>Ga0126371_10000931_pt1 | contig 24336 bp, 29 predicted proteins | sample PanSoiMetaPlot_4_FD_110145 | JGI IMG/M metagenome (GOLD analysis project Ga0126371, IMG submission 110145) | Tropical forest soil microbial communities from Panama - MetaG Plot_4 | ecosystem: Environmental > Terrestrial > Soil > Tropical forest > Bulk soil | place: Panama | collected 2016-02-17 | reverse complement strand
CATGTAGTAATCCTGTTGCGGCGCCTGCTTGGCCAGCTTTTCCAGCATCTCGGGCTTCGCTTCTGCGCTCAAGACCAGGCCGATCTTTTCGTCCCAGGCTGTGTTGATCTGATTCAATTCCCGGGTCCGCGCGTGAATCAACTCTTCCAAAATCCGCCGCTCCTGCTGCATGCGCGCAATCGGCAATTGCGTGCCCTCGAGCGAATCGAGCACGCGCAACAGGTGTTGGCGTTCCCCAAACACGATCTGCGAAGTACGATCGATCCGCCCGTTTTCTTTTTCTTTGTGTTGCACGAGGTCCGAACGTCGCATGTCTGGATGCTCCCAATGGCCTCCGGGCCTGTCCTCGAAAAGTACGAACTCTTTACCAGCCTGCTCTAGAAGGCGCATCAAATCGAAACTGCTTTCTGGGTCGGGCGGCGGCTCGATTGGATTATCTTCTGGCGCTGCGGTAGGGTAAAGATTCGCGGGCACCACCTGTGCCCGATCTGCAACACCCGCCGTACGGCCGGAATCGACCACGCCCAAGGAGCAAAATGTCAGCGTTTAACGAACATCGTGAGGAGATCGAACACTCCGAGCAGCGTTTCGGCCGCGATCGTGGCCGCCTCGCCGTTTCGCTCGACCGCATCACCAACGCTCTTGTCCTGGTCGGCCAGCACGGCGTCTATTGCACCAGCCAGCGCAATCCCAGCGTTCCCGCCACGGACCTGCGCATGGTCGCCCGGGAACTAACGCACGCCAAAGAACTCATCCAATCGGTTATGGAGGAACTGCGCAAAGCCCGCGAGGCACAATAAGCAGGATCAGCGTCTGCTAACGGGCAATACAAATTTCAACGCGGTCTGCGTCGCGCTGAATCCAACCACCTTCACATCCTTTAGCCCGGCCCTGCGGCCCGCTCCGATTACGTCGCTTTCGGTGATGCTCGTTTGCCCTTTTGGATAGACCACCCAAAGCGCCGCCGGGCCGGTCATCTTGCCAGCGATTGATTTCACTCGGTTCAATTCTTTTCGCTTGGCGACTCCTAAAAAGATGCACCCAACCTCTTTCGTCAGATTCCCGCGCAGGACGGCACCCCTTTGCTGCTTCAACTTCTCCAGGAAGCCGGAATGCATTCGCCCGAAGACCGAAACTGCCTGGCCGGGCTTCACGCCTAGTTTCTCCAGCACTGATTTCGGATTTGCGATCTTCTGCCGCCACTTTTCCGCACGATCTCCTAACTCAAATACCACCCATCGCCCATCGGTCTTGACGCGTAATTCGCCTTCCGCTGCGCTCAATCCGCGAATACTCGAAAATGGAATCTCGAGCCGCTCCTCGCACCGGAAAATAATCTCAGAGGCCTCTAGCAAGGCCTTCCCGCGTACGCTTTTCCCACCCCATCGGGCGGTGCACATGACTTCCTGCCCCACCGGATGGACCTCCAAGGTTAAGCGGAATTATTTCAAGAACGGATTCGACTGCTTCTCTTCACCGATGGTCGTTGTCTCGCCATGGCCGGGGTGTACCAGCGTGTCTTCAGGCAGCTGCATCAACTTGTTGTTCAGCGACTCCATGATCTGCTCCAACGAGCCGCCCCATAGGTCGGTTCGTCCAATGCTGCCGGCAAACAAGGTGTCTCCCGCAAACAACTGTGGCTGCGCCAGCTTCACCTTCCCGCACTCCTGTGGCAGGAACAAGGAAACGCTTCCCGGTGTGTGTCCCGGCGTATGAATCACCGCAGCCGCGTAGCTGCCCCACGGCAGGATGTCGCCTTCCTTGAGCAAGTGATCGACTTCGGTGAGTTCCGGTGTCGGAATACCCAAAAATGCCGCCTGCACGTCCATTCCGTTGTAGAGCGGCAAATCCTCGCCATGCATCATGACCGGCGCGCCGGTGTATTGGTGTAGCTTCGCCAGCCCGCCGACGTGGTCAATGTGCGCATGGGTGCTGATGATCGCTTTGACGCTCAGCTTGTAGCGCCCCAGCATACGGAGGATGCGTTCCACCTCATCGCCCGGGTCGACGACAATCGCTTCCCGCGATTTCGGGTCGCCGATGATCAAGCAGTTGCATTGCAGCATCCCCACAGGAATGCGCATGTAAATCATTTCCGGATTCGCAGCGTCCGGCATCGCCACCACTCCCTGCGTCGCATCCATACCCGCAGTATATCCGGTTTCGAAGCGGCCGGGCTCGAAACCGCAGCCGGGCGGCCTGCCCTGCACTTTGGCTGGCAGGCAACCCTGTTAAACTGAAACCGAGCCATGAGCAGCGCAGCCAATTCGCCGGCAGTACCGATTCCCACCCCCTTAGGGGAACTTCATCGGCAGACAGGCGCTACACTCGGGACGTGGTTCGGCTGCTCCCTCCCTGACCAGTTCGGCGACTGGCAGGCCGAATACCATCAACTCCGCTCGGGCGTCGCCCTGTTGGACAAAAGCTACCGGGCCTATCTCAACTTCACCGGCCCGGACCGCTTCCGTTATCTCAATGCCATCCTGACCAACAGCATCAAGGACCTTCGTGAAGACCATGGCACCATTTCTCTCTTTCTCAGTCCACAGGGCCGCATCCTCGCAGAAATCGAAACCTACAATCTCAGCGACACACTGTTCTGCGTTTCCTACGCCAGTATCCGGGAATCGTTGCTACCCGCGCTCGACAAATACATCATCATGGACGAGGTAACCCTCACGGACCGTACCGACGACTCCACTACCCTGGCCCTCGAAGGTCCGAAAGCGGCGCTGGTCACCGAACGGCTCACCGGGATCGATATCGCGGATCTGGCCGAACTGGAAACTCGCCTTGTTTCTGCCGGACCTTTTCCCTGCCGACTAGGCAGGCGTTCCCCCGGCGGAACCGCCAGCGCGGAGTTTTTGGTAGCTCGCGAATACGCCGAATCTCTCTGGCAGTTTCTTTCCGGGGCTATCCTCGAACAGGGCGGCGGTCCGGCCGGATATGTGGCGTTGAGTTCGTTTCGCCTGGAGCTCGGCATTCCCTGGTTCAGCTATGACTTCGGCGAAAGGCAAATCCCTCACGAAGCCGGCCTCGAAAACTCGCACATCAGCTACACCAAGGGCTGCTACACTGGGCAAGAGATCGTCGAACGGGTGCGCTCCCGCGGCCAGGTCAACCGCCTGCGAGTCACGCTCAAATACGATTCTTCACAACCCCCGCCCCCGGACACCGCTCTGCTCTGCGAAGGCAAGGAAGCTGGCTACACGACCCGCGCCGCCTTTTCCCCCGCACTTGGGGCCCCGATCGGCATGGCCTATCTGCGCCGCGAAAGATCCATCCCCGGTGCCATCGTCGAACTTCCCGACGGCTCCCGCGCCGCGGTCATTTCGACACCCGTCCCCTAGTGGTTACAGGCCAGGGAATTCAGTCGTTCTTGGACAGGCTACCCTGGAGGTGTTACGGCGCAGCGCTCATCTCCAGTTCCCGCATCTGGCGCACTAAGCGCCCGCGGTCTTCCGGGTCCATGGCGATGAACTGCACGGCAATCCCGTAGTGCTCCTGGTGCCGTCGGACGACGCCGCGGCCGCGCACCTGTCCGAGCGGCATGTCCAGCAGAATCTGCACTAGGCTGCGAATCGCCACTTTTTTCTTTGTGCGCAGAAAAAGCCCGCCGAGCGCCAGGCTTTCTACATAGGAAACGTCGCGCTGCATGCCAGAACGCCACGCGGCCAACACACTTTTCGGGGGTTTCATCCGGGGATACTGCCGATTCTCGACGACACCCATAACCGCACCCTCATTTACTTTGGTTATCACCTGTGGTTGCGGGCGGTTTCCGGGACTGGGGCAGAAAGAATACTGCCGGGGAAAAAGAACGTCCAGAAAAATTTCAATCAAATTCGCGTTTTGGCAACGGCTGCTCGACACCTACCCGACCGGCAGCGATGTCCGCCGCAAAGTAATTTTCACCCTTCACCGGCACACCCGCCATTCGCCGCAGTATGGCAATCTGTCCTATATGGTTGAGGGTATCCGCCACAGGACCTTGAAACAATTTCTCCGGCGACGCATGCAATTGCGCATCGCTCGCCAGATAGTCGTCGAACCGCTTCAAGGCCGAGAAGAAGCGCTGCACTTCCTCGGCCCAGGGCAGCGGCTGGGAAGCCTTCCAGGCCGGCTCGCCGCTGGCCATGCTCAGGGCCCATTGCTGCAGATCGCCCATATGCGCAAGGATTTGCTCGGGGGTTCTAGTTTTTTCGGGGGGTTGAAACTTGGCAAACGAGTCCGGGACGTCGCGCAGTACTTTACCCGCCCGATACGCAATCGTTGCCAGGCAATGCCGCATCAAGTCCCGCGCGCTGACGGTTTCTGGAATGGGCGAAGCCAAGGGAACCTCCTAGGCGAGGTTCAACGCTCTCTTGAAGGAACCCTTTTCGTTCTCAATCTTCTTCTGCAATTGCAGAATGGCGTAAAGCACAGCCTCGGGTCGAGGCGGGCACCCCGGCACATAGACATCCACCGGAATTACCTGGTTGCAGCCCTGCACAATCGCGTAGTTATTGAATACGCCCCCCGAAGTCGCGCACGCACCCATGGAAATCACCCACTTCGGCTCGGGCATCTGATCGTAAAGGAGCCGGATCACCGGCGCCATCTTCTGTGAAAGTCGGCCCGCCACGATCATCAAATCCGCCTGCCGTGGCGAAGGACGGAACACTTCCGCGCCAAAGCGCGCCACATCGAACCGCGAAGCCGCCATGGACATCATCTCGATCGCGCAGCAGGCCAAGCCAAACCCCAGCGGCCAGATCGAGCTCTTGCGCACCCAGTTCACGGCCTTGTCGAGCTGCGTGAAGATAATGCCCTCGTCCTGCAGCAGCTTCCCAAAATCGTCGGGTTTTGTCAGCGTAACGCTCTTGCCCAAGCTGGTATCCATGAATCCTCGCTTACCTCTTCATTGTTGCACACCCGCCACATGCCCTCAAGTAGCACAAGCCTGTTTCATTCCACCCGCAGCACTACTTTCCCAAATTGCTTCCCGCTCTCGAGATAGTTGTGCGCTGCCATGCAGTCGCTCAAATCAAGCACCTTGTCGACAACCGGCTTCAACCGTTCCTGGGACACCAGCTTGAGCAGCGTGCGCAGTTCGTTCTTCGTTCCCATATAGGAGCCCAGCAGCGAAAGCTGGCGCGTAAACAAAAATCGCAAGTCCACCTTCCCGCCGTAGCCCGTCGTCGCGCCACAGGTCACCAGCCGGCCTCCGCTTGCGAGGCTCTTTACGCTTTCCTCCCAGGTCGCCGCGCCCACATGTTCGACCACCACGTCGACGCCGCGATTTCTTGTCAGCCGTCTTACTTCCTTCGCGATCGGCATGACGCCGTGGTGAATCACTTCATCGGCGCCGATTTGCTTGGCTTTGGCCAGTTTTTCGTCAGTTCCTGCAGTGGCAATTACCCGCGCACCAAAAAATTTCGCGATCTGAATCGCCGCGCTTCCCACCCCGCTTCCCGCAGCCAAAACCAAGACATCCTCTCCAGGCTGCAACTCCGCGCGATTCACCAGCATGTGCCAAGCCGTCTGGAACACCAGCGGTACTGCCGCCGCGTGCGCCCAATCGAGATTCTCCGGATAAGGCATGCAGTTCACTTCTGGACACCGCACATATTCCGCACAGCCGCCATCGACCATGTAGCCCAAATTCGTAAAATCGCGACACCGGTTATCGTTGCCTGAAACACATGCCGGGCACTTTCCGCACGCCACTCCCGGCGCTAGCACCACCTTCTGCCCCACGTATGCGGTCGTCACCTCCGAACCGATTCTCGCCACCTCACCTGCAATGTCGCTGCCCGGGATGTGTGGCAGAGGAAACGGCACTCCTGGAATCCCCCGCCGCACCCACAGATCCAAATGATTCAGCGCACACGCCCGAACACGAACCAGCACTTCGTGCGGTCGGATGTGCGGCTCAGCCACTTCCGTGTAGTGCAAAACCGTCGGATCCCCATGCTGATGAATCACCACCGCTTTCATGGCTAGCCTCCCGGACACCTTGCTTCCCTTCAATATATCGTATCACGATATTTAAATGGAACCGCCGCCTACTGCATCCCATCCGAGTTTCGTTCTATGCCGTCTCTCCCTTAGCGGTTGACCGCCAGACAACCGACGGCTCGTTCCGTTGACACTCATCCATTTGCGCCGTAGCCTTAACCCATAGCCATGGACCTGTTTGAAGAAATCGTCCGCATGCGGCGCGCCGGACGGCGCGGCGCTCTCGCCACGGTTGTCCACACCGACGGCTCCATCCCCAGCTTCGAAAGCTCCCGCATGCTGGTCCGTGAAGACGGCTCGTCGGTTGGCACAGTTGGCGGAGGCTGCGTCGAAGCCGACGTTTGGGCCGCTGCACGCGAAGTTATGCACAAAGAGGCCCCTCGCAAACTTGTCTTCCACCTCAACAACGAAGCCAGCTATGACAACGGCCTGATTTGCGGCGGTACCGTTGAAATCTTCGTCGAACCTATACTCCCGCAGCCGGTGCTCTATCTGTTCGGGGGCGGCCACGTTTCGACTGCGCTCGCCAAGGCCGCCTACGCCGTCGGCTTCGGCATCGGCGTCATTGACGACCGCGAGGCCTTCGCCAACTCCCAGCGTTTTCCGATGGCCCAGGAAATTTACACGAGCTACCAAGACGCTTTCGATAAACTCCGCCCCGGCTCTTGGTCGTATCTCGTCATCGTCACGCGCGGCCACAAGGAAGATATGCGGGTGCTTGCCTGGGCCGTCCGCACTTCCGCCCGGTACGTCGGCATGATCGGAAGCAAGCGCAAGGTCCTCAGCGTCTACAAGGCCCTCGAAAAAGAGGGCTACGCGATCGAGGAATTCGAACGCGTCTTTGCGCCCATGGGCCTCGAGATCGGGGCGCTTTCTCCCGAAGAAATCGCCGTCAGCGTGGTCGCAGAACTCGTCGCTGTTCGGCGTAACGTGGAATCCTCAGCCCACAAAAAAACAAAGCTTACCGCGGCAAACGCGGTCGAAGCGAAATAATACGCGAGGAGATCCATGCTCGGCGCGGTCATACTATCCGGCGGGGCCTCGACCCGCATGGGATCGCCCAAGGCGCTGCTCCCCTATCAGGGCCGCCCGTTCCTGGATCATCTGCTGGAAGCCACGCGTCACCCCAAAATCTCGACCCGTCGTGTTGTTCTCGGGCCTCATGCCGAAGCCATCGCCAAGGCCATTCACCTGCCGCCCGGTGAAACCGTCATCAACGCCGACTGGGAGCGCGGCCAGCTCACCTCCATCCACGCCGCCTTGCACAGTCTACCCACCGGGCTCGACGGGATGGTTCTCTGCCTTGTGGATCATCCCCTCATCAGCGCCACGCTGGTCGGCGAGCTGATCGCCGCGTTTTATACTTCCCGCGCGCCGATCGTTGTTCCGATCCACATGGGGCGCCGCGGCCATCCGGTCATTTTTTCCTCGCAGTTGTTCCCTGAATTGCTGGCCGCTCCGCTCGATATCGGCGCGCGCTCGGTCGTCTGGACGCACCGCTCTGAGGTTTTCGAATTTCCGACCAACGAAGAGGGCTGCATCCTGAACTTGAACGATCCCGAGGCCTTCGCGAAAGTCACTCGTCCCGGTACTTAGGAACCTGGCGTTTCCGAGATTTTCGCCAAAATCGCGCGAAACCCGTCCTCAGCAAGTTGCGCCGCATGAAACGACGCCGGCGGCAAACCGCCGAGTTCGGCTGCTATCACCGCTGCCTGCACTTCGTTCAGCTGCGTGCTCCGCCGGCCCTTCATCTTTTCTGTCAGCACCGACGCGCAAGCAATCGAAGCGGTGCATCCCCGGCACAAAAACCTGGCCTCTCTCACAATCCCCGCTTCCACAATCACCGCCAGCCGCAAGACATCCCCGCAGACGGGATTGCTCACCTCGACCACGGCCGTCGCACCCGGCAACTCCCCCGCATTCCGCGGCCTCTCAAAATGCTCCAACACCTGTTTGCTGAACATAACTCCTGGTCGCGCCGTGATCGCTGCCGGCAGGAGAACCCTTGCCCGCTCTTGCCGGATTACCTCTTCGCTGGCAAATATTTCTTCTCCACCGAAGCAACGACCACATAATTCGGATCCACCATCTCGGTCAGATGCAAATGCCCAACTTTCGAAAACAACTCGTACGCGTCTAGTTCCGACAATCCGTAATCGCGATGCATCCAGTGCACGATTTCCGTCACGGCAATACGCACCGCATCATCCACCGGCCGGTAGATTCCGGTGGTCATGATCTCGCGTTCGTTTTCCAGTCGCGGCCAGGCCGTGCTCTTCCCCTTCACCAGTTCAAACCTAAACTTCGCCTTCATCGGCACTTCCACCGCACTGCCCGCCACCTCGCCATCTCCCATCGCGGCGTGCCCGTCCCCGAAATAAAACAGCGCCCCTTTCACATTCACCGGCAAATAGAGGGTATTTCCCGGGGAGACCTCCGGCGCGTCCATATTTCCGCCAAATTCCGCAGGCACAATCGAACTGCGCGCCTCTTGATCGGCCGGCGCCACGCCGATGCATCCCAAAAACGGCTTCAAGGGAAACTGCACTTTAAAGTCGGAATCTGACGCCTGGAAGGTAATTAGTTTCTTTTCCGCATCGATCGGGTAATACCAGGCACGCTCGGGCAGCGACTCTTTTTCGAGCATCGGCGTATAGTGCGTCCGATTGGCCGCCCCAAAGCCAGGGCTGAACGTGCCGACTCCCTGTTTGCCATCCACCTGTAAATCCAAAATGTGTACCACCAGGGTATCGCCGGGCTCTGCGTTATCAATAAAAAAAGGCCCGGTCAACGGGTTGTCAATCTTGATCAATGAAAACGGGTCGCCTGGCTTTTGCAGCGCGTTCCCGAAACAATCGAGCGAATTGGCCTCCAGCACGCCGCCCGCCTTCACATGCGCCACCGGCTCTGCCGGACCAAACGTCGCCTTCACATTTTCCATCGTGCCCCTGAATCGCACGACTTCGTCGCCCTGCGCCGATACCATAAACGGCGCAACGCACAAACCCGCCGCGACTCCCGCCCAACCCGCGATTTTTCCGATATAGCCCACGCTGCTCCTCCGAGATTCCTTCAAACTCCATCACAGGCGATCTCGCGCGTCAACCCGCCGCAAAATCCACAGCTCTTTTTAGCCGCTTGATTGCCCACAGACCTTATTCCCCCATACAATGGGCAGCCCCGATGCTGCACGTCGTCGCCGCTATCATCGAACGTTCCGATCGTCGCCTGCTTATCGGCCAGCGCCGCAAGCACGACACCTCTCCGCTCAAGTGGGAATTTCCCGGCGGGAAAGTCCGCTCCGGCGAGTCCTTCGAACAGGCTCTTGCTCGCGAGCTCCGCGAAGAGCTCGGTGCCACACTCGTCAAATCCGCGGGAATCGCCAGCATCCGCCATCAGTACGCCAACTTTCCGGAAGAGCTGGAAATTCACTTCTTCGCCGCGCAATTGCGCGAGGCAGACGTTTCTCCACGCACCTTCGAGCAAATCGCCTGGGTCTTGCCCCGGGAGCTGGGTGATTACGACTTCCTCGCAGCCAATCGAAAGCTTATCGCGCTGCTCGCCACCGGCAAGATCAAGCCAAACGAACTGCTCGCCGCGGAGTGACCATTTGTGTCGCATGGGATTGCGAGTCATCACCGTTACGGGCCGAAATACCTATAGTGCCCGGTGATCTTCCATTGGAACAGCACGTCCTCCATTTTCGGTCCTGCACCAATGTTGTGAACCACCAGGTAGCGTCTGCCCGCGGCCGCTTTCTGGTCCACCACAATCCCGATGTGCGGAACTCCTCCGCCCAAATCCCAGGTCACCAGATCCCCTGGCCCGTAATCGGCTGAATTGTTGGAAAGCGGGAGCGAGGTTCCCTTGCGACTGAAAAACACCATCAAGTTAGGAACTCGCCGGTGGTCAATATTGGTGTCGGGGGTGATTTGCATCCAGCGAAGATGGTTCGGATACCTGCCAAAGTTTGCCACCATATCCTCGTGCACTTCTTTTTGCAGATCGATTCCCAAAGCCCGATAAGACCGGATCACTTCATCGGTGCACACACCTGTGTCCGCGGGGACGTCTCCGCCCGGATAAGGAATGCGCACATATTTGGGATCGTAGCGAACGGTGTGACGCGTCCGCTCAATCGCGGCGGAGGACAGCTTTTGCAGAAAGGCTTGTTGCCCCGATGCAGGCACCGAAGCTTGGGGCACCGCCCTTGCCGGGCCCAATCCTGCAAGTGCGCCCACTAGGAGTCCGAGATAGAAGCGCGCTCGAGGCACACGGAGCCCCTTTTAGGAGATAACTGGATTGTGCTTTTCCGGATTGATATCGAGGTCCTGGATAGCTTGTTTGACGACCCTCGGTTCGATCTGGCCATCCTGCGCCATCTCGTGCAGCGTTGCCAGCGTGATAAAGCGCGCATCCACCTCAAAGAATTCACGCAACGACGGGCGGCCCTCGCTGCGGCCAAATCCATCGGTGCCCAGTGACGCCAATCGCCGCGGCATCCATTTCGCCACCATATTCGGCAGCGTCTTCAGGTAATCTGTCGCTGCCACCAGCACGCCCGGCGCGCCTTGCAGGCACTGCGTTACATAGGGCAGGCGGGGTTTTTCGCCAGGATGCAGCCGGTTCCACCGCTCCGTTTCGACGCCATCAGCGTAAAGACACTTGTAGCTGGTCACGCTCCAGACGTCTGCGGCCACGCCGTAGCTTTTCTCGAGAATCTGCTGCGCTTGCAGCGCCTCGTTCAAGATGGCTCCGCTGCCAAACAACTGCGCGCGCAGTTTGGCCTTCTCGTTCGCGGCTGCCCTGAACTTGTACATGCCCTTCAGAATCCCGTCCTTCACCCCCTCCGGCATCGGCGGCATTACGTAAGGCTCGTTCATCACCGTGATGTAGTAGAAGATGCTTTCGCCGTTTACATACATCCGGCGAATGCCGTCCTCGATGATGACCGCAATTTCATAAGCATAGGCTGGATCGTAAGCCATCAGGTTCGGCACCGGCAGCGCCAGCACATGGCTGTTGCCGTCTTGATGTTGTAAACCTTCGCCTGAAAGTGTCGTGCGTCCCGAAGTGCCACCCAGCAGGAACCCACGCACGCGCATATCCGCCGCGGCCCAGATAAAGTCCGCAATGCGCTGGAATCCGAACATCGAGTAATAAATGAAGAACGGAATGGTGTTGATCCCGTGCGTCGAATACGCCGTGCCCGCCGCGATGAACGAACCCATGGAGCCCGCTTCGGTAATGCCCTCCTCCAGGATCTGGCCATCCTTGGCTTCCTTGTAGTAGAGCAGCGTGTTCACATCCACCGGCTCGTACTTCTGCCCCACGCTTGAATAGATGCCCACGGTGCGGAACAACGACTCCATGCCAAACGTGCGCGCTTCGTCCGGCACGATCGGCACTACCAGCTTCCCGATTTCCTGATCCTTCAGCATCTTGCGCAGCATGGCCACGAACGCCATGGTCGTTGAGACCTCGCGGCCGTCGCTGCCCTCGGCAAACTCCTTGAACAATTCGCTATGCCCGCCAGAAAGTGCCGCAGACCGCGCCTTGCGCTGCGGCGTGTAGCCCCCCAAGGCTTCCCGCCGCGCTCGTAGGTAACGAATCTCCTCACTGTCTTCGGCTGGCCGGTAGAAGGTGATCTTCGCAATGTCCTCGTCGCCCATGGGAATCCCGAACCGCGAACGAAATTCCCGGAGTTCTTCCTCGTTCAACTTCTTCTGCTGATGGGTAACGTTCTTTCCTTCACCAGCCTCGCCCAATCCATAGCCCTTGATCGTGCGCGCCAAAATGACCGTCGGACCGCCCCTGTGTTCCACCGCTGCTTTATAGGCCGCGTACACCTTGCGGGGGTCGTGCCCGCCTAGCCGCAAGCGCCGCAGCGCTTCGTCGGGCAGCGGTTCGACCAGCTTCAGCAGGCGTGGATCACTACCAAAAAAGAACTGCCGCACATAGGCGCCGCTTGAAACCACCAGTTTCTGGTAGTCGCCATCGACCATCTCGCCCATGCGTTTCACCAACAGTCCTTCGGTGTCACGCTCCAGGATGGGATCCCACTCGCTACCCCACAGCACCTTGATGACGTTCCATCGCGCGCCGCGGAACGCCGACTCGAGCTCCTGAATGATCTGCCCGTTGCCGCGCACCGGCCCGTCGAGTCGCTGCAGATTGCAGTTGATGACGAAAATCAGATTGTCGAGCTTTTCGCGCGAAGCCAGCGTGATCGCACCCAGCGATTCCGGTTCATCGGTCTCGCCGTCACCCAGGAATGCCCAGACCTTGGCATTGGTCACCGGCTTCAACCCGCGGTCTTCCAGATAGCGGTTGTAGCGGGCCTGGTAAATCGCCATCAACGGACTCAGGCCCATCGAGACGGTCGGAAATTCCCAAAACTCCGGCATCAGCCAGGGGTGCGGATAGGACGAAAGACCACCGCCTGGCTTCAGTTCGCGCCGGAAATTTTCCAGCTTTTCCATACTCAGGCGACCTTCCACAAATGCGCGGGCATAAATTCCCGGCGCCGCATGGCCCTGGAAATACACTGTGTCGCCCTCGAAGTTTTCCGACCGCGCCCGGAAGAAGTGATTGAACCCAACTTCATATAACGTGGCGGCTGAGGCGTAGGTCGAAATGTGCCCGCCGATGTTGTGCTCCAGTTTGTTTGCGCGTACCACCATCGCCAACGCGTTCCACCGGATCAAGGACTTGATCCGCCGCTCGAGTTGCTGATCGCCGGGGAACAAGGGCTCGAGGCGCACTGGGATGGTATTGGCATAGGGAGTGTTCGCCGTAAATGGCAGGTCAATCCCGCTCACCGTGGCGTGCGCCCGCAGGCGCTCCAGAATCTCCCGAGCCACATCCGGCCCGCTCGACTCCAAGACGGAGTCGAGCGACTCCAGCCACTCCTGAATTTCGACGTCCTCGACATGCCGTGGTACGTAAGTTTCCTGGTCCATGAGAGCGATGGCCTTTCTCTTCTTCTCGCCGGCACTCGCAGGTGCTCGGCACATTGAATTTTGCACGCGCGCGCAACTTCTAAGAATACACCCTCGCCGCGCCCCTCGCACGCTTCCTCGTTACATTTTTGTGGATCACGAACGCTTGCTGCCGCGATTTTTTTTTGGGCGATTCCACCGCAACGCCGAAGGCCGGCATCGGAACGGATCAATGGACCATGCCCCAAAAATCACCGTCGCGTACTGCAAAGTGGGATCCAACGTCAAGAGCAGGAAGCAGCGAGGACCCTAACGCGGCAGGCCGAAATCGCCGACCATTCGCGATTCTGTTGCGGCTCCCTGCCCAACCCGCCGCGAAAACTTCCTTGCTTCTTCTCTGCTACAGCGTTCTCCCGGCATCTATCACCAATACATGCCCGGTCACAAACTCCGCTCCAATCAGATACATCACCGCGTCGGCGATGTCATCTGGTGTTCCTGTCCGGCGCAAAGGCGCGCGCTGTATAAAATCCCGCTCCCATTCCGGAGGATCTCCGTCCATGGTGATGGTTCCGGGGGCAATCGCGTTTACGCGCACTTTCGGCGCCAGTTCTTTCGCCAGCGCGCGCGTCAGCATGATCACCCCGGCTTTGGAAACCGAATGCGGCAAGTATTCGCGCCAGCCCATCATTCCGCCAATGTCCGCAAAATTGACAATCACGCCACGCCCGGCCTTCGCCAAATGCGGCGCCGCCGCCTGCGCGCAGAAAAACGGCGCCTTCAAATTCGTATCGAGCGAAGCGTCCCAGGTCGTTTCGCTTGTCTCCCCAAATTTCGTCTCGAGGAAATTCGCCGCACTATTCACAAGAATATCCAGTCGCCCGAATCGCTCGACTATGTCCACCACCAGCTTTTCAATAGCGCTCACTTCGGTAAGCTCGGCGGAAAATGCTGCAGCCTGCCGCCCCATTCGTTCGATCTCGGCAACGACTTCGCGTGCTTCGCTAGCGGACTTCCCATAATGCACGGCCACATCCGTGCCCTCGCACGCGAGTCGCAACGCCACGGCACGGCCCAAACGCTTCCCGGCACCGGTAACCAGCGCCACCCGCCCGGCCAACTTCTTTTCCTCGTTCATGCCGCAAACTTAACACAGACCAGGCTGCGCCTGGATGCTTCCTCGAACCCGGCCGTGCAAACCTAGTTTTGCATTTTCCTCTTCCCTGCCGTCGCTGGCCTCGCGCTCAGCCAGGGATGCTACAATCCCGGAGCTTTCCGAGGTTTTCCATGAAACTCGATATTCTTGCCATTGCCGCGCACCCCGACGACGTGGAACTCACCTGCGGCGGCACTCTGCTAAAAATGGCCAATCTGGGTTACAAAACCGGCATCTTGGACCTGACTGCCGGCGAAATGGGCACCCGCGGCGCTCCGGAAACGCGTGCGAAGGAAGCTGCCATAGCTGCCAAAATCCTGAAGGTCGTCTGGCGCGGCAACCTCGGTGTTCCGGATTCGGACGTGCAAGCTTCCCGGCAGCACAAAATGCGCCTTGCGCAAATCATCCGCGATTTTCGCCCTCACACCGTCATCCTCCCGTACTGGGAGGCCCGCCACCCCGACCATTACCACGCTTCCCAGTTAGGCTACGAAGGCTGCTTCCTCGCCGGACTTAAGCAACTCCCACTAACCGGCGCGCCCTTCCGTCCCTTCAAAATCCTCTATGCCACTTCCTTTGAAGGCATGCCGCCAAGCTTTATCGTGGATATCACCGGGGAATACGCCACGCGCCGCAAAGCCATACTCGCCTACGGCTCCCAATTCCGTCCTGCCAAAAGCGAACGCAAGCAGCGTGTCTTCCTGGCCATAGACGAACTCGATGAACGTATGGATCTGCTGGCTCGCCACAACGGTCACCTTATCAATGTAAAGTACGGCGAGCCATTCCTTCAGAAAGAGCCCATGTCCGCCGACGATATCGTGACCCTTCCTGTCCGCTCGATCTAAAACACTCTTTGCCACCCGCGTTCTGTCTCATCCACTGCGGTACGGTTGGCGTGTTACGCAGCTCCGGGAGTGGACCTAAGCCGGGTCGGATTGGTTTGTCGGAATTTCTCAAATGCGGGAAATCGCGAGTACTACTAAAGGCGGGGCGTGCCTGCCCTGGGGGATGCGTCCTGTACCTGTGCTGCTCGAGGCCCACTCCTCTAAACGGAGTCGTCCTCCACTGCGGGTACAAATCCAGGCAATCCTTGCCCTTGCGGCGTACGCTCGACTTTCACGCGCACAAGATTCTCCTCCTCGGCCCCGGATTTTCGCAGCACGGCAATCGTGCTCAATGCCTCGGTGTAGACTCGGGTCACCAAGTACGTGTCCCCCGTCCCGTCCTTCTTCCAAAGTTGTCCTATCTGGATTTTCCGCGCGCTCATGTCCCTGCCAAAGACTCTAGAGAGCCTACCCCCCACTGTCAACTGTCCAGAGCCAGAATTCCCTGGGACCCGCAGTTTGGGGAAACCTTCTCCTCCCTGGCCACATCCTAAAACAAAGGGAATTTCCATCCCTGTTGGGGTGTATACTCGGGTCTGGACCCGGGAGGTAAGCATTATGCGTAAATCTTCGCAATTCCTCTGGACCACGCTGGTAGCCACAGCCCTGATCGCGTGGCCTGTCATTATCGCAGCGCAATCGCCCTCCTCGAGTCCTCCTAGCCAGACGCAGACGCAGTCGCAACCTGGCCAGTCACAGGATCCGAACGCCAAACCCTCCAATCAGCAGGACCAAACGCAAACGCCCGACAATTCGCAGCAGGCCAGGCCGATTCCGCTCAGTCAGCAGGCGCCCCCTCCGCCGCCGCAAGACCCCAACCCCAAGCCTGCGGCTGGTAGCACGCAGGCACCGAGTTCCGATTCTTCGACCGATCAACCGAGCAAAACCGTCCACCCCAAGAATTCCAAGGAAGACGTGGACGCCATCGGCAATCGCAACGTCGGCAAGGGCGTTAATTTCTTCTCGATTGAACGCGAAATTGCACTCGGCAAATCGCTCGCGCAGGAAGTCGAACGCAGCTCGAAGATGATTGACGACCCGGTCGTCACCGAATACGTCAATCGCGTGGGCCAGAATCTTGTTCGCAATTCCGACGCTCAGGTTCCTTTCACTATTAAGGTTATCGACTCTGATGAAGTCAACGCATTCGCGCTGCCCGGCGGATTCTTTTATGTGAACAGCGGCCTCATCCTCCGCGCCCAGGAAGAAGACGAACTCGCAGGTGTGATGGCCCACGAGATTTCGCACGGCACCCTGCGGCACGGCACCAAGCAGGCCACCAAGGCCGAAATGATCCAACTCGGCGCCATGGCCGCGATGATTTTTGTTCCCTACGGCTGGGCCGGCTACGGAATCTACGAAGGCATGAACCTTGCCATTCCGCTCACCTTCCTGAAGTTCTCGCGCGACGCGGAACGCGAGGCCGATTTTTTCGGTATCCAGTACATGTACAAAGCAGGCTACGATCCCAACGCCTATGTAACCTTTTTCGAGCGTATCCAGGCTGACGAGAAACGCCGCCCGGGCAGCATTCCCAAGTTCTTCTCCACGCATCCTCCCACTCCGGAGCGTATCGAACTGGCACAAAAGGAAATCGCGCGCATCCTTCCGGACAAGGATGAATACATCGTCACGACTTCGGAATTTGACTCCGTGAAATCGCGTCTGCGCAACGTCATGTTCGCACGCAAGGTGCAAGACAATCAGCCCGGCAAGCCAACCCTGCGAACCAAGACCGAACAGACCGACAAGCAGAAGCAGGGCGACCCCAACGCCAGCAACAGCGGCGATGGCTCTGAAGACGATCGTCCAACTCTGAAGCGCCGCCCCGACAGTCAGTAACACCGGCTTCATTGCCAACAAGACTTTTCGCGGAAGGCCGAGTTAGAGATCGGCCCTTCGGGTTGTTCGGCACTCACCGCGCGCCGCAATTCTCGGTTCTATTTTCGCCTCTTCTGCAGCCTGTTCGTTGGGACAGTTACTCCATCTGCTCACCTGCCTCTCACCGATCGCCCGGCCTTGTACCACATGCCTATGATCGAATCATAGTTCATCGGTCCTTCGAGCCACCATGAAGCCCTCCCATCGCTCCTACCTGTGTGGCATTTTCTTCGCGGTTTTCCTTTTGCCAAACACACAAGCGCAGGACAATTCGGCAGCCGTCAAGCCAGTTCGCGAGGTCACAGGCGTTACCAGCGAAACCGTCACGCAACCCGGGCTCACACGCTTTTCCCGCCCTGCACCCACTCCCGCTCCGCAACCAGCGGCACGACTCCAGAACGTTTCTAACCCCTCGGCCGCCGAGGATCTGGCCCGCAAGTCCGCCGAAGTGGTCTTCTTGCAAAAGCAAATCAAAGAAAAGCAGAGCCGGATCGAACTCCTCATGCATCTGTTTGTCACCGACGAGCGTCAGTTCGTACAATCCCAGGCGGATGTATCAACCGACCCAGCCGTGCAAGCCCGCCTGCGCCAGGAACAGGAGGAACTCCGCTCCGAATCCACAGCCTGTGCCCGCCTCCAGGCGCGCCTTGCCGCTCTTACCGCGCCTCCAACTCATCCGTAACGCCTCAACGTTGCACGCCGTTGCTTGACCTTCGTCTTTCCCTATATTCTTCAGGCATGAAAACAGTTCTGCTTTGCCTTCTGACGCTTTTCGGCCTAGTTTCTATTGCATTTCGTATTCCCGCCGATCCTGACGCGCGCGCCCGCGAACTCATGCAGAAACTTCACCTCGCAGTCCTGCCCAAAGAATCCGGCTATCTTGGCACCATCGGCGTCTCGGCGGAACGCATCACCGTCAATGGTCGCTCGCTCGCGGTGCAAAGCCAAAACTACTACATGCTTACCCGCGGACTTCCCATCAACTACCTCCACCGCCTGGAGCCCAGCGACACGCACGTCCTTATCGAAGGCGGTCCTGTGGATTACTTCATTTTTCATCCGGATGGCCGCGTCGAAACAATCACCCTCGGCAGGGATCTCGACGCCGGGCAAGTCCCGGTCATCGCCGTCCCCGGCGGGTGCTGGAAAGTGTTGAAACTTCGCGAAGGAGCCAGCTACGCCTTGATGGCCAATACGCTCTCGCCCGAATTCACAGCCGACCGAGTGAAAATCGGCGAGGGCCAGGAGTGGATCGAGAAATTCAAAAACTCCGCGCCTTGGGCCACGCCAGCCGCCTTGCGAGATTTCATCGGTCCTAACTTCCAGACAAAATGACGTGTTGAAGTCAGTTTGGATTTGGCCGTCCCCATCATAGAATCGAGAGTGCCGCCTGGAATCTTGGGAGGTGTCGTCACATGGATGAGACCACACACGAGGGTGAGGATCGCGAACGCGTCTGCCAAGCAGTTTCCCCTTCCAACATCAACGAGATCTGCGGATTCCCAGCCACGGTCCGCTGCATCACCTGTAATGGCTGGTTTTGCGACGCCCACGCCGAAGATGAGCTGTGGCACAAATGCGCGCAACAGCCTGGCTTTAACTGACCCAAGCTTCCTCCCATTTTTTTGGCGCGACCTCCAGTGACGCCCGTCACTACACCGACCCGGCTCTGAGACTTTTTCAGCCGGTCGCCCGTAACCAAATCCGGAGGGATCTCCATGAAGCGCTCTTTAGTTTCCCTGCTCAGCGTTCTGTCGCTGGCAGTTTTTCTGGCCGGCTGCGCACCGTCGGCCAACCAGCTCCTGGGAACTCCCGACACGCACGGGGTCGTCGCCGGTTTCTGGCTCGGCCTTTGGCACGGTTTTATCGCGCCATTTGCGCTTGTCGCTTCCCTGTTTAAAAACAACCTCGGCATCTACGAGGTGCACAACAGCGGCGCGTGGTACAACTTCGGTTATCTACTTGGTCTGGCCTGCTTCTTTGGCGGTAGCGGCAATCGCGCCGCCTCGCGCAACTAGCGCTCAGCAAGGCGACGGCATGGAACTTATGCCGCTCCGATTTCGTATGATAGTTTGTAGGCGAATCCGCAATTGGCCGACCCGTAGTCACGCTGAGGGCGGGATTGCCAATACGCAGCAAGCGGTGTAGCTTGTCATATCGGATTGCAGGTTGTCCCAATCTCTCAAATGAATTCGTCTTTGTGGATAACTAAAATCGCTTCTACAGGAGTGTCCGCGCTGTTTTGCAGCCTGCTGCTCGTTGCCGCTGTGCACCCTGTTTTGAGCGCACAACAGTCCCGGTCGACTCCTCCTGCCGTTGTCCAGCCCGGCGCTCCTGGCCAGCCCACCAAGACGCTTCCCTCCTCCACGAGAGCTTCCCTACCCCCGCTTTCCCGCGCTGACGTCAAGTTCATGCAAGGCATGATCATGCATCATGCGCAGGCGGTAGAGATGACCGCATGGATCGACTCTCACACCGAAAACAAGGAATTGCGTGCGCTCGGTGCACGCATCAGCAGTTCGCAATCCGACGAAATCAAATTCATGAAGCGCTGGCTTGCCACCCGCGGTGAACCCGTGTCCATGGCCATGCCCGGCATGCCCAACATGGACGTGTCGGGCAAGCCCATGGCGCTGATGCCCGGTATGCTTTCGCCAGAACAAATGGACGACCTGCGCAAAGCCAGAGATGCTCGATTCGACGGTCTGTTTTTGACCGGCATGATCCAGCACCATGAAGGCGCTCTGGCCATGGTGAAGGACCTTTTCGACACCGCCGGCGCCGGTCAGGACGCTGAAATTTTCGACTTCGCCAACGATGCGGATAATACACAGCGGGCCGAGATCAAAATCATGCAGGGAATGCTTCAAAAACAATCCTCCGAGGAGAAACGATGAATCGATTGGTTCGGGCTGTTCTATTTTTTGCCGTGGCTACGCTTGTATCGTTCGCCGCTAGCACCAGAACAAGGGCGCAGGAATCTACCGTTCCTCCCGCCAAGCAGGACGCAGCAAAGCAGGAACCACCCAAGCAAGACGCGGACAAAAAAGAATCGGAGGAAGAAGAGAATCCCTTCGCGCCACAACCTGCCCCGCCGCTCCCTCCGGGAATGAGCGGTTCGGATGCCACCGATCCCCGTGCGAAGCTGGCGCCCGGAATCTATGACGCAGGCGAAGCGGCGATGGGTATTAAGCATGTCCTTCTCATCAAAAAGCCCGATGCCTTCCAACTCGGCACCACGGAAGCCGAAGATCCCAAGGTCCAGAAAATGCTCGGGCAACTCGGGATCGGCAATGCCGCCAAAATGCCGAAGGAACTGCAACTTGTTATCGCGCAACTCGCCTTCGCCAACTCCGACCTTGCCTTCCAGGGCAGTCATCTCTTCCAGGGCAATTTCTACGGCATGAGCATCTACGACATTTCAAACCCCGCGAACGCTCAACTGCTGACGACAATGGTGTGCCCCGGCGGGCAGGGCGACGTTTCCGTCTACAAAAACCTCATGTTCATGTCTGTTGAAATGCCCAACGGCCGCCTCGATTGCGGCATCGAGGGCTTTCCTCCCGAGCCTCCTCCGCCAGCCGGCCAGGAAAAGAAACGCCGTATTCCCGTCGCACAAAAAGACCGTTTCCGAGGCGTGCGCATATTCGACATCTCTGACCTTCGCAATCCCAAGCAGTTAGCCGCCGTGCAAACCTGCCGCGGTTCCCATACGCACACTCTTGTCGTCGATCCCAACGACAAGGACAACGTCTATATCTACGTCTCCGGCACGTCGTTCGTGCGACAGACCGAAGAACTCTCCGGCTGCTCTGGAGAAAAACCAGACAAAGATCCCAATACCGCTCTGTTCCGCATTGACGTGATCCAGGTGCCTCTAGTCGCTCCGCAAAATGCCAGGATCGTCTCGAGCCCGCGCGTCTTTATGGATGCGCGTACCGGCGCGGTCAACGGGCTTACTAACGGGGGCAGCCACGGCAAGGGCAACGAGAAGCCCGAAGACACCGACCAGTGCCACGACATTACGGTGTACTCCGCGATCGGCCTTGCAGCGGGCGCTTGTTCCGGCAACGGCATCATCCTCGACATCAAGGACCCGGTGCATCCGAAGCGCGTCGACGCCGTGAACGATCCCAACTACTCGTATTGGCACTCGGCTTCGTTTTCGAATGACGGAAGCAAGGTCGTATTCACTGACGAATGGGGGGGCGGCCTCGGAGCCCGTTGCCGTCCGAACGATCCCAACAAGTGGGGCGCCGACGCCATATTCCAGCTCAAGGACAACAAGCTGAGCATGGCCAGCTACTACAAATTGCCCTCCGCGCAGGGCGACACCGAAAACTGCGTAGCGCACAACGGCTCGCTCATCCCTGTTCCGGGCCGGGACATCGAAGTGCAGGCTTGGTACCAGGGTGGCGTCAGTGTCATGGACTTCACCGATCCGGCCCACCCCTTGGAAATCGCTTATTTCGACCGCGGCCCGATCGATCCGAAGATGCTCATTCTCGGCGGTGAGTGGTCGGCTTATTGGTACAACGGCTATATCTACGGATCGGAAATTGCCCGTGGCCTCGACGTCTTCGAACTCGAGCCGTCCAAGTACCTAACGCAGAACGAAATCGACGCCGCGAGATCGGTCAAAGCGGCCGAACAGAACGTTCAAAACCAGCAAAAGATTGTATGGCCTTCGACACTGACCGTGGCGAAAGCCTACCTAGATCAGTTGTCCCGCTCGAATGCGCTTCCTGCGGACCACATCGCATCCTTGCAGAAAGCCATCCAGGACGCGGAGACTTCGCACATGAACAAGAGCAAAGTGAAAAAGCTGAAGAGCATGGCCTCGTCTCTTGAAAAGAGCGCCGCCAAGGCCAGCAACCAGGCGGATGCAAGCCGCCTAGGCGCCTTGGCCGCCATCTTGAAGAACCCGTCAGCCTGAGAACGGCTCGGGCCAACCAGCGCCCGCGACTCGCCGCTGGCCTGGATCAGTCGGGATTCGGCGCTCTCGAGGGAATCGTGACGGCAGTGCTCGCCACACATTGCCAAGTGCCATTCACTTTTACCCAGGTATCCACAAACGATGCCCGGTGCAGGGCGGTTTTGCCCTTCTCTGTATTCTTTTCACGGTAAACGCCAGAGACGATCGCCGTCTCGCCGTACATCTGGACGTTGATCTTCTCGTTGACTACCTGCCCAGGCTGGTAGTTCGGGTCTTTGATGCCCGCGAGAAAAACAGTCTTCGATGTCAGCACCCCGTCGGAATCCAGCGCGATCATGTCCTTCTCGAGCAACATGTCCAATGCGTTTGTGTCTTTGCTTTCCAGCGCATGATTCCAGGCGGTCTCCAGCGCCACAATGTGCCCGGCTTCATCCGAAGACGTGGTTTGGCGATGCATCGCAACCCCGACTCCGGTAACACAGAAAAACCACAGCACGGCGAGCTTTCGTTTCATCCTAACCTACCCGAACGGTTTGAATTTGCGGTTCTCTTCCAGCTTAGAGGAAATTCCGGCGGAGGCATTCCTGGTTTGCGATCAACGAGCGAAAGAGACAATCACAAGCGCCAAGCCAACCGGAAGGCGAAGTTAAGCGGGCCGATCAGGATACAGAGCTTTCGGAAAACGCAGGTGAATGAGTCCGGCGCAAATCAGCAGCACCAAAACTGCGAAGACGCTTCCTTCCGGTCCTGCCGAGCCTCCGGTAAGCCAACTCGGCCCTTGCGCCGCGGAGGAAGTGAGGAAATGCCCATGCCCTACGAGCCCACTGTCCGGAGTTCCATAGAAAAACGTTTGTGCCCAGTCCCAAGCCGCATGAAATCCCAGCGCAAACCAAAGGTTGCCGGTGCGCCGGATCATGAAACAAAATAGCAGACCGATGACGAGCACCTGCAAAACACCGAAAAACGTCTCGCCGGGATTCGGGATATGCGCCACCGCGAAGCCCACGGAAAGCGACAAAGCGGCACGCCAGAACCCGATCCGACCCGCCGTCAAAAACAACGCGTATCCTCGAAACGCAAACTCCTCGCTGACTCCGACCAGGTAGAACGCCAGTCCCCACCCAAGCGCGTATTTGTAAATCGCCACTCCGGACAAATCCGCCGATTGAATCTGGAAGTGTCCCGTGGCCCGCAAAATGAACAGCACTGCGGAGAGCATCGCAAATCCCCACACCGTTCCTTCCCAGAATTGCGACCCCAGTGCCTGCCGGGGTGGAATTCCATAGTCATCCATCCGCCGCTTCTGCAGATGCGATACGACCCACGTAGCGAGCGCCACGCCAAAAGCAGTCATCGATTTGCTGAAAATCTCGCCCTCTACCGTCAATACCCCGCGGGACCGTGCAGCCTCGGGATAGAGGACAAAAAGCAGAACCGCCGGCAGGATGAACGACAAGACCAGCCAAACCATGAGCTGCTTTCGGTCGGTAGGACTCCAGCGGCGGCGAGGCAGAGGAGTGTTTGCCGCTTCAGAAGGAATCGGCGGTGCTGGATCCGTTGACAAGTTCGAACTTTTGGCTAGCGGCGCCCGCCGTGGCCCGCCTTCTGGTGTTCTTCCGGGGCAGCAGCGATCCCGGCGCGGCGCAACTCTTCGGAATAATACTTGCGAAACAACACATCCCACTCCTCACTGCCTTCCAGAATTTCCTTTTTCTGCGAGGTGATGCGCCTGCGCACTTCGTGCTCGATCTTTTCTTCCTCGCGCAGCACGTTGGTCATCGTCTGCACCATGTGCTGGCGAATGGTGTCACGGTCTTCCACGAATTCCACTTCATTGCTCTGCACCAACAAATCCACGATCTGGTGCGAGATGCGTACGATCTTTTCCCGGCTCAATCGCATTCGCTTCTTTCGACCTCGTTCCTTTCCCGAAGCTGTGGCGAACTAACGCAAAATCAGCTTGCGGTCCCGCGCAATCTGCCCCTTCACCTTCTTAAACATCTCTTGATACGAAATTCCCGCCCGCCGCATTTCATCCTGGTGCTGCGTCAGAATCGTGCGTACCTCTTCGTTCACCTTGTCCTCGACGGTGATCTCTTCCATCATGCGCAGCCGCGCGCGCATGATTACCGCATCCAGATCCTTGTCTTTGATCTCTACGCGGTTGTCTTCCACAAGTTTCTTGATCACCTGCGAGGCCATATGACCCACATAATCGCGGTTCAGCAGCATTCTTCGGATGTCCTTTTGATGAATTGCAAGACAACGAGTTTACTGGCTGTGCCTCATTTTCGCAACAAATCCGCGCTTTCCTGAATTTCACAAATCGCCACCGCAGCGGAAATCTTTCGCGTTTCGTTGACGCTTCCCGCCACTTTCCGTACGAAAAACCAATAGGAGCAGTTCTGGGCGATTGGCACACTTGGTTAGCGTGCCTGCCTTACAAGCAGCTGTAAAATCTACTGTAAGTTGTCGCTTCTGCTGCGCTTAGCTGTCAGTTCCCTTCTTCCACAGCTGCAAAGCAGCTCGCATTTT
>Ga0126371_10000930_pt1 | contig 24365 bp, 23 predicted proteins | sample PanSoiMetaPlot_4_FD_110145 | JGI IMG/M metagenome (GOLD analysis project Ga0126371, IMG submission 110145) | Tropical forest soil microbial communities from Panama - MetaG Plot_4 | ecosystem: Environmental > Terrestrial > Soil > Tropical forest > Bulk soil | place: Panama | collected 2016-02-17 | reverse complement strand
GTGTCATTCCCGAGGGCGAGTACGGCGGCGGTACGGTCATGGTGTGGGACACAGGAACCTGGATGTCCGAGAGCAGCGATGTCGAGGCAGCGCTCCTCAAAGGAGATTTGAAATTCACCCTTCACGGAAAGAAACTAAGAGGATCCTGGGTGTTGGTGCGAACCAAAGGCTTCGGGAGCAAAGCCGACAAATCTTGGCTGTTGATAAAACATCGTGACCGGTTTGCCTCGACCAAGGACATCACCGAACAAAGGCCGCGTTCCGTCCTGACCAAGCGGCTTTTGGCAAAGATCGCCCAAGAAGCAGGCGGTGATGTCGAGAGAGCCGCAACCGGCGATCCACAAAAACGGACCACATCAAGCAAGCTTGGAACGGCGCGCGGGCGATCTGCGGAACACTAATGGCCGTCTTCGACGGTCCCCGGCCGTACCTGCAATGGGTTCGGGTGACTACAATCTAGATATCAGTGGTTCCTCGTATTGTGTGCCGCCCAGAGTTATTTAAGATCGCATGCGTAGCACAGGCCGGAGACTCGGTGGAACCTCTCTGGGCGGGAGAGCAACACGGCGTCTCCGGCCATACCCGATCCGACAATTTGCAGACACCTTGCCTACCTGGAAGAAGCACCTCGAGAAGGTGCGCCAGCTTCAAAAAGTTCCATTTGCAGCGAATATATAGCCCCGGCGATGGGAAAGTGTTTGCCCGAGCCTTGAAGGAGTACCGTTATTCCGGACAACAGACGGATCGTATTTCCGGGCGAAAAAGCCGTGGACGCTTTGATCGGCGCTCGTCGCGTGTTTCTTTTATCTCCGGCGGACGCGACCGGCAAGCGCGGGCGTAAATTAATCGCCGCTACCTCTGACAAGGAATCAGATTTGGTCCGCCGTCTGCGAGGTGGTGGCGCCGAGCTTGGGGATGTGTTCTCCTCGATTAGCACGCTATATTTCCGAGGCAAGCTCGCCTACGCTTCGGCTTTCTCCGGTCCATCGACGGAGCTCCCCTCCACACTGATCATCACTTCCTCCGGCGGACTCCTGCAGCCTAAAACCTTGGTGACCTTGGCTGACGTCACGAACTTTCTTCAAACAAGAATAAGAGGAGATGATCCCGCATTCCGGGACCCTCTAGAACGCGATCTGCGCCGTTTGTCGGAGGACCTCGGCGCTGACGGGCGCGCTATTTTCCTCGGCAGCCTCGCGACGCAGAAATACCTTCCGCTATTGCTAGATGTGCTCGGGCACCGGCTATATGTACCGCGCTTGTTCTTGGGCGCCGGCAATATGAAAAGAGGTTTCTTCCTGCTAAAAAGTGTTCGCGAGGGACGTGAACTCGATTACATTTCTGCCCGCGATGCATGGTAGGTATCGCCGTCGGTCCATTAGGCAGCGTCCCTTATGCGCTCGCACATGCCGGAGCATCGCCTTCCCGTAACACACGTATCAGTGCCATCTCGACGTCCGTTGCGTAGCAGGGACAACGGATTACATCAAAAGCCCCTTTTGCGAGCGCCTGGAAATATAAGTCCCAGTCCCCATCCTTTGTGGTAACGATTACACGAGGTGTTTTCCTGTCCCAGTGGTCCCGACCGATCAAATCCGCATATGAGCCATCCGGAAGACGCTCGTCGCAAAACACCACGTCAAATGAGCTCTTGGAAAGGACTTCGTCGGCCTGCAATCGGCGGTTGCAGACAACCACATCGATCTTCAATGACTCAAGTGTCCGCAGCAATGTTCTGCGGATCTCCAATTCAGCGGAGACTACGAGGGACCGAATTTGAGGTTGTATTGGAGCCCCCGGCGCTGTGCTTGTCCGGAGTGGCCTCACTTGCGTGGCGGGTGACGGCATAGTGGTTACCTCCTCCCCAAAGAGCGGGGGATTGTTGTAAAAAATTCCCACGTACCCGTCAATACGTGGATTCCTTTAGAACGAAGCCGCCGCTCCGCATCGGGCTGGGAACGTCATTCCATTGCGTCAGCTAGTTCGTTTACGTCCAGAACACACCGATAGCGTAGCTCGTGAAATCGCGCAAGGACCTCGTCGGGAGCGAGACCGCTTATGTCAATTACATGTTTTTCATAAGGTCCGACGGCCTCGAATTGAGGATGCAGTTTCCGGACGATCTTATCGTCAAAGCCTAGATCGCGCTCCTTGGCCCGGCGCAACGCTTCCTCGATGGGCAACCGCAAAATGACATAGACAATGGGCACCTCAATCTCGCGCAATTCGCCCGCAACGACCGGCAAAAACCAGGGCCCCACCACGGCATCCAGATAGACGTCGTAACCGCCGGCGACGAACGCCGTCGCCGCTCGGGTCATGGCGAGGACCACCGACATATTTTGCGCATGGGATTCCGGGTCGGTCGGCTCGATCAGACGAGGAATGAAGCCAAAGAACAGATCTCCTGTAATGTGCACTCCACGTTCCGCGTCAGCGGCAAGCCGCTTGGCTAACGAAGTCTTACCGGCTCCAGGCGTCCCGGTGATGATGTTGAGCGATACCATATTCGCTTATGGTTCCTGCGGTTCGCGTCGACTGTTTGATGCAGAAAACAACACAACGGCGCTCCGAGTTCCGGCTGTCCGCTTGCAATGCGGTGGCCGTGCAAATGGCGCGACGCTGGCGGAGAAGATCGCTGGCGACGACTACCGGTTCGGAAGGTCGGCCCATGAGGGATTTGCACGAAAATCGCCTTGCGGCACACGACCAGAACAAAGGCCGACAAGATTGACCGGGCACCGAAAATCCACCTCCCTCGCTATTACTGGCGCCGCGTCCGGTGTTGATCGGGCAAAGCTGCCGCCGAAGAGCCCGCAGCTCGACGGTGCCAACAAGCCTTGCTGACCGCCTACAGAACTCACCCGATTCCCGGCCTAAAGGCTGAGAGAGACGATGAGGGAGCGGATTCTCGCTCGTCTGCGCTCGTGGTGAGTGCCGTGGGGGACCGTGAACGTACACGTCTCAATCGCTTGCCGATCGGTTACAAATCCAGCAGCAAATCTATTGATCTGCCTGGTCTTGCTCGCCTGCGGCTGCCGCGTGAGCAAGCCTAGTGAGGCGGAAAGTAAAATCGCCAAAGAAGTAAAACATCGGATGACCGTGCGCGGGAAGGACGTCCCGAATCCGGCGCCGCCTACCGAAGACAATGTGGCCGAAGGGCGCGAACATTTCGGTCATCATTGCGCCATCTGCCACGGGTTGGATGGCCAGGCCTACGGCGTGCCTTTCGCGGACAAAATGGAGCCTCCGGTTCCTGACCTTATGTCGAAAGACATCCAAGACTACGCTGATGGTCAACTAAAGTCGATTATCAACGACGGCATCAATCCCTCTGGGATGCCTGCCTGGAAAGGCATTCTCAGCGATGACGAGATGTGGAGGATTGTTGATTACATCCGCCATTTGCCTGCAAAGGGCAGTTTAGGGATCCCCGCGGTTTATAGGGAAGAACAGGAAGAACACGAACATATGCACGGCCAGCCGAAGCAATCTCACGAAAGTGGTCCACACAGCCCGGCCCGGGAGAATTGAAATGTCAACAGCAGCTGCGATTCATACGCGGGTCTCCACGGACCCGATTTACCAGAGCTATCAAATTCTTCATGTAGCGTTCACTGTTGCGCCCATTCTTGCAGGGATCGACAAGTTCCTTCACCTGCTTACGAATTGGGAAAAATACCTCGCTCCAGCGTTCGCCAGGCTTTCACCGATTCCACCGCATTCCCTCATGTTAGTGATCGGAATGGTGGAGATTATTGCGGGTGTCGTGGTTGCGTTCAAGCCGCGCATTGGAGCGTACATCGTCGCTGTCTGGCTGCTCTGTATCATCGTCAATTTGCTGGTTTTGGCCGACTTTTACGATGTAGCGCTACGCGATTTGGGTTTGCTACTCGGTGCGCTAGCCCTGGCGCGAATCAGCACGGCTTACGATAAATGATGGCCGCAGACGCGGTCTTGTCCGAAGGATGGAACGCTGTCGACAATGGAGACGAGCTAACTTGCTCGTCTCCAAAAGTCTGTCAAATGAGGATTGTGCGCGGCTACGGTTCAGTTCTGTAGCCAAGATTGCACGCCACAGGATCCAAGCGCCCATAGGTTGAGCCCGGCGCAGATCATAGCGCGGGATGAGGCAGTATTTGCCCGGTGAGCAGCCATACGTTACGTCGGATTTGATTTCGCACGTTTCGATAAATCTCATTTTTCTCGGGCCCCGGCACGGGTATTCGCTCGGGATCGATCAAATCCCACCGGATCAAATTGCGGCAAAACGGCCAAATGGGATATTTCTCCCTCGAAGCATCGCAAACCGTTACAACGTGCGAGAAGTGTTCCTTCAAAGCGTCGGAAACACTTTTAGGTGAGGATGCGGCGAGGTCCAAGCCTTCCTCCTTCATGATCCCATTGGCAATTGGGTCGTAGTCGGTGGATTGAACCGCGGCACACGCGACGGCGATTTCGTCACCAGCGAATTTCCTCATAAATGCTTCAGCCATTCGACCGCGCGTCGAATTACCGGTTGAGAAGAACAGAACGCGGGGTTTCGGTTTCATGGTTCTCTCCTTAAAACGGAATAGTGGGATGGCTAGCTTCAGTCATGAATCGTTTCACGCGAAGGATTTGTCAGCACGGGATAAATCCGCGATTTCTCCGCCTGCCTGCGTTCGACTGCCACGGGATTGGTAAAGATAACGGCGTTTGGAATCACGACCTCCCTCCCCTCTTTGGTGGTTACGACCGTTGCGCGGGCCTGAATATCGGAAACGTTTCCTTCGATTCCTGTGACGCTGATGAGATCGCCGAGTCGGAAGGGTTCCTGCAGTAGCAAGAGAATGCCTGCGAGGAAGTTCTGAAGAATATTCTGAAACGCAAAACCGATCGCAACGGTGCCGATTCCCAGTACCTTGATCAGATCGGCGGCCTGGAAGGACGGAGCAATGACGGAGATTGCGATCAAGAAACCGACGAGCGCGATGGTTGTGTACATGAGCCTTGCCAGGAGGAGCGCAATGCCCCGATTAGCGAACCGCCGTAGCACTAACCGGCGCGTGAGTGACCTGGCAAGCGACGCTGCCACGAGGAACAGGATGAAAATGAACAGACCAAGGACAATGTTGGGCAACAAGGAAATGATTTCATTGAGGATTTTGGCGCCGGTCTTCCAGGCCATTGAAAAGTCAACTGGCATAGCGCCTCCCCGAACACAGAACCTTTGAGGGCTAGCCCGGACTCTCTACATTCGATGCTTCGATGGCGAAAGCGGCTAGCCGAAATAATTGCTGAGCGGTTTCTCCGTAACCGAATGTCTTCGTATTGAAGTTGCCGTTCTCAAGGTATTCACCGAGTCGGTTCTACAGTGAATACTGGATTGGCGAAAATATTCGCGCTTTCGAAAATGGAAGTGGCAATTCACAGGCCCACCCTTCATTGGCCCTCCCCCATCCAGCCTCCTAGCCTCTAATTGGAGGTCTTGTAATGCGAAAAGAGAACATCGTTCCGCTCATGCTTGCTGCCGTGCTGCTTGTGCTCTCGCTCGGAACCAGCGCGAAAGCGGATGACTGGAACAAAAAAACGGTAGTTACTTTCGATCAGGACGTGACCATCCCCGACCGGGTGCTACCGCCAGGAACTTACATCTTTAAACTGCTAAACAGCGCCTCCAGCCGCTATATCGTGCAGATATGGGATCAGGATGAAATGCACCTGATAACCACACTCATGACGGTAGGAGATTCCTATCCTAATCCCGACGGCCGCAGTTACTTTGTGCTGGATACCAGTCAGACCGAAGAAGGCGTTCCGCCGGCGGTCCTGAGCTGGTTTTTCGCCGGAAGTGACGATGGACGGGCGTTCATCTACCCAGGTTACTCAACGACGCGAATTCTTCAAAGCCAATACAGCTCTCAATCTCAACCGGAGCAATAAACTCGTCCGTACCGCCCAGGCGGATTGCTTCGGTGGCGCCGCACCGCCCGCGGCGCAGCTCACCTTCCAGACCTGCCCGCCGCAACCGGTGACCCCTCATTGATTCCTCCGAACACAGGAATTGACCGGGAACCCGAGGAACGGTACCTTTGTTTCCCTTGAGGCCTTTCGGGACTTCGCGAGTGGCTGGACCGGCAGTTGGTCGGTACGAACGGGCGGGCGATTGACCACCCCGATCACTACCAAGACGGGCGAAGCAGGGCGTGCCGCCTCGATGTCGTTCGATCGGATGTAGGTTCCCCCATGACCCAATTTGCGTCGCGGTTCCGTCCAGTCGCCAGTTGTTGTGCCAAAGGCCATTCGGCACTGCCAAGCGATTCCTTTGTTGTGCTATTACAAGGTCGAACGAAGCCGCTGGTTCGTTAGCGATGACCTTTTATGCGAAACATGTTCTGCCTCATGTCATCGATCTTGCGATGAGAAACAAGGACGCGGCCCGCCTGCGTGCGGCGTGGGTTCCGCAAGCTCGTGGTGAGGTGCTCGAAGTGGGCATTGGTTCCGGTTTGAATTTACCCTTTTATTCCGAAGGTGTCCGGCGCGTCTATGGAGTCGAACCGTCGGCGAAACTTCAGCATATGGCGCGGAAAAGGACCGGGAGTTTGAGCGTGAATGTGGAGTTCCTGCCGCAGTCTGCCGAAGAACCACTTCCGCTTTCCGATCGGAGCATAGATACGGTTGTAACGACCTGGACGCTTTGCTCCATCGCAGATCCGCTAAGAGCCCTTCATCAAATGAGGCGGGTATTGAAACCCGACGGGCGTCTGATATTTCTCGAACACGGCCGGGCGCCTGATTCTCGAGTTGCGGCTTGGCAGGATCGCCTGAGTCCAGTCTGGAAACGGATTGCGGGAGGCTGTCACCTGAACCGCAAGATTGACGATTTACTCTTGCAGGCAGGCTTTCAGATAGACGAATTGAAAACGAGCTACCTCCCAGGGCCCCGCCCGATGACCTACACCTACGAGGGATTTGCGCATACCTGCTGACTGTCGGATGCCCGCGTCAACTCACTTCTCTTGCGGCCGTCAACACTTCCGAGACAACTTCCTGTATGTCGGAATCCGTGGTGCGATGGTTAACGACGCAAGCCCGAAGACAGAAGTTCGAATCGACCATCGCGTTCGAGAGATAAACACGTCCTCGTTGGTTGACCCGCCGGAGCACCGCCAGGTTCACTTGATTCAGTTCCGGCCCGGGTCGACCGCCCACATAACGAAAACAGACGGCACTCAATTCGGTGGGGGCCATCAACTCCAACCCGGCAGTTTGCTGGATGAGACGGTCCAATTGCTGCGCATGTCGTAAGTCGGTATGGATTGAGTTACGGAAAGATTCCAGGCCGTGATATCGGAGCGAGAACCACAGCTTCAGCGCGCGAGACCTTCGGGAAAGCTCGGTCGACTCTTCGAAGAATGCATAGCTTTCGATGGGATCGTCGGTGAGTGCGCGGACGTAGTCGCCAGTGTAGGCAAATGCCGCGCGTGCCGCGTGAGGGTGGCGATGGAGCAGGCATCCGCAATCGAGCGGTTGATACAACCACTTGTGGGGATCAAGGGCAAGCGAATCCGCTCGCGTGAGTCCTCGGAACTTCGCGGGCACGGCGATTGCCGCCAGCGCGCCGTACGCCCCGTCGATGTGAAACCACGCTCCGTATTGGGCAGCCAGTTCCGCAATCTCCGGCAAGGGATCCACCGCGCCAGTATTCACCGTTCCGGCCGTCGCTACCACGGCAACCGGAGTAACACCGAGCGACCGGTCTTGCCGGAGGAAGCGCTCGAGTTCCTCGGGAATCATGCGAAAAGATCGGTCGACAGGAATCGCTCGCAAGTTCTCCCTGCCGATTCCAAGCAAGCCAACCGCTTTGGCGATCGACATGTGAGCTTCGGTCGACGCGTAAACGGCGTGCGAGGATGTGGCGCGCATGCCGGACTTGTTCGCAGCAAGCTTTGCCTCGCGGGCCATCGCCAATCCCATGAGGTTTGCCGAGGAACCACCGCCTGTGAGCGTCCCGACGAATGCATCGCAGCCGATGGCTTCCCCAATCCAGCTGATAACCTGGTGCTCAATCGTGACGGCGGCCGGCGAAGACCGCCAGGCCGTGACATTCTGGTTGAGCACGCTGCAGAGCAGATCGGCGACGGCTGCGGCGGGCTCACCGGATCCGAGGACATAGCCAAAGAACCTGCCATTCTGCGCGCGCGAGTATCGGACGGCGTCGCGCAGCCCGGCGAGAGCTTCTTGCGGAAGCCCCTGCTCGGGGAGCCTTCGATGGAAGGCTTGCTCGATTTCGACACCGCTTCCTTTCGCAGGAATCGACCGATGCGGGAGATCTTTCAGATACTCGGTCGCAATTTCCAATACGCGTTCCGCTAGGGCTCGGAACTCTTCTGGGGACATGTGGAGAAAACTCATGGCAGGTGATTCTACCCCCGGCAGACCGCTCCGTTTTTGTGAATTCCACGAATAGAGACACGGACCTCTTGCGAAATTCGGTAGAAATCGGCTAAGCCCGCTGGTGCGTCGCGACCTACCCTAGTAGATTCCTACTAGTCGTCGCTGAGATTCCCACTTTCGTTGTGACTTTTATCATAGTCCGGGGAAAGCGCTTCACTTACTTTAGCCCGCTTGGAGTGAGGCGCACATGGAATCCCATGACATCCGAAACGTTCAGGTCCGGACAGGCTGGTCGACAACGTTAAGCCGGACGGCAGCGGCGGCGCTGCTGTTCGAAGTAGTCTCGGGTCTGTCCGTCACCTTCGGTTCCTTTCATCCTGTCATCGAGTGGAGTCTCTTGCTGCATACACTGGTCGGACTCATTGTTGTCACTCCGTTCGCGTTGTATTTGATCCGTCACTGGAAGGACTATGTTGCTCAAGCCCTGTCCGACGTGTTGCTCCTCGGCTATGTCGCGGCAGGAGCGCTGATCATTTGCGGGTTCACCGGCCTCGTCTTGACCGAGGAAAGCTTTCTCGGCGCTCGGACCTCGCCTGCGTTGCGGTATGTTCATCTGGTCTCCACACTGCTGGTTCTGGCCGCTGTCCTCCCTCACATCTTTATCGCTTGGCTGCGGCGGCGAAGAACCGATCTGGCAAACGGCGCGCAACGATGGCTCGGGGTCACGGTGACGGGAATGATCGTGGGAAGTTGTCTCGTTGCCGCTTGTTCTTTCGTTTACTCGGGAACAAAATACCGCAACGAATTCCCCGCCGGCTACAACACACCCTACGGGAAGAACCGGCCCTTTGCGCCGAGCCTTGCTCACACCTCGACCAACGGCGCTTTCGATCCACGGTCAATCGCGGGTTCGGCCACCTGTGGCGCGAGCGGGTGTCATACACAGATCTATAACGAGTGGAAAACCAGTGCGCACCGCTACGCGGCGATGGATCCGATCTTCCAGGGAATCCAAAACGTGATGGCCAAGCAGAACGGTCCGGAATCGACGCGGTACTGTGGTGGCTGCCATGACCCAATTTCACTCTTCTCCGGAAGCAAGAATCTGTTTAGCGAAAAATTGACCGGATCGCTTGGCTATGACGAGGGGATTTCTTGCCTAGCTTGTCATTCGATCCAGAAGACCGACATTCAAGGCAACGCCAACTACACGATGTGGCAGCCTGGAGAGTACCTCTGGCAGTGGAGTCCCGATCGCACCTTGGGCGCGATCGCACGGAATTTCCTCATTCGTGCCTGGCCCACTCCGCACAACCGGCTAAGCAAACGGATGTTCAAGAAACCGGAGTATTGCGCAGCCTGTCACAAGCAATTTATCGACCAGGAGGTCAATCGAGTCGGCTGGGTCCAACTGCAGAACCAGTACGACAACTGGGCGGCGAGCCATTGGAACAAGAAAGGCGATTCGCGCGTTACGGTCGAATGCCGCGAATGTCATATGCCGCTTGTCGACTCCGAGGACCCTGCCGCAGGCGATTCGACCGATTACAACCGTACCGCCGATGACCACAAGCACCGCAGCCATCGTTTTCTGGCCGCGAATAGCTTCGTGCCCGTGCTGCTGCATCTCGATGGGTCAGAACACCACGCGCAACTCACGCGGCAATGGTTGCAGGGCGAGATCGAGATTCCGGAGATTCGGAACAAATGGGCAGAAGGACCGATCGTAAAGCTTCGTATCGAAGCTCCGAACAAAGCTGAACCGGGCGGGAAGATTCCTGTACGTGTCATTCTCACCTCGAACAAAGTGGGACACGACTATCCCACCGGGCCGCTCGACATGATTCAGAGCTGGGTCGAGCTCGAGGTGAAGGATGATCGTGGCCAAGTGGTCTTTTCTTCCGGCTTGCGCGACCACCGCCATTTTCTGGAGCCCGGTACGTTCCTCTTTAAAGCCGAGCCGGTCGATCAATACGGAAATCTGATCGACAGGCACAACCTCTGGGAAATGGTCGGGGTGCGCTATCGGCGGTCGCTGTTCCCGGGCTATTCCGACACCGTCGAATACAACGTAATGTGCCCTTCGGGTGGTCCCATGCTGCCGGCTTCCGATTCGCTCGCGAAACGCGAGTTCTCGGTTCCGGTGACCGGAAGGTCTAGGCTGCTTCGCATTGACGCCACGCTCCACTACCGCAAAATCGATCAATTTCTACTCAACTATGTTCTTGGAGAAAAGTCCGGTCTCACGGCTCCCGTTGTCGACATCGCTAGCGCCAGCTCCACAGTGTGCGTCGAGGGCGGGAAGACGGCTGCACCATGTCGGTGACGGGCGAACGTCCCCTCCAGTGGAGGGGATCCCGGCGGATGCGCCGCATCGCTTGGACCGGTTCCACGTTGCTCGCGCTCGTTCTGATCGGCACGCTCGTCAGCTGGCGCATCCACAAGGAACATACCCCCGACGAATACACTCCGGGAGAGGAATCCAAGGACATCACGAGCTCCGCAGACGAACGCGCCGCCACAGCGGCCACCCATGCACCGCGGCCTGCGGCAAAGTCTGTCAGCGCCAGGCTAGCTGACCGGTTGCTCGACCCCGGGCGCGCGCTTCCGGCAGGCGCGCCAGAGCCGCGATTTACGGATGTGACTAAGTCCGCGGGAGTCGCCTCGTTCCGGCAATTTCAGGGAGAACGCTCGTCGCAGCTCCCGGAGGACATGGGGTCCGGAGTTGCCTGGGGTGATTTCGACAACGACGGGCTCGACGATTTGTTCGTAGTCAGCGGAGGCGGCTCCCTCGGATTGCCCGAGCGGCAACGCGCTCCATCGGTGCTTTACCGCAATCTGGGCAATGGACGCTTCGAAAAAGTTCAAGATTTTCCCGACCTGCGCATCGTTGGGATGGGCGCAGCTTGGGGCGACTACGACAACGATGGATGGCTCGACTTGGTCGTCACGGGGTACGACACGATCGTCCTGTTCCACAACGATCACGGTCATCTGGTCCGTGTGAAAAGTTTCCCCTCTCCTAAAGGCTTCTGGGCGGGCGTGTCTTGGGGGGATTACAACCGCGACGGCTATCTCGACCTCTATGTGTGCGGCTATGTGAAATACAAACCGGGAGAGCGCAACGCATCCAGCAATTCGACGCAGTTTGGACTGGAGGTGCCGTTCACCCTGAACCCCGCCTCGTACGAGCCGGAGCGCAATCTGCTTTTCCGCAACAGCGGCGACGGCACGTTTGCCGAGGTCGCCGCGCAGCTCGGTGTTGCAAATCCGGAGGGCCGCAGCCTGAGCGCCCTGTGGCACGATTTCGATGGGGACGGATGGCTCGATCTGTACGTGGCCAACGATATTTCGGAAAACAAGCTCTATCTCAATCGTCACGGAAAGTTTGTGGACGCAGGTCGCGCGGCGTGGGTCGAGGAGTACCGCGGCTCGATGGGTCTCGCCGCAGGCGATTTCGATCGCGACGGTGACGACGACCTGTTCATCTCACATTGGATCGCCCAGGGATTCGCCCTGTATCAATCGCTGCTCACCGAACAGAAAGGAACGGGAACAACCGGTTTGCACTTCACCGACGTCGCCGCCACGACGGGTATCGGCCAACACTCGCTGCAATCGATCGGTTGGGGGACGAGTTTCGTGGATATCGATTCGGACGGGTGGCCCGACCTGATTGTCGCGAACGGAAGTACCTTTGAACAAAAGGACAGCTCACCGCGGCGGCTTGTTCCCATGCCCTCTTTCCTATTCTGGAATGCGCACGGCGACTTCTTCCACGATTTGGGGCCTTGGAACCGTTCGTTTGCCGAACCGCACGTGAGCCGTGGTCTCGCGGTCGCGGACTTCGACAATGACGGCGCCATGGATGTGGCCGTCGTCGATCAAGGCGAGGGCGTACGCCTGCTGCGTAACGATATCCCGCAGGGGAATTGGGCCGAGTTCCGGCTGCACAACCGTGTGCCGCCTCGCGGAATGCCCCTGGGGTTTGCCGACGGAACCTCGGTCACAGCATGGGTTGCCGGAGTTCCCCTGCGCCAGACGGTGGGAAGCTCTTCGTACCTATCGCAAGACAGTCATCGGCTGCACATTGGACTTGGGTCCGCCACCCAGATCGATCGGCTGGAAGTACGCTGGCTTCGCGGCTCTAGCGAAGTCTGGACCAACCTGCCCGCTAACCACATTTGGGACATCACCCAAGGGGAAGCCCAGGCAAAAACTTTCACACCAGGGAGGAGTGAGACCGATGTGCCGCCAGCAACCGCAGAACTCACTCCAACAATGCTCACCGCGTTTTGGGACAAGCAACATGCCGCGATGGATGCCATGAAGCGCGACCATGACTACGGGAAAGCGATTGTGCTGTTTCGCGAGGCACTCTCAATCAACCCGAGCCATGAGGACTCTCACTACTATCTGGCGAACTGCCTGGCCGCGTCGGGCAATATCTCCGCCGCCCTGGCGGAACTCGATAAACTGGCACACATCAACCCGCAAAATCACCGCGCTTTCCAGCGTAAGGGAGAGCTTCTTGCCGCCTCCGCCGATTCGCGCAGCCAACTTGAATCCGCTCGCGAACCACTGAATGCTGCCCTCCGGCTGAATTCGGAAGAAACCGGAACGCTGCTTCTGCTCGCGGAGGTCGAATTGACCTTGGGGAATTTTGGCGCAGCACAAAACCATCTGACCCACGTGTGCCAGGCGAATCCCCGAGCAGCGGACGCGTGGTTCCTGCGGGGTTACATCGCCTGGAAGCGGCACGAAAAACACGAGACTCTTACCATGCTCGAGGCGACGCGCACCGCGCGCGGTAGGGACTGGAAACCGGCAGGTTCTGTAGCGGAGGGCGATGTCAACGGGCGCATGTTCCGTGAATCTGGCTTCCTGAATGTCTTCGAGGAGCAATGGAACGGCTCCATGCAGTCCGACAATACCTATGTGCCACTTGATTCCTACGTTCGGCCGTTTCAGCGATAGGAGAACAGTCGTTGCACCTGGTTTTTGCTGATCGGCCTTCGACTCTGCGGAACGGAGCTTTCATCCGTACGACGGGCAACCGCAACGCCGCCGGCCTGCTACTTACGCTCCGAACCATGCAGAACCAGCTCAAGGTTCGCTTCTGAGCCAGCGGAACGCCATTGACCGATGGCCGGGTCGCCCTCCATCGGCACCCAGGCCATGTGAATCGCGTCCTCGGGGCAGACGCCGATGCAATGCTCTTCGCTTCCACATTCGTTCGGACGCGAGAGCACCGCGACGCTCGTTTCGAGTTCGAGGCAGGCCGGTCCGCACGCCGCGACGCACAAATTGCAGCCCGAGCACAGCTCCTCGATCACCACCGGAATCCATTTGCTATCCAATGACTTGTCCTCTCTTTGGTCCTCGAAACACCAACGTCGTTTGTGCTCATAGCATCGACCGAGCAACGGAAAGTCTCCGTGACTAAAGTCACAGTCAGGCTGTTTCCGCGAACGAATACTGGAAGACAGATGGCGAAACGAGCCAAGAAGAGAGGAACACCATGCAGACAGAGAACGGTCCGACGGTCCGGGAACTTGCAGCGGGCAACCCCAGTGCCGCGCGCATCTTTGAGGGATTCGGCATTGACTACTGCTGTGGCGGGGAGAAATCCCTCGCCGAGGCGTGCACGGCCGCCAGAGTAGACCTCGATGAGGTGAAGACCGCACTTGAAAGACCGGCCTCCGAAACCAAAGACCGTGATTGGCAGAAAGCGCCTCTGGCCGAGCTCGTGGCGCACATCGTCAACAAGCACCACCGGTTTACAAGGGAAGAAATCACCCGGTTGACACCGCTGATTGCGAAAGTCGAAGGCGTGCACGGCAAAAATCACCCGGAGATCAATCAGGTGCAGGGGCTGTTCCGCGGATTGGCGCAAGAGATGACCATGCACATGATGAAGGAAGAGCACCTGCTCTTTCCGTACATCGAACAACTGGAACAGGCCGTCGACCGGGGTGCTCGACCCGCCCCGCCGATGTTTGGGACGGTCGAGAACCCGGTGCGGATGATGATGATGGAACACGACGCTTCGGGAGAAGCGCTGCGCAGAATCCGGGAACTCACCGGTGGCTACATGGCGCCGGTGGAAGCCTGCGTGAGTTATCAGACGCTGTACCAGGCGCTTCAGGAATTCGAAGCGGACCTGCACCAGCACATCCATCTTGAAAACAACATCCTGTTTCCCCGAGCGATTGAGCTCGAATCGCAAGCATTTTGACGGAGGGTGGTATGGAAGTACCCGCATCGGGAAAAAGTCCGTCGTGGAGAAACCCCATGAAGAAAGATCCGGCCGTCGTCGAGGCTCTCCGGGCCACACGCGAGAGAGAGACGGCCATGTCCAAACTGCTGATGGCCTTTATCGGAACAGGCGTGCTCTTCATGTTATTCCCCGGGACGCTTCTGGGAGTCTGGAACCTTCTGCAGATCAGCGGCCGCGAGCACGGCGGAAGAATTTCTGCAGCCTGGGTGCAAGCGCACGGGCATGCGCAGGTGTTCGGATGGATCGGAACGTTTTTGCTGGGAATTGGATTTTATTCCATCCCGAAGCTGCGAGACCGCGCGACCGGCGTGATCCGTGCGGCGTGGATTTGCTGGGCGCTGTGGACCGCGGGCGTCGCCCTCCGCTGGGCGTCCACGGTTTACCTCTGGAACTGGCGCTTGCTGGTTCCTGCGGGCGGAATTCTCGAACTCGCCGCGTTTTTGATCTTCTTTGCGATCGTTTCGCAACATCGGCCCAAAAATTCTAGCCAAAGGGCGCTCGAGCCTTGGGTGTGGGTCGTGATGACTGCAACCCTCGGCTTTTTGTCCTCGCTGGCGGCGAACCTGGTGCTTAGTCTTCAGGCTTCTTTCCGCGGCGTGGATCCGGCCTTTCCGCACGGCGCCGATCAGCGCTATCTGGCCCTGCTCGGATGGGGCTTTCTGGTTCCGTTTGTCTGGGGCTTCAGCGCCAAATGGATGAGGGTGTTTCTCGGGCTGCGCGCGTTTCGCACGCGATGCCTCTACGGCGCGGTAGTTGTGAATCTTGCTGGCGTAGCGTTCGCGCTTTGTGGGCACTTCACGCCCGCCACGGTTCTCTTCTTGCTTGCTGTGGGACTCTCGATCCTTGCCATCCGCATTTTTGAACACAGCGAGCAGGAAGCGAAGACCAAGGGCATTCACAGGAGTTTTCCCGTGTTCGTTCGCATCGCCTATGGTTGGCTGCTCGTCGCAGCGGGGTTGGGCGTCGGAGCGAACTTCTTGGACACCTCGGGCGGATTCTGGGGTGCATCGCGGCACGCCCTGACGGTAGGATTTGTCTCCACGATGGTTCTTGCCGTGGGACAACGCATCCTGCCCGCCTTTGCCGGCATGCGACTGCTGTGGAGCCCCCGATGGATGTTTGCTGGTCTGTTCCTTCTGACCATCGGCTGCACGTTGCGCGTGGGCTCGGAAGTCTTGGCGTACCAGGATTACGCGGCGTGGGCCTGGCAAGTGCTGCCGATCTCTGCTTTGACGGAATTGACCGCTCTTTCGGTGTTTGCGGCGAATCTGCTGTGCACGTTTCTTCTCCAGCCGACCCACGAGGTGAATGAACCCATGATGGTCAGCATTCCCCAGATTGCGATCGAAGCCAACAGCAGGTAGGCTACTCGCCATAGGCGGAAATGCGCTCATTTCCGTGAAAACGGAGTTGCCATGAACGAAAAACTGCCCAAGCCCACGCGGGCGTTGCAGAGGGAATTTCCGAAGGTTTGGAAGAGCTTTCAGGAGCTAGGCAAACAGTGCCACTCGGCCGGTCCCTTGGATGAGCGCGTGAGGCGGCTCGTCAAGATCGGAATTGCCGCGGCTGCGCAGTCCGAAGGAGCGCTGCACTCGGCTGTCCGCAACGCGCAAAAAGCGGGTGTATCGCCGGCGGAAATCCGTCACGCCATTCTGCTGTCGATGACTACGGTTGGTTTCCCCCGTGCCATGGCCGCGCTCGCCTGGGCTGAAGACATCCTGAAGCGGGCGGAAAAGTAAGCTCCCCTCAAAAGACTAAGAACGAGCGCGGCTCTTTGCGTGAATCGCTTTTCTTTTCCGCGCCGTGGCCTCGACCATGTCCAGCAACGTGGTGCTCTCAAACGATTTCATGAGACTGGTCCGCACCTGCTTCCAGGTTTCATGGAGCGGGCACGGCGTTTCATCGGAGCAATTCGGTAGGCCGGTGACGCAGCGCAGAAACTCGTCCAGGCTGTCGACAGCGGCCACGATATCCCGCAGAGTAATCAACTCGGGCCGCCGCGAAAGACGGAAACCTCCGCCCGGCCCGCGGCGCGAGTCGAGCAAGCCCTTTCTTGCCAACTCCTGCAGGACCTTGCTCAGGATCGGGAGTGGAATCTCCTCCGCTTGGGCAATCTCATCGGCACGGGCCGAAGCTCCGGGTGTCGCCGCGAGATAGGTCATCGCGTGAATGGCGTACTCGCAGGGGCGCGAGAAGATCATATCGGAGTACCGACTCCATTATTCCCGCAAGATAGGCTAGCGGTCAATCGCAGCTGTAGATCGCTTGCACCTCGCTATTAAGGCGGATTCGCGCCATCCCGAAACAAAGAGCTTGACAATTCGGCGATTTCGGAATAAAAGGTATTTAATTCCTGTATTGGAGTTTCTTTCATGCTTTTTCAGCACTCCTCGGAACTAGCCCTTCGCGCGGCGCTGTTTCTCGCGCAACAGGTCCCCGGAAAATTGTCGCCCGTCCATGAGATTGCCGCGGCTGCTGGTGTGTCCGAGGCCTACCTCGCAAAAATTCTGCAACGGCTGGCGAGCAGTGGACTGGTTCGCTCCTTCCGCGGCCCCGGCAAAGGCATGGAACTCGGCAAAGCGCCGGAAGCGATTTCCTTGGCGTCGGTGATTCGTGCTGTCGAGGGGACCAAGGACGCGGGGGATTGCCTGCTGGGATTCGGTGCTTGCTCCACACAAAATCCCTGCGCGCTGCACAAAGACTGGTTGCCTTTGCGAACCGCCATCAACGCTTTCCTGTTGAAGACCACACTCGCCGACCTCGTCCGTGTCGCGGCAAAGAAACGACACCGATTCCGTTATGCCTTGAAGCCCAAACTGGCCGTAGCCAGAACGCACGAAAAGGAACCGAGGAGGCGCCTGTCATGAAGTCTCGAATCCGCTGGGTTGCGTTTCTGGGTTCCTTCCTCTCGGCTGCCAGTGTGCACACACAGCAGGCTTCGGATTTCTTTCAGCAGAATTGCACGAGTTGCCACACGATCGGCGGCGGACGGCTTACCGGACCGGACCTCAAGGACGTCACCCAGCAGAAAGATCGCGCCTGGCTCGAGCACTTCGTTCAAGGGCCCAAGGCGGTGATTGATGCCGGCGACCCGTTCGCGCTGCAGTTGCAGCAGGACGCCCGCGGCGTCGTGATGCCGACTGTGCCCGGCCTGACGCCGCAGATGGCCAAGGCGCTGCTCGATCTGATTGAAGGGGAATCAGCGCTGCCGAAATCGCGCTTCGCCGGGGTGAGCATCAGCGACCGGCCCTTTACCGCCTACGATCTCGCGACGGGAATGGCGCTGTTCAACGGGGCGCAGAAACTGAGCCGCGGCGGTCCGCCCTGCATCTCCTGTCACACCTTGGGGACGCTCGGCGCTCTGGGAGGCGGACGGTTAGGACCGGATCTGACCCGGGTGTACGAGCGGTTGGGTGGCCGGAAAGCAGCCGGCGCGTGGTTGGTCGCGCCGGGGACTTCCACGATGCAATCTGTATTTCGCCAACATCCTTTGCAATCCGACGAAATCTTGCCGCTCCTGTCGGTCTTTGAGGATGCCGCTCGCCGGTCTGGGCCCGCCGACACCGGAGCGGCACTCGACTTCTTTGTTCTGAGCTTTGCAGGGGCGGGCCTGTGTCTCTTGCTGATGGGTTGGGTGTGGCAGGGCCGGCTTCGCTCGGTTCGGCGAACCATGGTCAGCGCCGCGCAACGAGGTGGCGAATGAGCGAAAAGAAAAGCACAAGCTGGATCAAGGACGAACGCGATCCGCAGTTGCGCGGCTGGGAGGAATTCTACCGTAACCGCTGGCAGCACGACAAAATCATCCGCAGCACTCACGGAGTAAACTGCACGGGCGGCTGCACCTGGCAAATCTTCGTGAAAGACGGAATCGTCACGTGGGAGATGCAAGGCCTCGACTATCCCATGCTCGAAGCGGGGCTACCCCCCTACGAGCCGCGCGGGTGCCAACGCGGCATCTCCTACTCCTGGTATCTCTACAGCCCGTTGCGCGTGAAGTATCCCTACATGCGCGGCGCTCTTGTGGATCTTTGGCGAGAGGCGCGCTCCAAATTCGATGATCCAGTCGACGCCTGGCAGGCTCTGGTCGAAAATCCCGACGCCCGGAAGCGCTGGCAACGCGCCCGCGGCAAGGGCGGATTTCGGCGGAGCGATTGGGAGACCGTCAAGGAACTGATCGCCGCCAGTTGCCTCTACACCGCCCGCAAGCATGGGCCCGACCGCATCATCGGCTTTTCGCCGATTCCGGCGATGTCCATGATCAGCTTTGCCTCGGGCGCGCGGTTTCTGCAGCTCCTTGGCGGCGTCATGTTGTCGTTCTACGACTGGTACTGCGACCTCCCGCCGGCCTCGCCGGAAGCCTGGGGGGAACAGACCGACGTGAATGAATCCGCCGACTGGTACAACGCCAAGATGCTGGCCGTGATGGGGTCGAATCTCAACATGACGCGCACGCCGGACTGCCACTTTGCCGCCGAAGCGCGGCACAACGGCAGCAAGATGTGGGTTTTCGCGCCGGATTTCAGCCAGGTCTCCAAGTATGCCGACGAATGGGTTCGCATCAATGCCGGGCAGGACGGCGCGTGGTGGATGGCTGCCAACCACGTGATCCTCAAGGAATTCCATCATGAAAAGAAGATTCCGTACTTTCTGGACTATGCAAAGAAGTACACCGACAGCCCGTATCTGGTCGAACTCAAGCCCGAGGGAAATCACTACAAAGCCGATCAGTTGCTGCGCGCGAATCGACTCGCTGCTTACCGCGACATCGAGAACGGCGACTGGAAATTTCTCATGTGGGATGCCACTGACAAGCGGCCTAAAATGCCTATGGGTAGTTCGGGCTTCCGTTGGGGAACGGAAAAGGGCAAGTGGAACCTGCTCCTCAAAGACGGCATCGATAACTCCACGATCGATCCCACCCTTACCTTTTTGAATGCCGCTGACGAAGTTCTACAGGTGCGCTTCGACGATTTTGCCGAAGGGGCAACCATGCTGCGCGGCGTGCCGGCGCGGCGCATCCCGACGGCCGACGGCAGCACCGCTCTTATCGCCACGGTCTACGACCTTTTGATGGCACAGTATGGCGTTCCACGCGGTCTACCGGGCGCTTATCCCGAAGACTACAACGACGAAGCTGCGCCCTACACGCCGGCCTGGACCGAGAAATTTACCGGCATGGGACGAGATGTCGTCGTTCGCTTTGCTCGCGAGTGGGCCAGTACCGCGCAACATACCAACGGAAAATGCACGGTCATTATCGGCGCCGGCATCAACCACTGGTATCACGGCAACCTGATGTACCGAGCGGCGATTCACGCGCTGATGTTCTGCGGATGCGTCGGCGTGAATGGCGGTGGACTCGCCCACTACGTCGGGCAGGAAAAGCTGGCGCCGATGGAGTCGTGGTCTTCGATCGCATTTGCGCGCGATTGGACACCGGCTTCGCGTCTGCAAAATGCGCCCAGCTGGCATTACGTCAATTCTGACCAGTGGCGGTACGAAAAGCACTTCACGGATTATCACACCGTGCCGCAGGGTCAGGCGCATGGCTCGCTCGCCGGAGGCCACACCATGGACGCGCAAATACGCGCGGTCCGCAACGGCTGGCTCCCGTTCTACCCCCAGTTCAATCGGAATCCGCTCGAGTTGGTGCAGGAGGCGGAGCAGGCGGGAGCCGACACTCCGGAAAAGATCGCAGGACACACCGTTAACCAACTGAAGCGCGGAACGTTGAAGTTTTCCGTGGAGGACCCGGACGCACCAGAGAACTGGCCGCGGGTGTGGTTCATCTGGCGCGGCAATGCTCTGATGGCCAGCGCCAAGGGTCACGAATACTTCTTGAAACACTACCTCGGCACGCATACCAACACCATTGCGACAGACCTAGCTGGGGACTCTGTGAAAGAAGTGAAGTGGCATGAAACCGCGCCGGAGGGAAAGCTCGACCTGATCGTGGACCTCAACTTCCGCATGGACACCTCCGCGCTGTATTCGGACATCGTCCTTCCGGCCGCAACCTGGTACGAGAAAGCCGACCTGAACTCGACCGACATGCATAGTTTCATTCATCCGCTTTCGGCCGCGGTTCCGCCGTGCTGGGAATCGAAAAGCGACTGGCAGATCTTCAGCGCGCTGGCCGAGAAATTCTCGGAACTTGCGGGCCGGCACTTTCCGAAACCCGTCTGGGATCTGGTTGCCGTGCCGCTTGCGCACGATACAGCGGCGGAGATCGCTCAGCCGCAAATGCTCGATTGGAAAAGTGGTGAAGTCGAAGCAATCCCCGGCAAGACCATGCCCGGGTTCAAATTGGTTGCCCGTGACTACGCCAATCTCTACAACCAGTTCATTTCGTTCGGTCCCCAGGTCCGTGCGAATGGTCTGGGCGCCCACGGGACCCACTACCGCTGCGATGACGTGTATGACGACGCGCTCAGGACACTCCGTACCACCGCATGGAACGGGCAGCGCTATCCTTCGCTCGCCGCGGACGAAGATGCCTGCAACCTGATCTTGCGCTTCGCGAGCGTGACCAACGGGGAACTGGCGTACCGCTCCTATCAGGAGATGGAACAACGCGTTGGTCTATCGCTCGCCCACCTAGCCGAGCGCAACCGCGGGTCGCGCGTCAGCTATAAGGAACTCCAGTCCCGGCCGCAGCGTTTGCTGAACAGCCCGATGTGGTCCGGACTCACCGAGAATGGCCGCGCCTACGCCCCCTTCACCTACAACGTGGAAGCGCTGGTCCCGTGGCGCACACTGACCGGCCGGCAGCATTTCTACCTGGACCATCCCGGATACATCCAGTTCGGTGAACATCTGCCCACCTACAAACCGAAACCGCAGCCCGTGCAATACGCCGACTTGCGCCTGAGCGAGCAGGTCGGGCCCACAAAGACGCTCAACTATCTGACCCCGCACGGGAAATGGCACATCCACTCGACCTATGGAGACAACCACCGAATGACGACGTTGTCCCGCGGCATCGAGCCGCTCTGGCTGAATGACAAGGACGCCGCCGACATCGAGGTCAACGACAACGACTGGGTGGAGATGCATAACGACAACGGCGTAGTCGTGACGCGGGCCGTCGTGAGTGCGCGCATCCCCCGCGGTATCTGCATTCAGTACCATTCCCCGGAACGAACCTTTTCCGTCCCGACCTCGCCCCTGCGGAAAAACCGCCGTGCCGGAGGACACAACTCGCTCACGCGCACGCGGCTCAAGCCCAATCTGATGGTCGGTGGCTACGGGCAGTTCACCTTTCACATGAACTATTGGGGCCCGGTGGGCTGCAACCGGGACACGCACATCTTCGTGCGGAAGTTGCCCGAGCTTAAGTGGTGAGGAGCGCTCCAATGGATGTTCGTTCCCAAGTTTCGATGGTCTTTCACCTCGACAAGTGCATCGGCTGCCACACCTGCAGCATCGCTTGCAAGAACATCTGGACTGACCGCCGCGGCACCGAATACATGTGGTGGAACAACGTGGAGACCAAGCCTGGCACCGGATTTCCCACGCGATGGGAGGACCAGGAGAAGTATCACGGCGGCTGGGAAGTGGTGGACGGAAAGTTGCAGCTCCGCTCGACAAGCAAGGCAAAAACGGTTTTCAACATCTATCACAACCCTAGTTTGCCGACCATGGACGACTACTACGAACCATGGACCTACGACTACCAGCATCTGTTCAACGCCCCGGAGGGCCCGGATCAACCGACCGCTCGGCCCATCTCGATGGTCACAGGAGAACTGGTCCAAATCGAAGCCGGCCCCAACTGGGATGACGACCTCGGAGGTTCGCCGGTCTATGCGGAAAACGATCCGAATCTGAAAGGCCTCACTGCCGAGCAACGCGCGCAACTGTCGGCCGTCGAGCGACTGGTGTTCTTCTACTTTCCCCGGATCTGCAATCACTGTCTGAATCCTTCGTGTGTGGCTTCTTGTCCGTCGGGCGCTCTCTACAAGCGCGGGGAAGACGGAATCGTACTGGTTGATCAGAAGCGCTGCCGGGGCTGGCGCATGTGCGTGGCCGCGTGTCCCTACAAGAAGATGTTTTACAACTGGAACACCGGCAAATCGGAAAAGTGCATTTTGTGTTTTCCCCGTCTCGAGACCGGTCAAGCGCCCGCCTGTTTTCATTCGTGCGTCGGGCGAATCCGCTATCTCGGCGTCGTGCTCTACGACGCCTCGCAAATCGCCAGCTTTGCCGCCAGGCCGGACGACCAACTCATCGAGGCCCAGCGGTCGCTGATCCTTGATCCGCAGGATCCCGAGGTTATTGCCGGAGCCCGGCGAAACGGCATTCACGAATCGGTCATCGAATCGGCCAAGCGCTCGCCCGTCTACCAATTCGTCAAGGTCTGGAAGATTGCGCTCCCGCCGCACATCGAATTCCGCACCATGCCGATGCTGTTCTACGTGCCGCCGATGTCACCGGTCATGTCGAATCAGACAGACGGCGCCATTCATCACGTCTCGGACGATCTTTTCCATGACATCGACCAGTCACGCGTGCCTTTGCAGTTTCTTGGCAACCTGCTGGGCGCGGGTCACGAAAGCCAGGTGCGTTACGCGTTGCGTAAACAGAAGGCCGTCCGTTGGTACCGGCGCGCGCTCACCGTGGGTGATGTCGATATGAGCCTCGCCGAACGCATGCTGCATGAGGCCGACAGTTCGCCCGAGGAAGCGGAAGCGATTTACCGCCTGACTTCCCTGTGCACCTTTGACGACCGCTTCGTCATTCCACCCATGCATCGCGAAGAGGCGATTCAAATGCTCGAAGATCCCCTCGAACATAAGCAGGGGGTCGGCTTCGGATTCGTCTCGGGACCCAAACGGGGGTTGTGATGAGCGAACCATCCTTGTACGCCGATCTTGCCACGCTGTTCGGCTATCCCCAGCCCGACTACTACCAGCGCGCGCGCCGTTGCCTCGATGCCTTGGGCTTCGCGCCGGCTCTTGCCGTGTCCCAGTTCCAGGAGTTTTGCGGCGGAATCGTTAATTTGACTTGCGAGGAGCTCCAGGAACTGTTCACCCGCACATTCGATCTCGATCCTTTGTGCACGCTCGAAATTGGCTGGCAACTCTACGGTGAGGACTACGCACGAGGCGCTCTGCTTGTGAAGATGCGGCAACAACTCCGCGAATCGGGAGTGCCGGAGACGGGCGAGCTTCCGGACCATCTCTCGCACGCGTTCGCGCTTCTCGCGAAGCTCGACGAGGAGGAGGCCCAGGAGTTTGCAAGCGTCTACCTTCTGTCGGCCATCGACAAGATGCGGAAAGCCTGGAAGGAGCATCGCAATGCCTATGCTTGGCTTCTGGAATCGACTTTCGAACTGTTGCGGGCCCGATACCCGTACGACCCGTCCCGGAATCCGGCGCCCATTCCTGAGTTGCGCGTTCTGCAGTAACCGGAGGCAATGATGACCAATCCCACGATGAATCAATTCCTGTTTATCGTCCTCCCGTATCTTGTCATGTTTATTTTCTTTCTGGGGACCATCTGGCGTTATCGCAAAGCGCCCTTCACCTACTCGAGCCTGTCCTCGCAATTCCTCGAGAACCAGAGCCATTTCTGGGCCCTGGTTCCCTTCCACTACGGCATTGTCACGGTACTGGCCGGCCACATGGTCGCCTACGTTCTGCCTCAGCACCTCCTTGCATGGAACAGCCGGCCGCTGCGGCTCTATGTGCTCGACGTGACCGCG
>Ga0126371_10000928_pt1 | contig 24393 bp, 9 predicted proteins | sample PanSoiMetaPlot_4_FD_110145 | JGI IMG/M metagenome (GOLD analysis project Ga0126371, IMG submission 110145) | Tropical forest soil microbial communities from Panama - MetaG Plot_4 | ecosystem: Environmental > Terrestrial > Soil > Tropical forest > Bulk soil | place: Panama | collected 2016-02-17 | reverse complement strand
TTGATGCACGGGTACTTTGGTTCAGCGCTGGCATGGCGATTTTGTCGGGATTGCTGTTCGGACTAGCGCCGGCATTTAGCGTCACTCGCATGGATCCCGCTCCTTCGCTCCAGGCTGGCGGAAGAAGCGAGACCGGTAACAACGCACAACGAAAGCTGAGCGGGGGACTCGTCGTGGTCCAGGTGGCGCTCTGCGTGTCCCTGTTGGTTGGAACAGGACTGATGGTGCGAAGCCTGAAAAAGCTGGCTGCTGTTAATCCGGGCTTCCAACGGGATCACATCCTTATGGCCTTTCTGTATCCGACGCTCGGGGGATACCAGGGAACAAAGGAACTCAACCTTTATTCTGCGCTGCAGGAACAAATGAGTGCCGCTCCTGGCGTAATGTCGGCCAGCCTGTCGAGGTTTCGTCTCATGAGTGGCGGCGGAGGATGGCATCGCAGAGTTGTCGGCCCGGGCATAAGCGAGAGTCCGGCACAAGGACTCCCCGTTCACTGCAGTCCGGTTTCTCCGCGTTTCTTCGCGACGATGGGAATCCCGCTCGTCTTCGGTCGTGACTTCACTTGGCACGACACCGCGGATGCGTCGAGAGTGGTGATTCTCAGTGAATCTCTCGCCCGCTCTTTGTTTCCAAATGAGAGTCCTATCGGTCAGAGACTTGAGTTTGTGGAAGGTAAAACCCGCGAGCAAGCGGAAGTCGTCGGAATTGTGCGTGACGTCCAATCTTTCAACTTGCGAGCAGCCGACGAAGCCGCCGGTATCTATATTCCGTTGAACCAGACGCCATCTGACTTGCTCGGACAAGCTGTCCTTGAAGTTCGTACTACGGATCAGACCGACGTTGCGCTCGCTAGCCTGCGCCGCGTTACGCAGACCATCGATGCCGACTTCCCTTTGGCGCGAATGAGTACGCAAGAGGAGCAGGCTGCGGAAACGCTAACCGGCGAACGTTCTCTGGCCACACTCCTGAGCTTGTTCAGTGGTCTGGCGCTGTTGCTGGCGAGCATCGGACTTTACGGCGTAATTGCTTACTCGACCGCACGGCGCACTCGAGAAATTGGAATTCGTGTAGCTCTGGGAGCACATCGAGCAGACGTTCTCCGGATGATTCTCAGCCAGGGAATGCGCCTGACGCTGATCGGAGTAGGGATTGGTCTCGTCGGTGCGATCGTTGCCTCCCGTGTGCTTGCGAGCCAATTGTTCGGTATCACTTCGACCGATCCCGTGACATTTGCTGGTGTGGTGTTGACATTAGTGGCGGTTGATTTGGCTGCGTGCTACATCCCGGCGCGGCGGGCGGCGAAAGTCGATCCGGTCGATGCGCTGCGATACGAGTGAGGAGCCGCATGGGAACTCTAATTCAAGATATCCGTTATGCGCTGCGGCAGTTATACAAGCGGCTTACATTCACAGCCATTGCAGTCGTCACTCTTGCCTTGGGCATCGGTGCGAGCACCGCCATCTTCAGCGTGGTATATGGTGTGCTGCTGCGGCCTTTGCCTTACAGGGATCCGGACCGGATCATGGCGGTTTTTGAAGTTACCAACAAGGGCGTCTGGAACCGCCTGGCCGATCCGAACTTTGACGACTTTCGTAGTCAAAGTCACAGCTTCCAGGCCATTGCGAAATACACCGCGTACCCCATCTCGGTTTCAGGTGCCGCACAGCCGACACGTTCGATCGTGGCCACCGTCTCGGCCGATTTTCTCAAGGTCTTCCGTGTGCAGCCGACCGTTGGCCGGGATTTTACCGCCGCAGACATGAAAAAGGGCGCTGCTCCGGTGGCTCTGGTGAGCTATGGCTACTGGAAACAGTATCTGGGTTCCGCTACTGATCTCTCGCAGTTGCACCTCAAGGTCGATAACGCTGTCTACGCGGTGATTGGAGTTCTCCCAAACGAATTTCAATTTCCTTCCGACACGGCTCTATGGGTTCCCGCCGATCTTGAAGGAGAAAACCCCAGCAGAACTTCTCACAACTACAGCGCGGTTGCGCGACTACGTGATGGCGTCACCGTCGCACAGGCAAGTGGTGACATCAGCGCGATCGCACGACGTATCCACGACAGCACCAACGAGCCCCCGGACTTCCTGCTGAAAGACGGAGTTGTCGTCCCGCTGCAGGAATCGATCACGCGCGAGATACGTTCGGCGTTGCTGATTCTTCTCGGTGCGGTTGCATTTCTGCTTCTTGTTGCGTGCGCCAACGTCGCGAATCTTCTGCTGGCACAAGCCTCGGTGCGGGAGCGTGAACTCGCGATTCGTAGCGCGCTCGGTGCAGCCCGTGGCCGTTTGATTCGCCAATTCCTTACCGAGTCGTTTGTCCTTTCGGTCATCGCCGGCGGCCTCGGCGTACTAGGAGCATTTTTCGGGGTGGCCGGACTGATCGCGTTGGCTCCGCAAAACCTCCCACGCCTCGATAGCATTTCCATCAGCACCCCGGTACTTGCGTTTGCATTGTTCCTCTCTACCGCAGTTGCCGTGGGGCTCGGAGCATTTACAGCCATACGTGGGACCTCTCGCAATGTGCGGGAGAGTCTGGCAGAAGGTGGGCGCGGACAAGCCGGATCTCAAGGCAGTCACCGCATCGGTGAGGGTATTGTCGCAGCACAGGTCGCGATCACGCTGCTTCTGGTCATAGGAGCAGGGTTGCTCGGGCGCAGCTTGTTGAAGGTCCTCGAAGTTAATCCTGGGTTCCGCGTCGACAAGATCGTCACTATGGAAGTGTCACTGCCTTGGGCGAACGCGACCGACGCCAAAGCAAAGACACGGGAATCCATCTTTTTCGCCAACCTGATCGATCGGTTGAAGCAGGTTCCCGGCGTGAGCAAAGTTGGGGCAGCGAGTGAACTTCCCATGAACGGCGGTCTCCCCGACGGCTTGTACATGCTGATGACACAGGATGAGCTTCCAAAGACTCCTGTGAACGATGAAGCCCTGACGCGCGAGTTTGACATCCTCTTTCAGCAGAAAGAGCGGCTTGGCACCGCAGATTTTTGTGTGGCGACCAATGGATATTTTCAGGTTCTCGGCATTCCTCTGATTCGTGGGCGCATTTTCGGCGAGCAGGATACGCCAGACTCCCAGCACGTAGCGGTGATCAGCGAATCGCTGGCCCGCGAGCGGTGGCCTGGGCAGGATCCGATCGGCCACACGATTGAATTCGGAAACATGGATGGAGACATGCGCTTGCTGACGGTTGTTGGAATCGTTGGCGACGTTCATGAAAACGGACTCGAGGTCCCGCCGCACCCTACCGTCTATGTGAATCTGTTTCAGCGCCCGCGGCCAGCCATCGCGCTAATGATGTTGAGCGACGCGCCCACGCAATTGGTCACTTCCGCTGCGCGTGGAATCCTCCAGGAACTCAATCCTGAACTATCACCGGAGTTCCGGACGTTCTCGCAGGTCTACTCTGCTTCACTGGGCTCGCGCAAATTCAACCTGATTCTCATCGGATTCTTCGGAATCGTTGCTTTGCTGCTCGCGACTGCAGGAGTGTTCGGCGTGGTGGCGTATTCGGTCAGCCGTCGGACCCGCGAGATCGGTGTCCGGATCGCTCTCGGTGCTCGGCCAAGCGATGTATTGGCAATGGTCCTTGGACAAGGCATGCGCACGATAATCATTGGCCTTGTGATCGGGCTGGCTGCCGCTTTCGCCCTGACGCGCATGATCGGATCGCTGCTCTTTGGCGTGACGGCCACCGACCCGGTCACCTTTGCCGTAGTTGTGCTGCTTTTGATAGTGACTGCGCTGGCGGCGTGTTACATCCCTGCACGGCGGGCGGCCAAAGTGGATCCAATGGTGGCTCTGCGATACGAGTGACAAAACTCGCAGAGATTACAGCGAGGGTTACGGCATGACAGGCTTGCTTCAGGATGTGCGTTACGCATTACGGCAGCTTCGCAACAGCCCTGCGTTCACCGCGGTAGCTGTGATCACGCTTGCGCTGGCCGTGGGCGCGAATACCGCAATATTCTCGGTCGTTCATGCGGTCCTGTTGGAGTCTCTGCCCTATCGGCAGGTCGACCGCTTGGTGATGGTGTGGGGCAGAAATCCATCACGCGGCGATCTGCAGTTTCCCATCTCGGCCGGAGCCTTCACTGATTGGCAACAAAAGAACGATGTCTTCGAAGACATTGCGCCTTCTTTCGACGATGAAGTTACGCTGACCGGGTCCGGAGAGCCAAGGCTGGTCCTGGGATACGCTGTCGCGCCGAACTATTTGCACATTCTGGGCGTGGAAACTCGAATCGGGCGAGGGTTTACCGAGCAGGAGGCCAAGTCAGGAGCGACGGTCGCCGTGCTCAGCGACAAGTTTTGGCGCGATACATTTCATGCCGATCCGCAGATCTTGGGAAAAGCGATCACGCTCAACTCGAAGTCCTACGAGGTGATCGGCGTCCTGCCTCCGGCGGCGGAGTATCCTCCGCGCACAGAGCTGTGGTTTCCCATGGCACTAACCTCGCCGGAAAATTATCGAGATCGCTTCGTCCGCGTGATTGGCCGGCTGAAGCCTGGAGTTTCGCTTGCCGATGCGCAGGTTCGGATGAACGCGCTCGAACGTCAGATCGCCGCGCAACATCCCGACACCGATGCCGGCAACGAGACTTGGGTTGAGCCGCTGAGCCATGAGTTGACGGGTGGTATTCGGACTCCGCTTCTGGCTCTGCTAGGTGCAGTCGGCTTGGTGCTCATCATCGCCTGCGCCAACATCGCCAGTTTATTGCTCATGCGGGCTGCAGGACGCAGGACCGAAGTGTCGCTCCGAGTTGCTATCGGCGCCAGCCGCTTTCACGTATTGCGCCAATTCATGTGCGAGAGCATGGTGCTTTCTCTTCTGGGAGGTGCGATCGGCGTAGCGCTCGCTTTCGCATCAACGCGCTTCTTGCTCGCCATTTTTCCAAACGGTGTCGCCAATTTGAGTATCCCCAAGATCGAGGCGATTCCAATCAATGCTCCCGTGCTTGCGTTCGCGTTACTGATCACCATCCTTACAGGACTTATCTTTGGCGCCGCTCCGGCCATGCAATTGGCGAATACCGATCCGAACGAGGCGCTGAAGGAGTCTCGCGGATCGACTTCTACCTTCCAGTCGAGTCGGCTCCGCTACGCCCTGGTTGCGACAGAAATTGCCCTGTCGACGGTCCTGCTGGCCGGTGGTGGATTGATGATCGAAAGCTTCCGGCAGGTCTATCGCGAAGACCTCGGCTTTCGGCCGGAGCGCGTTCTTGCGTTGGAAGTCTTTCTTCCGGGTACGCGATATCCTGAGAACCCGCCGGACAAGCGCCGCAGCTTTGTCTCCAATACGCTCGAACGTCTGAGTAGCATTCCGGGTGCTGAGTCAGTTGCAGCGACGAATTTCCTTCCACTGTCGGGATTCTGGGGAACGACCGACTTTACGATTGTGGGCCAGCCCCAACAGGACAACACGTCAAAGCCCCAGGCTGACAATCGCCTGATAACGCCCAGCTACTTCTCCACCATGGGCATCGGGTTGCTTCGCGGACGCAATTTTACTGGTGCGGATCGATCCGACAGTGAGAAAGTTGCGATCGTCAATACAGCGCTCGCACGCCGCTATTTTGGCGGCGCTGATCCGATCGACAAGTTTCTGGAACTTGGGGACGCCGCGCATCCGGACCGGTGGCGCATCGTCGGCGTGGCGTCAGATGTAAGGGCATTTGGTCCCGAAGAAGAAGCGCACGCAGACCTGTATCGGCCTCTGGAACAGTTACCGTTCCCGCTGCTCTCATTCTTGGTTCGCACCACGGGTGATCCCTCGGCATTGCTCAAGTCCGCTCAACGCGCTATCTGGGACGTAGATAAAGACCAACCGGTCTTTGATGCGATGCCGATGCGCTCGCTTGCGACGCAGTCAATCACTTTGCGGCGGACGAGCACGATTCTTCTTGCAAGCTTTGCTGCGCTTGCCCTGATCGTTGCCGCAGTTGGCCTTTACGGGCTCATTGCTTACACGGTCGTGCAGCGTACTCACGAGATCGGTGTCCGCATGGCTTTGGGAGCTCGGCGCAGTGATGTACTACGTCAGGTCGTGCGCAACGGTATGAGCCTGGTTGTAATCGGAGAGTTCGCAGGATTTGCACTGGCCTTACTTTTGGCACGCATGGCCGCGAGCGTCTTATATGGCGTGAGTCCGGCTGATCCCTCGGTACTCGCAATTGCCTTGTTTGCTCTGACATTCGTTGCGCTCGTTGCATGTTTCATCCCGGCGTTTCGGGCCACCAAAGTTGATCCGATGGTGGCGTTGCGCTACGAGTGAGAAAGGAAACGGAATGACCGCCCTGATGCAAGACCTGCGCTATGCACTGAGGAGTTTCAAGAACCGCCCGACATTCGCAGCGGTTGCGGTTCTGACGATTGCCATTGGTATCGGTGCAAATACCACGATTTTCAGTTGGCTGCGGTCACTCGTCTTGAATCCGTTTCCGGGAGCGACCGATCCTGACCGCATCGTGGCGATTGAGAATACTGCGCCCGACGGCGAGCCCATCACCACGTCCTACATGGACTTCCGCGATTATCGCGACAACCTGCGGCTAGTGAACTTCGTGACGGAGTATCGGGGCTACCTGTTCTCGGTTGGCGAAGCGCCAAATGTAGAGCGTGCCTGGGGCGAAATGGTCTCTGCCGAAGTGTTCGACATGTTCGGCATGAAGCCCGAGGCCGGGCGCTTCTTCTCACCCGAAGAACGCGACGATGCGCAGAATGCTCATGCCGTTGTCGTGATCAGCGACCACTATTGGAAATCGCACTACGGCTCGGATCCTTCTGCGGTTGGAAGCACGCTGCGGATCAACCAGACTCCGCTGACGGTTATCGGCGTCACTCCAGAGAGTTTTCACGGCACGCACGCGGGCCTCGACTACGACTTCTGGATCCCGCTCACGATGTATGGACAGATGACCCATACCGGCACATGGATGTTGCGGGATCGCAACACACGTAACTTCATGCTCCTGGCGCGTCTGGCTGGCGGTGTGAGCATCGAGCAGGCGCGCGGAGAAGTGCAGGCGCTCGCGAACCGCATGGCAGAAGTCGATGCGGACTCGAATCAAGGAGTAGGTGCCGTGGTACTTCCCGCGTGGCAGTCTCACTTTGGCACGCAGTCCGTGCTGTTGACGCCGGTAGCGATCCTGATGGGGACCGGCGGTGTAGTTCTGCTCATCGTGTGCGCGAATCTCGCGAACTTGCTTCTGGCCCGCGCCACGGCGCGGCAGCAGGAACTGAGCATTCGTCTGGCGTTGGGAGCCAAGCGCGCACGATTGGTGATTCAGTTGTTGACCGAAACGCTGCTGATGGCACTCGCCGGTTCGATCTGTGGCGCGCTCTTCGCGAGTTTTCTAGGTGGCGCCCTTCGCTGGCTGCTGCCCGCCGTTACTCGACCGGTGATGATCGCTCCGCCCATGGACAGTCAGGTTTTTGGTTTCACGGCGGCACTGGCCGTTTTCGTTACGGTTCTCGCGGGATTGGCGCCAGCTCTGAGCGCGTCTGGAACCAATATCAATAATGCGCTGAAGCAAGGCGGACGCACCGGGAGTTCCGGCACTCAGACTCACCGTCTGCGTGGCGCGATGGTGGTCTCCGAAGTGGCTCTCGCAGCCGTGGCATTGATCGGCGCGGTATTGTTCGTAAAGAGTTTTGCGCGTGCACGCGCGGTCGATCCGGGATTTTCGCCAGACGGAGTAGCGCTGGCGCAGTTTGATTTTTCCACCTCCGGCTATGACGCGAAGCAGACCGATGTTTTCTGCCGCGGCCTGCATGACCGCTTGCAACAACTGCCAGGAGTGACCGCGGTCAGTTACGACGATTCGGTGCCGCTGGGTTTTCATGGAGGGAATTGGGAGACGCTCCAGGTAGAAGGTTATGTTCCCGGACTAAACGAGAACATGAAGATTTATCGCGACCTGATCTCACCCGGTTATTTCGATTCGATGAAGATTCCGATCGTCGAAGGCCGAGATTTCGACTGGCACGATGATTCGACGACACAGCACGTGATGATCGTGAACCAGGAGTTCACGCGCCGCTTCCTTCCCAACCGCAACCCCATCGGTCACAAAGTGCATGGTTGGGGCATGTGGTTCACCATCGTCGGCGTCGCAAAGGACAGCAAGTACCATCGCGTGACCGAAAATCCGCAACCTTATTTCTATATACCGATCCGCCAGGTTTTCCGTCCGGAATATGGGCTGACGTTCCACCTGCGAACTTCGGGCTCCGTGAACGAAGCCATTTCGTCGCTTCGGCGTGAGGCGGCAGTAATCGATCCTGCAATCACGATTTTCGACGCTCAATCGATGGCCGAGTACATCTCGGCGTCGCTGTTCGGGGCAAAGATTACGGCGGATCTACTCAGCCTTCTCAGTGCTGTTGGCCTTCTTCTCGCCGCCATGGGGCTGTATGGAGTGATGGCCTACTCGGTCGCCCAGCGTACGCGCGAGTTCGGTGTGCGCGTCGCCATGGGAGCACGGCAGATCGACATTCTTCAGTTGATCCTGCGGGAAAGCGCCCGTCTCACGCTCTTAGGGACTGCAGTGGGTTTGGTCCTGGCAGGAGTGGCTACGCGAATTGTTGCCAACCAAATGTATCGCGTGAGCCCGCTTGATCCGCTGACGTTCTGCGGTGTGGGGTTGGTGCTGATGGCAGTTGCCTTCGCGGCAAGCTACATTCCGGCGTGGCGCGCGGCGAAGGTCGATCCGATTGTGGCGTTGCGCTACGAGTGAGGGCGGCATCTTTTGAAGACACTATTCCAAGACGTCCTGTTCGCTTTGCGCCAATTCCGCAAAGCGCCCGGCATCTCTGCGGCGACGGTGCTCACGCTTGGGCTCGGGATCGGCATCAACGCGGCGGTATTTACCTTGACCTACCTGCTCGTCCTCGAGAGGCTCCCGGTTCCTAATCCGACGGAATTGGTTCGCTACACCTTCCGCAACGGCAGTCAGGATATTGGGCTTTCCGGTCCGCTCTACGATGCCCTTCAGAAGCACGAATCCGGACTTACGGGTCTGCTGGCGTGGAGTCAGAACAGTGTCGCAGTTCTGGAGAACGGTGTTGTCACCGGCACGAAGGGTGCGCTGATGACCGGCAACGGCTTCCGAGTTCTCGAGTTGCAGCCCGCGATTGGTCGCGCTTTCAGCGAAGCCGACGATACCACTTCCGGTGGCTCAAATGGATTTCAAGCTCTCCTGGGATACGACTACTGGAAGAACCATTTTCAGTCTGCTCACTCGGTGCTGGGAAAAGTCCTGACCATCAACAGAAAGCCAGTAACCATTATCGGAGTCTTGCCCAAGGGTTTCGACGGACTCATCGTTGGAGAACACGTCGACATTCTCTTGCCGCTCTCATTCGAAGCGGTTCTGAATTCTCAGCCTCAGCGAGAGAACCCCGGATCGTTCTGGCTGACGGTCATGGGCAGAATGAAACCAGGCGAGAGCCTACGTAGAGCTGTGGCAGACCTCGGCGCAACGGAGGCGGCAGTTCGCCAAGATGCAGATGGCAAGCACATATTCCTAAGCGGTTTCTTTGCCTCCTTCAAGCTCGGCGTCGAGAGTGGCAGTTCCGGCCGATCTTTTTTGCGAGTGGCATATGAATCTCCGCTGCTGGCACTGGAGATCCTCGCTGGGTTGTTGCTCCTGCTCTGCTGCACGAACGTCGCGCTCCTTACGCTTGCGCGGCTTGTCGGCCGGCAGCAGGAGTTTGCGGTCAGGCTCGCGGTCGGTGCTTCGCGCCTACGAATCTTTCGCCTGGTTCTGTCCGAGGGGACTGTTCTGGCTAGCTGTGGCCTCGGCGTGGGAGTCCTGGTCGGCTGGTGGGCGGCGAAATCTTTGGCTGCGATGATCACTTCCTTCGGGCAAGCGCCAGCGATTGATGTAACGCCGCGCGCGACAATTCTCAGTTTCACTGCGGGAGTCACAATTCTGGCTGCACTTCTGGCCAGCGTCTTGCCCGCGATCAACGCCGGGCGAACGGCCCTGTCGCCGGATTTGAAGCAGACGCAGGCATCATCCTCACTGAAAAATCTGGGCGGATGGTTCGTGCCTCTACAAGTTGCTCTGGCGATTGTCCTTCTCGCATCCGCCTCCCTTCTGATCGGAACCTTGAGAAATCTCTTGCTTCAACGATCCGGTTTCCATGCAGAAGGAGTAGTAATGGCGGAAATCGATTTAAGTCTGGGCAAACCGACTGCCAGTTTGGCAGCACAACAAGCGCAGCAGATTCTTGATCAGGTCGCCGGGGCGCCAGGGGTGCAATCCGCCACCTTGATGTCCATGCCCCCGCTGCATAGCTGGTTCAGTTCCGGCCACTATTTCGCTATCGACGCCCGCGGACAGGTCCACAGCGACATGGAAGGATGGCAGGAGTCCGTCTCTCCCAATTACTTCGCCACGATGGGAACCGCAATCCGACGGGGCCGCGGATTCTTGCCGCAGGATTTGACGGGTCCTCATGCTTGCGTGCTAAGCGAGTCGGCTGCGCGTCGTTTTTTCCCGGGAGAAGACCCGATTGGCAAACTAGTCTTCGCCGGCGCCGAGAATTCAGAATCAGATGGCAAGAAACCAGTGGATCCGGCGGATACCTGCTCGGTCGTTGGCGTCGCTGAAGACGCGCATTTCCGCACCTTGCGCGAAACTCCGCCGCGTACCATTTACCGCTTGTTTGGTGCAGATGGCTTAGGCACAACTTTTTCGCTTGCCGTAAAGAGCGGAACACCGGCTGACGTCGTTTCCTCGATTCGTAGAACCGTTCAAAGCGTGGCGCCGGCCGCAATCGCACCGACTCCCTATACGTTCATCGAGCTGCAGGATGAGGACCTGAAGAGAGAGAGGCTCTTGTCGGTTCTTTCATCCTCGTGTGCCGCGATCGCCCTGTTGCTAACTGGCCTGGCCCTTTACGCGTTGCTCGAGCGCTTGGTGGCATTGCGCACTCGCGAAATCGGTATCCGTCTTGCGCTTGGATCACAACCGCGCTCGGTGCTTGCGCTGGTGATTCGTGAGGGCATGACGCTGGTGGTGGCCGGGTTTGCGGTTGGTCTCATCCCGGCGTTGGCGATATCGCGAGTGTTGCGCACTCTGTTGTTTGGTGTGACGACGGCTTCGCCGATGTTTGCGGGCGCTATCGCATTGCTAGTTGTTGTTGGAGTCGCGGCCTGTTATATACCCGCGCACCGTGCTTCGAGAGTGGACCCCATGGTGGCACTACGCTACGAGTGAACATGAATATGGGAAGCATATTCCAGGATATTCGTTTCGCGTTGCGGCAGTTGCGCAAGGCGCCGGGCTTTGCCTGCACGGCCATTTTGATTTTGGCGATCGGAATCGGCGGGACCACAGCCATCTTTAGCGCGCTCAATCCAATCTTGTTCGAATCTCTGCCGTATCCGCATGCCAGGCGGATCATGATGATCTGGTACGCCGGCGAAGACGGCACACGCGTCCCGCAAGCCTTCCACACCTACCGCGAGTTAGCAGAACGCAGCCGATCATTCGAGTCAGTCGCAGCGATGAAACCGTGGCAGCCCACACTGGTTGGTGCAGATCAGCCGGAGAGGATCGATGGTCAGCAGGTCAGTGCTGACTATTTCCGTACATTGGGCGTGTCTCCGATCATCGGGCGGGACTTTCTTCCTGCCGACGACGTCTTTAACGGTCCCAAGGTTGTGATCCTTAGCAACGGACTTTGGCGGCGTCGGTTTGCTGCCGACAAATCGGTAGTCGGACAACAGATCAGACTCGATGACCAAAGCTTCACCGTGATTGCCATAATGCCGAGCGCTTTTGAAAACGTGCTTGCTCCTTCTGCCGAGGCTTGGTCACCACTTCAGTACAACACCGGCAACATTACTTCTACCGATACAAGGGAGTGGGGACATCACCTGCGGATGGTCGGACGGCTGCGAGCAGGTGTGAGCGAGCGTGAAGCAAAGAGCGACCTCGCGTGGATCGTAAGCACTCCTGTTCCGGAGTTCCCGCGGCCGCGTTGGGCAACTCTCGGGCAAGGAGTCATTATTGATTCGCTGCAAGACGACGTGACCCGGGGCGTGAAGCCTGCACTGCTGGCCGTTTTCGGCGCGGTGATTCTGGTTCTTTTGATCGCGTGCGTAAACGTCACCAACCTTGTGCTGGCGCGAGGGGCGCAACGGCAGGGAGAAATTGCCATGCGCGCCGCTCTCGGCGCCGCACCTCCAAGATTGATCCGCCAGTTGGTTACAGAGAGTTTGCTCCTCGCAATCCTTGGTGGAGCACTCGGGATGCTCGTTACTCAGGCTGGGATCCGCTTGCTGATCGCTCTAAGTCCTCCCGGATTGCCGCGAGTCAACGCGATTCGTCTCGATGCGACGGTTTTTGCTTTCGCATTCGCCGTCGCCCTATTGATTGGCTTGGCGGTGGGGTTGATCCCGGCCCTGCAGTCTTCACGCCGAGATCTTCATGACGCATTACAGCAGAGTTCCCAGCGCACTGCGGGAGGTCACCAACTCACCCGGCGCGTATTTGTTGTTGCGGAGGTTGCTCTTGCTTTGGTCTTGCTCGTGAGTGCGGGCCTTCTCTTGCACAGCTTGAAGCGGCTCTTTGGTGTATCGCCGGGATTCGATGCATCCAGCATGCTCAGCATGCAAGTGCAGACGTACGGAAAGAAATACGATGAAGACCGCGTTTGCCATCGCTTCTTCGAGCAAGCGCTCGATGCCGCACGTCAGGTGCCCGGTGTGAGCGTAGCCGCATTCACCAGCCAATTGCCCCTGAGTGGTGACTCTGACGTGTATGGAGCGCGTTTCGAAGAGGACGGCCCTGATACCGGTTATCCCGTCTATCGATATGCAGTGACTCCCGGCTACTTCTCCGCCTTTAGCATCCCGCTGAAGCGCGGTCGTGTGCTCGACGAGCGTGACGCAATGAACGCGCCGCCGGTCATACTCATTAGCGAATCGCTGGCCAGACACAGATTTCCGAATCAAGACCCGATCGGAAAGCGCGTTCACGTCGGAGGTCTCGCCACTTCTCCGATGTTCACGATCGTTGGCGTAGTGGGAGATGTGAAGCAGATGTCGCTTGCGCTGGGCGAGACGGATGCCATTTACACAACTCCGGAGCAATGGCACTGGGCTGATGGAACTCGGTCGTTGGTAGTGCGCACCCGCGGAAACGCGGCTGCATTAGCCCCCGCGATCAAGAACGCGATCTGGTCGGTAGACAAAGATCAGCCGATTGTGCGAGTCGCGATGATGGACGATCTGCTCGCAGCTTCGGCGGCAGAGCGTCATTTCGTGCTGATTCTGTTTCAGGCGTTCGGGTTGATCGCCCTTGCACTCGCAGCAACTGGCATCTATGGAGTTCTCTCTGCCAGTGTTACCGAGCGAACGCGCGAGATCGGAGTGCGCGCCGCACTCGGCGCACAACGCAGCGGCATCGTTGCTTTGGTGTTGCGGCAAGGCCTGACGCTGACCTGTTTGGGCATTGGCATTGGCGCAGTAGGAGGAGTTGCGGCGAGCCAAGCACTCACATCGCTGCTGTTCGGAGTGTCCCGCCTCGATCCGCTTACTTATCTTGCCGTAATTGCTCTGCTCACGGCTGTGGCGGTAGTTGCGTGCGGCATCCCGGCATGGCGCGCGGCAAAAATCGATCCGATGGTGGCACTGCGCTACGAATAAGGGGAAAGCTGATGGAAAACTTCTTGCAGGATGTCCGATACTCGCTTCGGCAATTGCGCAAAAGCCCGGGATTCGCTGTTACAGCGATTCTGATTCTGACCCTGGGCATTGGCGCCAGCACCGCCATCTTTGGCTTCGTTGACGTGGCGCTGATTAAGCCCCTTCCATATAAGGATCCAGTACGACTAGTTGAAGTCACTGAAAGTGTTTCCGTTCTTCCTCGCGCCAACCTTTCGTATCCCGATTATCTCGATTGGAAGAAACTCAACCACGTCTTCAGTTCGATGGACGTTTACGACCAAACGGGCTACTTGCTGCGCACTCCGTCGGGTACCGAGCCTGTGGAGGCAGTGCGCGTCAGCGATGGTTTCTTTCGCACGTTAGGAATTGCCCCCGTCCTCGGCCGTGATTTTCATACCGGAGAAGACCTGCCAGAGGCGCCCCAGACGGTGATCTTGAGCTATGCCACATGGCAGAGGCGCTTCGGCGGCAGGAAGGACGTTGTCGGGGAAACCCTGAACCTGAGCGATGCTCCTTATACGATCATCGGCGTCCTGCCAGAGAGCTTTCAATTTGCAGCGGCAGGCGCTACTGAACTCTGGACCAATCTTCACCCAGTCGACCAGTGCTCGAAACGTCGGAGCTGTCATGGCTTGACCGGGATCGGGCGGCTGAAAGACGGAGTTTCCGTTGAGGCGGCGCTGGCCGAGATGAAGACCATCGCCAGGCAGCTCGAGATTCAATATCCCAACGACAATCGCGGTCAAGGAGCCTATGTCGCTCCGCTCACTGACGAATTCGTGCGAGACATACGGCCGATTCTGTTGGCGTTACTTGGAGGTGCCGGGCTGCTATTGCTGATCGCGTGTGTGAACGTATCGAGTCTATTGCTGGTCCGTTCCGAAAGTCGCAAACGCGAAATTGCCGTACGAGGCGCGCTCGGTGCCTCACGCATTCGACTGGCGCGGCAGTTCACGGTAGAAGGCCTGGCGCTCGCGGGAGTGAGCGGGTTCGTCGGGATTGCTCTAGCACAAGTGGCCATGCAGGTCCTGACGAGCCTCATCTCGAAAGACATGATGGCCGGCATGCCCTACCTTTCTGGCCTCGGACTGAACCTGCATGTGCTCGCTTTTGCAGCCGCCATCTCGCTGGGAGCGACCATCTTGTTCTCGATGACTCCGATCTTCCGTCTGCCTTTAGGCGAAATTCGTGATGGCTTGGCCGAAGGCGGCCGTGGTTCTGCCGGAACTCTCTGGCGCCGCTTCGGTGCCAACCTGGTTGTTGTCGAACTCGCGGTTGCAGTCGTTCTCCTCGTCAGCGCCGGGTTGCTAGGCAAGAGCTTCTATCGCCTTCTGCACGTGGAGATCGGATTCCAGCCTGAGCATCTCGATACGGTGACCGTCGCTCTTTCGGACACTGCCTTTGCAAAAGACGAGCAGCAGGTTGTCATGGGACGACAGATCGTCGACCGGGTTTCAAACTTACCTGGCGTCCAGTCGGCGGCGCTCACCAGTGTCTTGCCCGTCAGTTTCAACGGCAATACGACATGGATCAGGATTGTGGGCAAGCCCTATAAGGGTGAACACAACGAGGTGAACGAGCGCGACGTCAGTTCCGCCTTCTTCAGCACGATACGCGCCAAGCTTCTTCGCGGAAGGTATTTCACAGATGCTGAAGATGCTACGAAGCCTCACGTGATGATCATCAACAAGGCCCTCGCGGATAAATATTTTCCGGGCGAGGATCCGATCGGCCAGAGAATTGGCAACACCGATCTTTCCCCGCAATCGGTCTATGAGGTCATTGGGGTTGTTGAGAACGTCCGCGATGGTTCCCTCGACTCCGATGTCTGGCCGGCAGTCTATTACCCGTTCAACCAGAGTCCGGATACATACTTCAACCTTGTCGTCCGCACTTCTCAGGCGGAACAGTCTCTGCTGCCGACGATCGTAGCGATCGTGCGTGGAATCAGCCCTGCACTAACCACGGAGAAGGAAACCACGTTCACAGCCAAAATCAACAACTCGCCGAGCGCCTATCTACACCGTACGTCGGCTTGGATTGTTGGAGGATTCGCCTGCCTGGCGCTCTTGCTGGGCGTGGTCGGTCTTTACGGTGTGATTGCTTACTCGGTGGGAAGGCGCACACGCGAGATCGGTGTGCGCATGGCCCTCGGTGCGCAACGTGCGGCTGTCTATCGACTGATCATGCGCGAGGCGGCATGGCTCGTTGGAGTTGGAATCGGCATGGGGCTGCTGTGTGCGATCGGAGCCGCAACCTTAATTCGCGGATTGCTGTTCGGCGTTCGTTCGTGGGATGCCGGCACCCTGTTTGCGGTAGCTCTGGTGCTGTCAGTGTTCGCGCTCCTTGCGACCTATATCCCTGCGCGAAGGGCAGCGCAGGTCGATCCCATGGAGGCTCTGCGTTACGAGTAGCAAGCTGCAACTATGACTGGACTTATACAAGACATTCGCTTCGGCCTTCGCCAACTGCGAAAGAGCCTCGGCTTCAGCTCCGTCGCGATCGTTACGCTGGCATTGGGTATTGGCGCCAACACGGCCATCTTTAGCCTGCTGAATGCCGTGCTGCTGCGAAACCTGCCCGTGCAGGAACCAGAGCAACTGGTCCTCTTTGGTAAAGGATCATGGCGGGGTAGCGTCGATAGCCTGCCCAATCGTAGCTGGCAGCTCTTCTCCTATCCGTTCGTTCGTGAATTTCGCCAGAAGAACGAAGTCTTCTCCGACGTAGGCGCCATCAGCAGTATCCTCTTTGCAACTCATGGGCGCGTTGCTGGCAGACAAAACCTGGAAAAGGTCGATGCCGAACTGGTGACGGGCAGCTTCTTTCACGTCCTTGGCGTAACGCCAGTTCTGGGCAGAGTTCTTACCGACTCCGACGATGAGACGATCGGCGGCCATCCGGTTGCGGTAGCAAGTTATTCCTGGTGGCAAACGCGTTTCGGAAAAAGGCCCGATGTAGTGGGCAAGACCGTAACCATTGGGAATACCGTCTACACAATCATCGGTGTTGCACCTCCGGATTTCTTCGGTGTCACTGTTGGACAATCTCCACATATCTGGATTCCACTCGCGATGGAGAAAGAGATTTCCCCGGGATGGAACGGGGTCGACAAGAATCTATTTCAGTCGCTCTATGTCGTTGCGAGACGCAAACCTGGTGTCAGCATCAAGCAAGCCAATGCCAATACCAATCTGCTGTTTAAGCAGATTCTGCACAAATACGTCGGAGCGCAGCCCAGTCAGCAGGCGTTGAACGATATTGATCATGCACAAATCGTACTGACGCCGGCCGCGACCGGATTGTCCCAACTGAGGCGCGAGTTCTCCGCTCCTCTGACAATTCTGATGGCGGTGGTCGGCCTCGTGCTGCTGGTCGCCTGCGCGAACATCGCCAACCTGCTTCTAGCGAGAGCCACTGCGCGGCGGCGGGAGATTGCGGTTCGGATGTCGATGGGCGCAGCTCGCTGGAGATTAATCCGACAACTGATCGTGGAGAGTGCGCTGTTAGGTCTCGGGGGAGCAGTCCTCGGAGCTTGGCTCGCCTGGTGGGCCATGCGTTTGCTGTTGCAGTTGGTTTCCACGGGTTCTGGAGCGGTGCCGCTTCAGGTCTCTCTCGATCAGACGGTACTCGGATTTGCCGGTCTGATCGGACTTCTCACCGTTGTGCTCTTCGGCACTGTTCCCTCACTCTATGCGACTCGCTTTGAGTTGACGCCCTCGTTGAAAGAAGGCCGTGGTACTACACCAGGCCGATCCAGCAATCTGTTGGCGCGTGGCTTGGTAGTCGCGCAAGTAGCCGCTTCCCTTGTCCTGCTGGTCGGAGCGGGACTATTTCTTCGTAGCCTCGTAAACCTCACGAACGTAGACACAGGATTCGACAAGCACAACGTTCTGATGACCTCGATTGACGCTTCCGGCGCGGGTTATCACGAGGATCCGCGTCTCGAAGCCATGATGCAACAGGTGGAAGATCGAGTGAATCGATTGCCGGGCATTCAATCCGCGAGTTTTGCGTTCTCCGTTTTTGGCGGCGGTTGGACGAATATCATCCGAGTCCCCGGGCGACCGAAGAGCGACCACGACCCCGATGTGTTCCACAACATGGTTGGACCGCGCTATCTCGACGCGATGGGCATGCCCATCGTGCTGGGCCGCGGTTTGCTTCCTCAGGATTCGATGGCGTCCAAGCGGGTGGCGGTCATCAACGAAACGCTGGCCAGAGATTACTTTGCTGGCGAGTCGCCATTAGGCCGCTCTTTCAGCATTGCGAGTGACTCCGGCGAGGACAGTCACCAGATCGAGTGGCAGAACATTGAAGTCGTCGGCGTAGTCAAGGATGCGAAGTACGAGGGCCTGGAAGAAAAGCAGACGCCCGCGGCCTTCTATCCACATGCGCAGCACCCCGGATTTCTCTACAACTTTGTCGCGCGCTACTCGGGTGATCGCCAGTTCGCTTCTCGTGCAATCGCCAGAGCAGTGAATGCGATCGATCCGAATCTTCCGGTCGACGATTTCACCACCCTGAGCCAAGCCGTGGATGATTCTGTGCTGAATCATCGCCTCATTGCGCAGTTGTGTACGTTCTTCGGATTGCTGGCTGTATTGCTCGCCTGCATCGGGCTCTATGGTCTGATGTCATATGGAGTAACCCGCCGCACGAACGAGTTCGGCGTCCGGCTCGCTCTCGGGGCGAACCGCGGCAATGTGGTCTGGCTCGTATTGCGCGAGACGTTCGTTCTCATCGCCTTGGGAGTTGTGATCGGTCTGGCAATCGTGCCGACCGTGAGCCATTTCATTGTCAGCCTACTCTTCGGATTGAAGCCTTACGACGCCCTGAGCGTGATCTCAGCCATCTTCGTCTTGAGCGTCGTTGCTCTTCTCGCGGGGTATTTCCCAGCACGTCGAGCCGCGCGAGTCGACCCGATGGTCGCCCTGCGGTACGAGTGAGGACCTATGGACACTGTGCTTCAAAACGTGCGTTACGCATTTCGGCAGTTGCGGAAGTATCCGGGCTTCACAGCCATCGCAGTGCTGACTCTTGCAGTTGGCATCGGTGCGAATGCATCTATCTTCTCACTCGTCGATCAGGTGCTCTTGAAGCGGTTGCCCGTGCGTGAATCCGACCGCCTTGTCATGCTGAAGTTCACTGGGTCTGACACGGGCCACACGAGTTCCTATGGCGGCACGAACGACATGTACTTCTCCTATCCGATGTACCGCGATTTGCGCGACCAGAACCAGGTCTTCGAAGGAATGCTGGCGATGTTCCCCGCTCAGGTCGGTGTGCAATGGCGCAATACGCCAAGCCTCGCCAAGAGCGAACTGGTCTCAGGAAACTACTTTTCTCTTCTAGGAGTGAAGCCCGCGTTAGGACGTCTCTTCGTTCCTGCCGACAGCGCAACGCGGGGGGCGGCGCCGCTCGTTGTTCTCAGCTACCGCTATTGGAACCAGCACTTCGCCTCCGATCCCTCAGTGATCAACCAGAGCCTTCTCGTAAACGGAACCCCGTTCACGATCGTTGGTGTGGCGCAGCCAGGTTTCAACAGCGTGATCGGCAGTACCATTCCGGACATCTTTGTGCCCATCACCATGAAGGCACAAATGACTCCGCAATGGGACGAACTCGAAGATCGTAGATCGAGATGGCTAAATATCATCGCGCGGCTAAAACCAGGTATGCCCTTGCAGCAGGCCGAGGCAGGAATCAACCCGCTTTGGAAATCGCTGCGGGCAGTGGAACTCCAGAGCATCACTTCAAAAAATCAAAGATTCCGCGAGCAGTTCGTCGAGAAGAGTTACCTGACGCTGCTCGACGCTTCACGAGGATTCTCTCCTCTTCGAGAGCAGATGCGCGTTCCTCTGCTCATTTTGATGAGTATGGTCGGCTTGCTTACGCTCATGGCAACAGCCAACGTCGGCAGCCTTTTACTGGTTCGTGCTGCAGGACGCACACGTGAAATGTCCGTGCGGTATTCGATGGGCGCGACTCGTACGAGAGTGATCGGCCAATTACTCACCGAAGGGGTCGTGCTCGGGTTGGCCGGAGGAGCACTCGGCTTGGCACTTTCCCCTCTGCTAGCAAAGGTGCTCTTTGAACTGATTACGGCGTCCACAACTATTGGAAACACGCCTTTCTCCGCGGCTCCAGATGGGAATGTCATTCTGTTTTGCTTTGTCGTGTCGGTCGGCGCGAGCGTTCTTTTCAGTCTCGCCCCAATGATTCAGTTCTATAAACCGAAGGTGACGGCTGCTCTGAAGCAGCAAACAGGCACCGGAGAAATCTCACACGCCCGCTTCCGCCGCCTCATCGTGGGAACGCAAATCGGAGTCAGTCTTGTATTGCTGGTTGGAGCTGGATTGTTCAGTCGGACTCTGACCAACCTCAGGTCGTCGGATGTCGGATTCGTTACCGATCACGTCCTGACCTTTCAGCTCGACCCGCACCTGGCCGGATATCAGCCTGGGGCAGTGTCCTCCTTATATAAGCGCTTGCTCGATACTCTCTCGGCTCAACCCGGTGTGCAGTCCGTTGGTACGACGGACGACGCGGACCTCGCGCAGTCTGACAGCACATTTTCCATCACTGTCCCCGGCTACCAGGCTCAAGAAGGCGAGCGCATGAGTTTTGAGTGGGAGCACGTTACTCCCAAATATTTCACGGCATTGGAACTACCTCTCGTGGCGGGACGAGTGTTCTCCGACGCTGATACTCCAGATTCCGCCAAGGTCGCTATCGTGAATGACGCTTTTGTCCATAAGTTTTTTGGAAGCCCAGACCAGGCGATTGGGAAGACATTCAAGGTTGGAAAGGTTGATAATCCTCTCCAGGTCGTTGGAGTGGTCAAGACCGCCAAACATTACAACCTTCACGACGCTCTGAATCCGATTTTCTACACTCCGACCTTTCAAGACAAAGAGCCTGACGCCGTCACTATCTACGTCCGGACGCGGCAGGCACCAGAAGATACAGCCAGTTCGATTCGCAGCGCTGTCGCCGGCATCGACTCGAAACTGGTTATCGACTCATTGCAATCCATGAATGCCGAGATCGATACCACACTCAGTTCCGAGCGAATGCTCTCTTTCCTTGCCAGCAGCTTCGGAGTCGTCGCTGCGTTCCTCACGGCAATTGGGCTCTACGGTGTGCTCGCCTACTCGATCGCCCAACGAACGCGGGAAATCGGCGTCCGCATGGCTCTGGGCGCCACGCGCGCAACAGTGGTGAAGATGGTGCTGTCGGAAGTTCTCATCATGACTGGCTGCAGCGTGGCAATCGCAATACCGCTTTCGCTACTGCTCGGCAGTGTTGTGAAGAATCAACTCTACGGAGTTTCTTATCGAGACCCCGCAACATTGTTCGGCGTCGTGATCGCAATTGGAGCGGTAGCTCTGGTCGCGGCTTCAGTGCCTGCCCGGCGCGCCGTGCAAGTGCAACCGATCACCGCTTTACGTTACGAGTAACAGAAAGGACGCAGCGTGTTTAGCAACATCTTGCAAGACGTTCAGTATGCGCTAAGACAGCTGAGAAAGAACCCCGGCTTCGCTGCCGTTGCCGTGATCACGCTCGCCTTGGGAATCGGCGCCAACACGGCCGTATTCAGCGTTGTCGACGCCGTGATGCTCCGCCCCCTGCCTTACTATCAGCCGGAACGCTTGATCGAGGCGCAGTCGGCCCAGGCCCACGACTACGAGGCCTTCAATATCTGTTATCCAGATTTCTTTGACTGGCGGGCCCAGAACCACACCTTGGAGCACCTTGTTTCTTATCGTGATAATCAGTTCACCCTGACCGGGCTGGAGCGCCCAATCCAACTCGACTCCGAAATTGTGTCTTGGGATTTGTTGCCTGCCCTGGGACTTCAACCCGAACTCGGTCGCGGTTTCTTGCCGGAAGAAGAGAGAACCGGCTCGCATTCGGTTCTGATCAGCCACAGTCTCTGGACCTCGCAGTTTGGAGCAGACCGGTCCATCATCGGACGTACGGTTCACCTCAGCGGAGACCTCTACACCGTCGTCGGCGTGATGCCGCCATCCTTCCGGTTTCCAGTGACCCGGCCGACGAACACAGTCTGGGTGACCCTTGCAGCAGACGATGACCCGAAAAATCAAAATCCTCTGACAAAGAATCGCGGCGCCCATCTCCTGAATGTTTTCGGACGCCTGAAGCCCAACGCGACGCTTGCCGAAGCGAGTCAGGATTTGAATGCCATCGCGGTGAATCTCGCCAAAGCGTACCCGAACAGCAACACCAAGCACGATGCCGCCCGGGCAATCAGTGAACTGGATGCTCTGCTCGGAGATTCGCGAACCATCCTCATGGTAGTACTGGGATCGGTCACGTTGGTGTTGCTCATCGCGTGCGCGAATATCGCGAACTTGCTGCTCGCACGAGTTCGCGAGCGCCAGCGGGAAATGGCCCTACGTTCGGCGCTGGGTGCAGGCGGCGCCAGGATCATTCGCCAATTGCTGGCGGAAAGCATTGTGCTTAGCGCATGTGGAGGTCTGGCCGGATGCGTTCTTGCGTTCGTGGCGACTCCTGCGATGCTTAAGCTTATCGGCGACAGCGTTCCGCGTGCCGTCGACGCTGGCGTTGACCTGCGTGTCCTTGGCTTCGCGATCGTCCTGTCTTTTGCGGCGGGAATCATCTTCGGCATCGTTCCTGCCATCACCGGATCGCGAACCGACTTAGTCTCAACTCTAAAAGAAGGAGGCAGGACTGAGGTCTTTGGCCGCGACTGGATGCGTTCGTTGCTGATCGTCGGTCAGGTGGCGATGGGCCTAGTGCTTACGGTGGGCGCGGGCCTGCTCATCTCGAGTTTTTCGAATCTTCTTCACGCCAATGAAGGATTCAATCCCGACAAGCTGACGACCATGTTCTTCGAAACGCCGGATGCTCAATATGACAACAAGCGGCCCGAATTTTATCGGGAGTATTTCGAAAAGGTCCGCCAGTTGCCGGGAGTGGAGTCTGCTGGCGGGACCATGGTCCTTCCCATGGGCGATAGCGGCATCACAATTTCTTTTGAGGATCCTGAGCATCCAGTCTCCGAAGGGCAGCGCCCGAGTGCGGATATCACATTAATCACGACTGGGTACTTCAACGCGATGCGGATCCCAATCCTCCAAGGACGGGATTTTTCCGATCATGATGACGCGAATGGCGAGCCCGTTATCATCGTCAACCGAGCCTTCGCAGACAAATTCTTTCCAGAAGAGATGGTCCTGGGCAAAAAGATTAAGCCAGGGGCAGGGACACGCAAAGGAACGCCCTGGCGCGAAATCGTCGGAGTTGTCGGGAACATTCGTTTAGGAGCGACGCAAAGAGATCTGCGCCCAGCCATGTATCTACCCTCGGATCAACTGGGCAACTGGTGCTGTCTTTACACCGTAGTGAGAAGCTCCGTCGACCAGCAGAGTCTGGCCGCAAGTGTTCAGCGGATTCTTGCTGGCCTCGACAAAGACATTCCCGTCACTCAGGTCCGAACCATGAACGACCTGATGTTCCGTCAGCTCTCTGAACCTAGATTTGTAGTGACCCTATTAAGCGCCTTTGCGGGCTTGGCGCTTGTACTGACGGTTGTCGGCTTGTACGGCGTCATGACTTATTCCGTTTCCCGCCGTACGCGCGAAATCGGAGTGCGCATGGCCCTCGGCGCTCAGCGGACTTTAATGCTGAGAATGGTGCTGCAAGATGCGGCGATCTTGCTCGTTTCCGGAATCGCCATTGGCTCCATATGTGCCCTGGCATCGTCATCGGTGCTTGAATCCATGCTCTACGGAACCGGGGCGAGAAATCCGAAAGTTATTGTTGCTGTTTGCAGTGTGGTCGGGATTGTTGGGCTGCTGGCTGCCTACATTCCCGCACGTCGTGCAGCCAAGGTCGATCCCATGGTCGCGCTGCGCTACGAATAAGGAGGAGAAGTGACCGGATTACTGCGAGACATTCAGTTCGGGATGCGCCAGCTGCGAAAGAGTCTTGGATTCTCAATCGTCGCGGTGATCACTCTTGCTCTGGGAATTGGCTCAAACACGGCGATCTTCAGCAACGTCAACGCACTTCTCCTGCACCCGTTCGGCATCCCAGAGTTGAACCGCGTGGTGGCTGTCTGGGAGACGGTTCCGAAGCAGGACGCGAACAGCGTCAGAGTAGCTCCGGCAAACTTCCGCGACTGGACTCTGCAAAGCGCATCGTTCGAGCATCTCGCTGCCATTCAGGGTTGGGACGCTAACCTGACCGGACAGGGGATCGCGGAGCGCGCTGAAGGCTATCGCGTAACGCCCGAATTTTTTCCACTCCTCGACGTCCCGCCGTCTCTCGGTCGAAACCTCGGCCAAGTGGATTTTCAACTCGGCCCTGCTCCCGTCATTGTGATCAGTCAGGGATTCTGGCGAAAGAGCCTGGGGAGCGATCCCACCATCATCGGCAAAGGCGTGCTGCTGAACGGACAGCAATTCACGGTGGTTGGTGTGGCGGGAAGCGGGGCGGATTTCCCCGCCGGTGCGGAACTTTGGACGCCGCTCGACCTGAACTCCAGCGAAAGTGCAGATCGCTCCACGCACTCCCTCGCAGTGCTTGGACGGCTCCGGAGAGATAGCTCGATCGCGAACGCAGGCGCCGATTTGCAAGCAATCGCACATCGTCTAGCCGAGCAATTCCCGGCCACGAATGGAGGCCGCGGAGTACGCGTGGTAAGCCTCGTCGA
>Ga0126371_10000927_pt1 | contig 24410 bp, 27 predicted proteins | sample PanSoiMetaPlot_4_FD_110145 | JGI IMG/M metagenome (GOLD analysis project Ga0126371, IMG submission 110145) | Tropical forest soil microbial communities from Panama - MetaG Plot_4 | ecosystem: Environmental > Terrestrial > Soil > Tropical forest > Bulk soil | place: Panama | collected 2016-02-17 | reverse complement strand
GTGTCGCCGTCGTAGGTGAAGGCGCGAAGCTCGGAGCCCACCTCGGCAATCGCGGCTTCCAACTCGTGCAACTGATCTTCTGCCAGCGCCTTGGTGGGAAACAGGTACATGGCTCGCGCCCCTGGGTCACGCAGCAGCAGGTCGAGCACCGGCAAGTTATAGCAAAGCGTTTTTCCGCTGGCGGTGGGAGTGACCACGACGAAATTTTTGCCGTCCCGCGCGGCCGCGAGCGCGGCAGCCTGATGCGAGTAGAGGCGCGCGATGCCGCGACGCTCCAGGGCGTGACGGAGGCGCTCATTGACTTCTGCCGGCAGCTCCGCGAATTCACCGTTCGTGGGGGGTTGGTGATGAATCGCGCGTACTGGTGAGTCCGTTTGCTCGTGTACCGATTTAAATCGGGAAACCACGGTTTCGACGGCCGGCTTACGAGATAAATGGAGTTGCAGGGAAGCTTCGGTGAATTCTGACGAAGGATGCATGAAAGAGCTTTCGCCTTTTCTTTGCTATAAAGGTACACGAAAGCAGCACTTCAAACAAGAGCTAAAAAGTATGGATTGGGGCTATCGATCGCGGACGAACTCGTAACGCTCGAGGGTGGCGGCGATCTGATACGCCGGGGGGTGTTCAAAGACGGCTTCCCGGACCCTTTCGGAGCGCAGGATCTTTCCGACACAGCGCAAGTTGACGGCCTGCGGCCCGTCGTGGTTCAGCGTGATCACATATTCGATCGCGCTGCCAAGATCCGGCTCGCTGTCCAACGTGAACAGCACACCGCTGGAACTGATGTTCTTGGTGAGTCCGGCAAACGTGACCCGTTCGGCACCAAAGCGAACGATGGACAAAGGAAGCTGCAGCTTGAAACGCCTAGTTCGTCGCTGTTCCATTACAGTGTCGTTTCATGCTAAAGCTCAGGTGGATTCCGGTCAATAGACCCACCGATTTAACCGATCCCATCATCCGTACTAGCAGGGAAGTTGTAGTAGTCATACAAAGAGGCCGGCCAAGCGCGGGGACGTCTGCCCGGCCTCGATTCTTCCCGCGTCTACTTAATCAAGACAATGACAAGCGTGTAGAGCGCCAACGACTCGATCAGGGCCAAGCCCAGGATCAACATAATACGAATGGCGCCGATCGCTCCGGGGTTTCGGGCCATGGCTTCCGTCGCGCCGGCGACGGCTTTTCCTTGCCCCAACCCGCACAGGCCGGAGGCGATCGCCATCGCGATACCACCTCCGATCGCCCCGTAGGCTTTGGTCTGAGCCGCCACATCGGCGGATTGCGCGAACAACATCGGGCTGGCGACGAGCAGCAGGATCGCTAGCAAAATCATCTTCTTGGTCATCTGGTCTCCTTATAATTAGCCTCCAGGAGGTGGTCCCCGTCATCCTTGGGAGGTGGCGGGCTCACACTGAAGAGGCGCGATAAAGCCGGATTAGTGGTCGTGCGCCGTCGCGCCCGCCACATAGATCATCGTCAACAGCATAAAAATATAGGCTTGCAGCAGGGCCACAAAAAAGTGCAGCCCCATGAAGGCTGCCGGAATGAGGAAATAAGTCAGGCTCAAGAAAACCATCGTCAGCTTCTCGCCCGCAAACATGTTGGCGTAAAGACGGATGGTAAGAGAGAGAGGCCGGGCCAGATGGCTCACGATTTCAATCGGAATCATCAACGGCGCCAGCCACCAGACCGGTCCGGCGAAATGGGCGGCATACTTGACGACACCGTTGGACCGAACACCCACCGTGTTGTAGTACAGGAACGTCACGAGAGCGCATCCCGCCGGCACCGAGGGGTTCATGGTCGGCGCCTCAAACCCCGGTATGATTCCGATCAGGTTGCAGAACAGAATAAAGACAAAAATCGTCGCGAAGTAGCCGAGGTGCTTGCCTCCTCCGTGACCCAACTGATCTTCGGTCTGACCGTGGACAAATTCGTAGATCAGCTCAAAGGTATGCTGCAGTTTGCCGGGCCGGTCATAGGAGAGCACGCTACGCAAAATCGCGAACAACACCACCAGCAGCGCCACCACGAGAATCTGCATGGTGATGAAATTGGCCCAGGGCCGTGCCTGAGCCGGCATGCCCACGAAACCGAGAAAGGTGTTGCCCAGCGAAGCGAGGTTGTCGTTGAAGATTCTGGTAATCCAGAGTTCGGCTTCCATAACGGAGTTTGCGTGATTCCCTTGGAGGAGGCCGTGCCTGCCTCAAGTTTGGCGCCAGACAAGGGAAGATATTAATGTAGCACGGATCAGGCAGGCTGAATTTCTAATACAATTTCCATCCGTGGATCAATTCGATGAGGATCTCAATAATGACGGCGGCACTTGATATGAGCAGGCCAACCACGGCGGCACGCAGATTAACGACGGTGTATTTCACAAGCAGATACGCGGCTCCAGCGATCAGAAGGTAACGCAGGACTGCTTTTTGGGGAAGATTCGGCTGCGGACGATCGGCGCCCAGAGAGCCCACCACCTGTTTCAGCCAACGAAAACTGATCCAGGAGACGGTTCCTCCTAAAGCGAAGCCAACCGCCCAACTCCATCCCCCAATTGCAAAGGCGGCGACAGAGCCCGCCGCTACCAGCGCCAGGGTAATCCTGGTAATTCGCTGGACAACGCGTTCGTAGGAGAGGTCGTCAGGAACCATCACTGCCGGCATCCCGGGTGAGCTGGCGATACAGCTGCACAAATCCAGAGGCAGTTCCCAGGATCAGAAACACGATGGTCAAGAAATGCGTGCCGAAGGCGCGATCGAGCAGGTGGCCAATGACGTAGCCGACGAAAGTACCGACAGGCAACAGGAGTGCTAGCCCGAGGTACTGCCCGACTTGCGCGGACAAAGGCTGCTTCGGCTCCGCCACCAATTCCAGTGTAACGGGTCTACCGGAGCTCGGTGAGCATTCCGGGGATACTCCACTGCATCTGCAGGCCGTTCGCCTGCCAGCCGAATTCCTTGATCATGGCCTGAGCCAGTTCGTCGCGGCTCTTGCCCTGCCGGACCAGTTCAGTAGCCCGGCTCCGCAGCTTTTCCACATTATTCCGGTACGTGAGCAGGCCGGCTTTGTTGGTGACGGCGCCATGTCCCGGGATGACGGTGTCAAAATCGAGATCTTTCATGACGGCGTCGAGAGTCTTGGTCCATTCGACCAAGCTGCCACCGCCCGGATAGTCGATCAAGGGCGTGTTGCCGGCCATCAGGTCGCCGGTGTGAACCGTGCGTAGCGCGGGAAAATAAATGACGGCATCGCCATTGGTGTGCCCGCGGCCGAAGTGGTGCGCACGCACTTCCTTGCCGCCCAGAAAAACCGAAGTCTCTTCGGTGAAGACAATCCGTGCCGGTGTCGGGAAGATACCGGCGTTGGACTGGATATGGCTCACGATGTTCTTGCGCGCGTTCGCGGTGGAGATGATCTCCGCGCTCATCGCCAGCATCTTGGCGTTGCCGCCGCTGTGATCCTCGTGATAATGCGTGCTGAGGATGTACTTTACGGGCTGGTTGGTGATGCCCTTGATTTTCTCCATGATGGCGTCATGGTCGCGCTCAAACTTGTCATCGACCAGAATGGCGCCTTCGTTGGTGACATAGACGGCCACGTTGCCGCCGTCGCCTTCTATCTCGTAGAGATCCTCTTTCACTTTGTTGACGTTCAACTGCGGCGGCCCGCCCTGGTTCTGGGTATAGGCGATCCAGCCGCCCATCAGGAAGATGATCCCCACCGAAATGCGCAACAGAACTGTCCGGCTCATGCGGGTAACTATATCACTTTCCAATGCGGACAGCGCCAGGAAAAATCGGTTTATCGAAGTGGTGCAGCCGGGAAACGCTCGGCTGCTTCTTTGACGAGAAAACCCATCTTGGGATGAGAAGGCTCGAAATCGGGCTGGATGCCGTATTCCTCGAGCGCCTCGGTGGTGGTGGGACCGATAGAGCCGACAAAAGCTCGGCGTAAGCCAGCCAGCGCGGCCGTTTCGACGCCTTCTTCGGCGGCGATGCGGTCCAGGTGCGCGATCTGCACTGAGGTCGTGAACAGGACGGCATCGAATTCCTGCGCCGCCAGCTTGCGCACAGCCTGGCGGAGCGGGCCCGTGTCTTCAGGCAGGTCCCAGCCATAGACGCGGACGGCGGTCACTTCGGCGCCGCGAGACCGCAGTGCTTCCATAAGTTCGTGATTACTACGGCCATACTCCTGCACCGCGACGCGGCGCTCCGTGCGGCCGGCCGTGACCGCAAGGACTTCGCGCCAAGTGTTCGGCTCTCCGGCGATGAGAGTCGCGGTAAGGCCCATCTCGCGCAAAGCTGCCGCCGGCTTGGGACCGCGAGCAACCACTGTGACACGCCGCAGCGCATCGGCAAACAGACTCTCCGGGTAGCGCTTCGCCAGGAGGCGATCCAGCTGGCGCGCGCCGACGCCGGTGAGCAGGATCACCATGTCGAACTCGCCGCGAAAGAGGCGTTCGGCAAAATCGAGAGCTCCGGTATCTTCCTCTAAAGGCCGTTCCCGCATAGAGGGTGCCACAAACGGGACGCCCCGTTGCCGGCGAATCAGTTCGGCCATTTCGGATGCGCGCCGGCTTTCCAAAGCAAGGACCTGCTTACCACCAAAGCTCACTGTTCGATTTTAGACCCGGCTGAGCCGTTAGTTCGCTTACAATGGTTCACGCACACCCGTCAACATCGCGATGGGGACACAACAGCAGGCCGGTTGGCAATACGGGTTGGAGTTCCTGGCAGACGCGCCGATTGCGTGCCATGAAGTGGATTTGAACGGCAGGATCGTTCGCGTGAACGGGGCGGAATGCCGGCTGCTCAGCATGGCGGAGCTGGAGATTCTGGGCCGCGCGATCTGGGACTTCGTGGCGCCTGAAGAGCAATCGCGGGTCCGAGAATCGTGCATGCGCACTTTAGGAGGCGCGGAACCGCCGGAGTTTCTGGAGCGGACCTGGTTCCGTCCGGATGGCGCACGGCTACTGCTGGAGATCCATTCGATCCACCTGCATGATGCAAAGGGCGAGATCGTGGGCCTGCGCTCCTTCCTGTTCAACATTACGCGGCGCATCGAAGCCGAAGAGGCGCTGCGCAAGACGCAGGAAAGTTTGGAAAACCGGATCAAGGAACGTACCGTCGAGTTGGAGCTGGCGAACGAATTCCTCCGGCGAGAGCTCGAAGAGCGCCAGCGGCGGGAAGAAGAGCATCGCAGGCTGCAGGCCCAGGTGCAGCATGCGCAGCGGCTGGAAAGCCTGGGAGTGCTGGCGGGTGGCATCGCGCACGATTTCAACAACCTGCTGGCGAGCATTATGGGATACGCCAGCCTGGCCACCATGGACCTGCCGGATGAGTCGCGGGCGCGTAAGAGCCTCGAACAGGTGCTGGCAGCCGCGCGCAGCGCCTCGGACCTCACGCAGCAAATGCTGGCCTACTCAGGACGCGGGACGTTCGTGGTGGACCTGCTCAATGTCACGCAACTGATCGAAAGCGTGACACGGCTGCTGGAAACGACGATTTCCAAGAAGGCGACATTGCGGCTGCACCTGGCCCCTGAGCTGCCGCCGGTGCAAGGCGACGCGAGCCAGATTCGGCAGGTGGTAATGAACCTGATTACCAATGCTTCCGAATCGCTCGGCGAGAATCGGGGGGAGGTTCGGGTCACGACCGGGGTCCAATGGGTGGAAGCCGGCGAGCTCGCTGCGTTGGAGCCGGGAAGAATTTTGCCGGCGGGCCGCTACGTGTTCATCGAAGTGGCCGATACCGGCGCCGGCATGGATGCGGGGACGCTGGCGCGCATCTTCGATCCGTTTTTCACGACCAAATTCACGGGCCGCGGCCTGGGGCTGGCCGCCGTGCAGGGCATCATTCGAGGCCATCAAGGAAGCATTCGCGTCAACAGCCAACCCGGAGGCGGGACCACGTTCCGAGTGATGTTTCCCGCCGCGGAAGGGTCGGTTTCGACTGACCTGGAGAAGGTTCAAGAAGACGCGGCGTGGCGGAGCGACGGGCTGGTGCTGGTGGTGGATGACCAACAAGCGGTCCGCAATCTCGCGCGCACCGTTCTGGAGCAGGCGGGCCTCCGCGTGCTGACGGCTGCGGATGGACACGAAGCTGTCAGCGTATTTACGCAGCACGCGCAAGAGATTCATGCAGTGTTGCTGGATCTCAGCATGCCGGGCATGGACGGCGGCGAGGTATTCCGGCACATCACGCAACTGGTTCCCAAAATCCGCGTGGTGTTGTGCAGCGGCTATAACGAGCAGGACGTGAACACGAAATTGGGCGGACGCAAGCCCGCCGGCTTCCTGCGCAAACCATACCACCCGTCGGAACTGGTGAACCGGCTGCGCTCGGTCTGGTAAGGTTTATTTGCCGCGGACCCAATCGGCGATGATCTTCCAGTCCGGATCGTCCTTGGAAGTGAACTGATCGCCGCCGTTATGGAACAAGTCGCCACCGGCATCGTGCGCGAGCGGATGCAGCAGGAGGCGGCTCTTGTCCGGATTGCCGGGGCTTACCAGCTTCGAAACCACCTGAAAGTTCTTTCGCGATTGATCGTCGCTCCACTCGCCGCTCCCCTGCGGCCGCTGCTGCAGCCGGAACGCACTGTTGCTGGCCTCGTGGCAAACCACGCAGCGGGCATGGCCCGAGCGCTTTTTGAGGAAGATCGGCTCGACGCGGGATTTATACGCGTCGAAGTCAAGCGACTGCGCAACTAGAGGGGCAGCCATTCCGAAAAGCACTGCCATCGCTGGGAAGATCGTCCGCCGTGTACAACGCATGAGCACCTCGGTTTTTCAGCCGCCTATCATAACAAAGACTGGGGCCCTGGTCACAGCCGGCGCGCTCCTGTCAGTGGCGTGCGATTAGCACGCTGTTACTTGGCGGCGGGTTGAGGCGTTTGAGAGATTTCGAGAAGCTCGATCTCGAAAACGAGGGTGGCTCCGCCGGGAATTCCGCCCCGGCCCTGGTCGCCATAGGCGATCTCAGACGGGCAAACCAGCCGGGCTTTGCCGCCCACCTTCATTTTTTGAACACCCTCGGTCCAGCACTTGATGACGCCGTTCAAGGGGAACTGCGCCGGCTGATTGCGCTTGTACGAGCTGTCGAATTCGGTGTTATTCGTAAACGTGCCTCGGTAGTTGACCTTCACGGTGTCGGTGGCTTTGGGAGTGGCCCCGGTTCCCGGAGTCAGTTCCTTGTAGATCAGGCCGGAGTCGGTCTTGGTGGCGCCGGGCTCCGCTGCCGCCTTTACCAGAAACTCAGCCGATTTCGCTTTTTCCCGTTGCGCCACGCGGGCAGACCGGGTCTGGACCAGCGATTGAATCTTCGGCCCCCATTCATCGATATTCTCGCCGGGCTTGCCGGCTGCGGAATCGGTGAGAGCGCGCTTGACGATTTCCAACTCGGCGGGCGACAGATCAAACTGGCTAAGTTGACGCGCCATCACGAGGCCGACGGCGTAGACGATTTTCTGGTCGTCGGAAGTAAGACCGGGGGCGCCGGCTGGTGAAGCCGCCGGTTCCGATTTTGCAGGGCTGGCGGGTTGGGTCTGAGCGCTGGACATCAGCGCCAGAACCGCGGCCGCCAAAATCAAAGAAAGTACACGCATTTATTCAGGCTATCATTGTTTGGCCGACCCCCGCCCGGTTAACCGTTATCTCCCGCTGCTACAATGGCTTCGTGCTCCACCGTTTCATATTGCACAACGATAACGTCTGTGAGGCATCGGCTCTCAGGCTGTCGGCGGGACAAGTTGGTCTGCTCTCCGGATGGGGCGTGTTCACGACCTTGCGAATCGTGGAAGGAGTGCCGTTCGCCTTCGAACGCCATTGGGCGCGGCTGACCCGGGATGCCGCGGCATTGCGCGTGCCCATGCCGGCCGATTCCGAAAGTGTGCGGCGCAAATTGCTGGAGCTGATCGAGAGCAACCGCGCGCACCGTGCGACGCTCCGCCTGGCAATAGTGCGCAACGGGGGCGGGCTCTGGGAAGGACCGAGCGCCTCCGGCCGTCCGAGCGACCTAATCGCGCTCACCGCGGATTCAAAGCACTGGGGACCAGGCGTCAAACTAGCATACGTGAAGAACGGGCGGCACGCGGCGAACGAATTTGCGGGCACCAAGATTCTTTCCTGGGCCATGAACCTGACTTGGGCGGAATCGGCGCAGTCCCGCGGGTTTGACGAAGTGATCCTGTTGAATGAGCGCGGCGAAGTGGCCGAATGCACCTCGGCCAACATCTTTATTGCGAATGGAACCCAAGTCGCAACGCCGCCTCTCAGTGCCGGGTGCCTGCCGGGAATCACGCGCGAGCTACTGCTGGAAGCGATCCGCGTTCCCGGTATCGAGATTGTGGAGAAAACGATTCTTCCAGCGGAACTCGAGTCTGCGGACGAAGTCTTCATTACTTCGACCACGCGTAACCTGCTGCCGGTATTTCGGGTCGAACAGAAAGCGGTGGGCCGGTCGGAGACTGTGCGGACTACTCTGGAAAAGGCATTTGACGAGGTCGTCGCCCGCTACGTCGCGGAGCACAAGCCGATACCCGCTGCGCGGTAACGCGGCCCACAAAAGAAAAGGTTCCAAGTGACCCGATTCGCAGCCTTGCTCCCCGCCGGCATGCACGGCACGGAACGTTGCAATTCGTAGCGCCGGGCGCTTGGCCTGTCAACTCCCCAACCAGTGTTTTCTCCACCAGCTGGATCAACGCCTTCAGACACGCCGCAGCCTTTCGTGTTTCTCCGAATTGGGACCGGAAGCTGGTAACGGCCTTTCGCTCGCCCACAACGGCTTCCACTCTCGCGGACTCCATTCCGGGGTCAAAGCTCCCAGCCTGCTCCTTCACTTCCTACGCCGTAGTTCCCAAGCCCGTTCAGCTGTCAACTCCACCACCGGTGCCGGTTTGCTCCGTCCCGGCTGCTTCTTTGCAACAGCCCGTTGCCCGTTCCCCACTGCGCTCGATTCGCCTGGACCCGATCTCCGCTCCCCTTCAGGGTTCTTACGCCCCTCTGGATCAAAGCGTTCTATCGGGGTTCTGCGAATCAGCCCGCCTTCCGAAAACGCCCGATCGCCTCTCGCTCCCCGCTTCCGTATCTATTTCTAGTTTCGGAAACGGATCATCGTTCCTGGCTCGCTACATCTCGGAGGCTTGCTGCTCCTCAAACCTCTTGGAACCTTCCCCACTATGCGCCTGAATGAATTTTCGGTCAACAGCTTTTCGTGCGTTGCAACTCCGTTTTCATCAACCTTTTTCTCTTTGACTTTCATGATGTTGGACCGAGGACCGCGTGCATCTCCTGTGGAAAAAACGAAGCGTGGGGAGTTCGTTTTGGGATACTGGGAGCGAAGTGCGAAGGCTGGCAATCCGCCCCGGCGCGATCGGCGATTTCATCGTTTCGCTGCCTGCGTTGGAATGTCTGCGCACCGCGTATTACGAAGTCTGGACGGCCGCGGCGAACGTTCCGTTGGTTCGATTCGCGGACCGAGCGCGCGCGATTTCCGCGACCGGCCTCGATCTGCTGGGCATGGGAGAGCCGCCGGCGGCGCTCGTCGAATCGCTGCGCGGATTCGACTCGATCGTCTCGTGGTATGGTTCCAATCGTCCGGAGTTCCGCGAGTTGGCGCGCAGCCTCGGCCTCCCTGTCACGTTCTTTCCGGCGCTTCCGGCGGCGGGCGCCGGCCTGCACGCGACCGATTTCTACCTCCAGCAGGCCAGGACAGTGGGGCCGTGCGAGTCGGACGGTATCCCGCGCATCGCGTGTCCCGGACGGCGCGAGGACTTCGCCGCGATCCACCCGTTTTCCGGCAGCTTGAAAAAGAACTGGCCGCTGGAGAAATTTAAGATCCTCGCCGAACAACTGGAGCGGGTGATGCCGGTGTGCTGGTGCAGCGGACGGGAAGACCCGCCGCTCCCCGGCGCGATGCGTTTCGACGATCTCTACGAATTAGCCTGCTGGCTGGCGCGGGCGCAGCTGTACATTGGCAACGATTCCGGCATCACGCATCTGGCGGCGGCGGTCGGGACGCCGGTGCTGGCGTTGTTTGGCCCAAGCGATCCAGCGGTCTGGGCGCCGCGAGGCCGCAACGTGCGCATCGCGAAATGGCGGAGCCGATGAGATTGGTTCGGCAACGTTTGGGGCAAGATGCAACAGAATGCCCGAAAGATTCTGCAAATAAGTACCGAGTGTCCCGAAGATACCTAGGCGGGAGCATGGCCAGTTCGACCGGATGATGGCAGAATTGGGAAGCCGCTGATCCTCGTCGCGAAGAAACGCCGTCAACGGGATTTCAAGCTACCATGCCGAAAACGATTGTGACTGCCACTCCCGTCGCATTTGAACTCGGATCCGAGGCGGTGCCGGTTCTACCGAGTTGGGTTCTGAACGGATCCCCTGTCACGAAGACCAAGAACCTGGTGCGCAGCCACGACTGGAATTCGAACATCGTAATTTGGGAGTGCACTGCTGGACAATTCAATTGGCATTATCATAAGGACGAAGTCGTGGTAGTGGTGGCTGGCGAAGTCTTCGTAACGAATGAGAAAGGCGAAGAGCGCCGCTTGGGCCCGGGCGATCTGGCATTTTTTCCGTCTGGCAGTTCCAGCACTTGGCGTGTGCCTGTACGCGTCCGCAAGATCGCGATTCTGCGTGAGACGATGTGGCAACCGCTGGGAGTCGCCTTCAAGGTATTCAAGAAACTGCTTCGGATGGCCGGTATCGGAAGCGAATCGCCGCTGTAGAATGGCAGCCATGACACACGGTGCGCCATTTCGCCGGGGCGAACTCGTTGAGGTCAGACCTCCGCTCCACATTCTCCGAACTTTGGATGGTGACGGTGCAATCGGTGGCCTGCCTTTTATGCCGGAGATGCTCGGCTTCGTTGGGAAACGATTTCGAGTCGAGAAGAGAATTCTCAAAACATGTGTCTCGATCGGCAATTCCACGAACATGCGCGTCTTCAACTCCGGCGCCATCGTCACGCTGGAGGGAGTGCGATGTTCCGGTGAGGGACACGATGGATGTCAAAAGCTGTGCGCTATCTTCTGGCACGAGGAGTGGCTGCGGAAAGTCGACGACTCCGAACCGGGAACCCAGACGAACCCGGAAGGCGCCGAGCAGCTAGGCTCGCGGCTAAAAACCACCGTGGATTCCACGAAATATTCTTGCCAGGCGAGCGAGTTGCTGAAAATCACCAGCCCTTTGTCGCGCTGGGAACGGTTTGGCCGGTGCTTTGCGGAAGTTCGCACGGGCAATTGCTCGGTTTGGGAAATGGCACTGCGGATCGGAATATGGCTGTATTGGAGAGCGCGCCGGAGATGTCTCGGCGTCTACGCTCGTGGAAAGAACCGCACCACGCCCAGTGCGGCCCTCAACCTGCAGCCTGGCGAACTCGTGGAGGTAAAACCGATCACCAGGATCACCGAAACCTTGGATCCGGCTGCACATAATCGTGGGCTGTACTTCACGCCGGACATGGCACTGTTCTGCGGCAGCCGGCAGCGCGTAGCCCGCAGGCTCGATAAGATCATCGTAGATGGAACCGGGCAGATGAGATCGCTCCGCAATACGGTGTATCTGGAAGGTGCGCATTGCGGGTGCTCGCACGTAGCCTTTGGAGGCTGTCCGCGCGGAGAATTCAGTTACTGGAGAGAAATCTGGCTGCAGCGTCCGCAACCGCTTCCCCCGACGGCTTGATCCCGGCCGCATGAGCCAGGCCCGCGAGCTTAACGCACATTGTTGATGGCCAGATCGCCCGGCTGCTGCAAATCGGTTTTGGTCTGCCGTTCGGCCCTCTTGACCTGGCTGTCGATAACCCGCGAATGGAGTTCCGGCCGCAGGTCATGCAAGGCGCGGCCCAGGGATCCGTATTTCGATTTGCTTAAATCGGCCTTGAGTTCATTGAACGGGATGTTGAGGTTTCGCGAAACATGTAGGGCGGCAATGAACTGACCTTCGTCCTTGAATCCGGAAGCGGCCGCCTGCAGGCTGGTGCCTGGAGGCAGGAGCGACTGGACGCGCGACGCCAAATTAGGATTGGTGGCCATTCGCTGCTCCAGGGTTTCGGCCGTGAAGTTCGAGCGGTCGGGCTGTGGACTCGCCGGCACGGCGGCACCACGATGTTGTGCCCCGGCTGCGGACACGAGACTGCCGGCCGTCGCTAAGGTGAAGACACAGATCGCGCGGTTCATCGGTCCCTCCTTGGTCGGATTCTGCACCAGTGCCCTGCGGCCATGAAACATCCCGATTGGCCAATATATTTTGCTTGAGGGATCAGCCACTTACAATTCCTCCAGCGGGCTATAACTAAATTTCTGAAGTCGTAAGAAGTGTTGCGTTATCCAACTATAGCTGGGGCTTTCCCCGATTAAGAGTCTTTCAGATATTGATACCTGTTGTCGTTTTCCACAGAAACATGTATAATCGAATTTCGATGCGGACGGTTTCCAGCTCGATCATGGCGGCGCTCGTGGTGGTGGCGCTGTTTTGGGGAAACTGCTTCTCGTGTCCAGAAGCCGTGCTGGCCTACGCATCCCACCGACCGGCGCATCATTGCTGCCATAACTCGAAAGCGTCGACTCCCGGCTGCGACACGCAAAACCTGCAGCAGTTCGTGAAGACGCACGCCGACACGCAGGCGGCGGCGATGCCTGTGGGGATGCTCCGCACCGTCGAGGCGCCGGCCGTGGTGTTGGAAGCCCCTGCACCCCTGGTCGTCGAATATCCGCCGCCGGATCTACTCTCCTTAAATTCCATTCTCCGCGTCTAGTCTCCACTCCCTGGCGACTCATCTGGGAAGAACCCCGCGCTGACGCGCGCGGCTGGGACTGCACTCAGCCCTGGTCGCCGAGCCGGGGTTGATCGATTTGCGGCTAACAGCGGTGAAAGGAAAATGACCTTTCGATATTGGTATTGCCTCGCGGCGTTCGCCGTGCCGGCGGGGGCGCAGTCGCTGGCCTCGCTGGTGGACGAAGCGCTGCGGAACAATCGCGAGATTTTGGCCGCGCAGAAGAAGTATGAATCGGCGCGGCAGCGGCCGCCGGAGGCGAGCAGCCTGCCGGATCCGACGCTTTCGCTTGGCTATGCTTCGAACGGAGGACCGTGGCCGGGAGCCGGACTCGGCCGCGACGCCACCAGCAACATCGGGTTCGCGGTGGCGCAGCAGGTGCCTTTTCCCGGCAAACGCAAACTGCGCGGCGAGATTGCCCAGAAAGAAGCGGATGCCGAATTCGAAGCCTATCGGTCCGTGCGGCTCAGTGTGACGGAGCGTTTGAAGCAGGCCTATCACGAACTGCATCACGCGGAGGAAGCAATTGCCTCCACGCAGGAATCCCAGGAACTGCTGCGGACGATTCTGCGGATTTCCGAATCGCGCTACGCAGTGGGGAGCGGCACGCAGCAAGAGATCTTCAAGGCGCAGACGCAGTTTTCCATTTTCGAGGCGCAATTGCTGCGATATCAACAGGAGCGCGCCAGCAAGGAAATCGAGATCAACGCCCTGATGAACCGGCCGCCCGGCGGACACCTTGAGTTGGAAGGGGAAATGGCGCCCGGCCAACTCACTGTCTCGCTGGACGAACTAGTCGCGCACGCCCGCACGGCGGCGCCGGCGCTGGCGCGAGAGCAAAAGATGGTGGAGCGCAGCGAACTCTCCGCCAACCTGGCGCGCAAAGGCTATTATCCCGATTACACGGTGTCGGGCGGCTACTTCAATCAGGGCGGCATGCCGCCCATGTGGCAGTTCCGCGTCGACTTCCAGATTCCGGCGTACTTCTGGCGGAAACAGCGCGCCGAGGTGGCCGGAGAGGCATTTGCGGTTACCGACGCGCGGCACAGTTATGAAGCGGCCGATGTCAGCATTCAGGCGCGCATCCGCGAGGACTACGCCGTAGCGGCGACGGCGCGGAAGCTGATCGACCTCTATGACAAATCCGTAATTCCCGAGGCGCGGCTGGCGCTGGAATCGTCCCTCACCGGCTATCAGACCGGCCGCGGTGATTTTCTTTCGGTGTTTTCGAATTTCATGAACGTGGTGGACAACGAACTCATGTACCACGAGGAAATCATGGCGTTCCACGTGGCGCTGGCCCGGCTCGAAGAAGCGACTGGGATGGAGTTGGATCGATGAAACCCCTGCTGATTACCTTGCTCATAGCCGCCGCCTTTGCCGGTGGCTATGGATACGGACGCTGGTACGGCAAGCCTCCGGCGCCGGCGGCCGACGCGCGCAAGCCCCTCTATTACGTCGATGCGATGCACCCCTGGTATAAGTCCGATAAGCCAGGCATTGCACCAGACTGCGGTATGACGCTCAAACCCGTATACCCGGGAGAGCAGCGCCAATATGAAGACCGCCAGCTACCTCCCGGGACTGTGCAGATCACGCCCGAAAAACAACAACTCATCGGCGTTGAATACGGCAGCGCGGAATACGAGACCACCACCGAGTCGATCCGGGCGGCTGCCCGCGTGACGCTCGATGAAACGAGAATCGCCAAAGTGCAAGCCAAGCTGGAAGGGTGGATCGACCAGGTATTCGTCGATTTCACGGGCAAGCTTGTGAGGAAGGGCGATCCGCTCCTCGCCATTTACAGCCCCGAAGCGCTGGCGACCCAGCAGGAGTTTCTGCTGGCACTGAAAGCGCGAAGCCAGATGCAGGACAACCCCGTGCACGAAATGCTGGGCAGCACGGACAACCTGGTGGCGGCGGCCCGAAAGCGTCTCGAACTGTGGGACATCGCCGATGCGCAGATCGACCAGATCGGCCGCACCGGCGAGACTCTCAAAAACCTGACGCTCTACGCGCCCATCTCCGGCTTCGTGATGGAACGCAACGCGTTTCCGAAACAGCGAGTGAATGCGGATACGGTTTTGTACACGGTGGCCGACCTCTCTACGGTATGGGTGGTTGCCGACGTATACGAATACGAGGCGGCGAACGTGCGCCTGGGCCAGGAAGCCACGCTGCAGCTGGATTACCGGCCCGGACACGTGTTCCGTGGTCGCGTCAACTACATTCTGCCGCAAGTGGACCCTGCAACTCGAACGCTGAAAGCGCGCATCCAGTTCGACAATCCGGATTTTGCTCTGAAGCCAGACATGTACGGGCAAGTCGAACTGCAGACGGGCGGCGCGCGCCGCCTGGTGGTTCCGCAATCGGCCGTGCTCAATTCCGGCGAGAAGCAGGTGGTTTTCGTCGATCGCGGCAACGGATTCTTTGAGCCGCGAAACGTGCAAATCGGCGAGCAGGCCGATGGCAAGGTGGAAATCCGGACCGGGTTGAAGCCAGGCGAACGCATCGTGACGTCCGGTAACTTCCTCATCGATTCGGAAAGCCGGCTGAGGGCGGCCGCACCGGCGGGAGCCGATCATGATCAACACCGTCATTGAGTTCTCGGCACGCAACCGGCTGCTTGTATTCCTGCTGGTCGCCGCGGCAGGGTTCACGGGATGGTGGGCGCTACAGAACCTGCCCCTCGATGCCATCCCCGACTTGAGCGATACACAAGTGATCGTTTACTCGCGCTGGGACCGCAGCCCCGACATCATTGAAGACCAGGTTACCTATCCGATCGTGACGGCGATGCTCGGCGCGCCGAAGGTCAAAGACGTCCGTGGGTTTTCCGACTTTGGCTACTCCTACGTCTACATCATCTTCGACGAAGGCACCGATATTTACTGGGCGCGCTCGCGCACGCTCGAATACCTGTCGAAGATCCAGGGCCGGCTGCCCCAGGACGTGAAGACCGAGCTCGGCCCCGACGCCACAGGTGTGGGCTGGGTCTTCCAGTATGCGCTGGTCGACAGCGCCCGCCATAGCCTGGCCGAACTACGATCTGTGCAGGACTGGTATCTGCGCTATCACTTGCAAGCTGTTCCAGGAGTCGCCGAGGCGGCGCCGCTCGGCGGGTTTGTGCGGCAGTATCAGATCAATCTCGATCCGAACCGGCTGGCGGCGCGCGGCATCTCCGTGTCGAAGGTAGTGGAGGCGGTACGAGCCGGCAACAACGATGTCGGCGGACGCCTGGTGGAATTCACCGGGCGCGAGTACATGGTGCGCGGCCGCGGCTACGCGCGCTCGACCGCCGATCTGGAGAGTATCGCGCTCGCCGCCAGTCCCACGGGCGTGCCCGTGTTGGTGCGCGATGTCGGCACGGTCACGCTGGGGCCCGACATCCGCCGCGGCATCGCCGATCTCAACGGGCAAGGCGAAGTAGTGTCGGGCATCATCGTCATCCGCCAGGGGGAGAATGCGCTGCGGGTGATCGATCGTGTCAAAGCCAAGCTGAAGGAAATCGAACCAGGGCTGCCACAAGGCGTGAAGATCGTGACCGCATATGACCGCTCCGAACTGATCCTCGCCTCGATCGACAACCTGAAACACATGCTGACCGAAGAAATGATCGTCGTGGCGCTGGTGATTCTCATTTTCCTGTGGCACATTCCCAGCGCCGTGACCCCGATCCTGACGATTCCGCTGACCGTGCTGATTTCCTTCGTGCCCATGCGCATGATGGGGATGACGTCGAACATCATGTCGCTGGGCGGAATCGCGATAGCGATTGGCGCGATGGTGGACGCGGCAATTGTGGTGGTGGAACAGACGCACAAAAAGCTGGAAGGCGCGGAAGCAAGCTGGACCGCTGCCGACTACCGGCACGCCATCGTCACCGCCGTAAAGGAAGTAGGCGGGCCCAGCTTCTTCGCGTTACTGGTAATCGCAGCGTCGTTTTTGCCGGTCCTGACGCTCGAGGCGCAGGAAGGCCGGCTGTTTAAGCCCCTCGCCTACACCAAGACGTTCGCGATGATCGTGGCGGCGGTGCTGGCCGTCACGCTCGACCCGGCCCTGCGCCTGCTCTTCTTCCGTAAGGAAAACTTCCGGTTACGTCCACGCTGGCTGGGCTCGCTGGTGAATGGCATCCTGGTGGGCAAAATCCACTCCGAGGAAAAACACCCGATCAGCCGGGTGTTGATGCGTGTCTACGAGCCGGTCGTCGCGTGGAGCCTCCGCTGGAAGTGGGTGATCATCCTGGGAGCCATAGGACTGGTGGCAGTAACGGTTCCGACGTATCGAAAACTCGGGTCGGAATTCATGCCGCCGCTCGACGAAGGCGCGTTGCTCTTCATGCCCACCACGCTGCCCGGCATTTCGGTAGACCAGGCGCAGAAGCTGATGCAGGTGCAAGACCGCATCCTGATGCGCTTTCCGGAAGTGGCCGGCGTGCTCGGCAAATCGGGGCGCGCGGAAACGTCGACTGACCCCGCGCCGCTCTCCATGATGGAAACGATCGTCCTGCTCAAACCGAAATCCGAGTGGCGCAAGGTCGCGACCTGGTACGACCGCTGGCCCGAATGGGTGCGGCCGTACTGCGCGCGCATCACTCCGGATCACATCTCGACCGATGAACTGGTCGCCGAAATGGACCAGGCACTACGCATCCCGGGCGTCACCAACGCCTGGACGATGCCGATCAAGAACCGCATTGACATGCTCACCACCGGAATTCGCACGCCGGTCGGCATCAAGATTTACGGCCCGGATCTGGCGCAGATCGAGAACATCGGAACCGAAATCGAGCACGTGCTGCCGGGGGTAGCCGGCACGCGCAGCGTATTTGCCGAGCGCGTTGGCAGCGGCTACTTTCTGGATTTCGACCTGAAGCGCGATCAGCTCGCGCGGTACGGCCTCACCGTGGACGATGCCCAGGCTGTGGTCTTGAACGCGATCGGGGGCGACAACATCAGCTCGACCATCGAAGGCCGGGAGCGCTATCCGATCAACGTGCGCTACTACCGCGACTATCGCAGCGACATCCCGCGACTGGAACGCGCCCTGGTTCCGGCGATGGACGGTAAGCTGCAAATCCCGTTGGCCGAGATCGCGACGCTCAAGATGACCACCGGGCCCAGCATGTTGCGCAACGAGAACGGCATGCTGAACGGCTACGTCTATATAGACGTCGCTGCGCGCGACATCGGCGGCTATGTGGCCGATGCGAAGAAGGCCGTCCTCAGCCAGGTGCATTTGCCGGCGGGATATACGCTGGCTTGGAGCGGGCAGTACGAAGCGATGGAGCGTGTGCGCGAGCGTTTGAAGATCGTGCTGCCGCTGACGCTGTTCCTCATTTTCCTCCTGCTGTATCTCAACACGAGGTCGGCGGCGAAAACCCTGCTCATCTTTCTGGCAGTGCCGTTTTCGGCAGTCGGCGCGATCTGGCTACTGTATCTGCTCGGCTACAACATGAGCATCGGAGCGTGGGTTGGATTGATCGCGTTGATGGGCGTCGACGCGGAGACGGCCGTCTTCATGCTGCTCTATCTCGATCTGGCGTTTGAGGAGCGGCGTCTGGCGGGCAAGATGCACACCCTGGCCGATCTGCAACAGGCCATCGTGCATGGCGCGGTCAAGCGCATCCGCCCGAAGTTCATGACTGTGGCCACGATGTTCGTAGGGCTCGCGCCGATCATGTGGTCTACCGGCACCGGCGCCGATGTGATGAAGCGCATCGCCGCCCCGATGATCGGCGGCATCTTTACTTCTTTCGTGCTCGAACTGGTGGTCTATCCGGCAATTTACGAGGTATGGAAATGGCAATCTATAAAGCGGCAGGCGGTTTAATTCTGGCAGGCTGGATCGCGGTAAACGCGGCGCAGTTCCCCATGCGGCATGAACACCGGCGCAAGGGCTGCACCGGTGTGATGACCGTCGATGACACGGGCGTCGGCTTCGCCGGGCCCAAGGGCCACTCGTGGAAGTGGAATTACGCCGACATTCAACAGTTACAACTGGAACCGGAGCGAATCCGTATACTGAGTTACGAGGGCAGCAAATGGCGGCTGGGCGTAGACCGCGAATTCGACTTTGCCGGCACTCCTCCGTACGAAATGCTGGCTCAGATCTGGAAGGACGTTATGGATCAGCGGTTCGTGGCCGCGCTGCCGCCGCAGGCAGAAGTCGAAGGCGTCTATTCGATTCCGGTGAAGCACCTGAAACGGATCAGCGGATCCGACGGGACGCTCGCGTTCAGCGACAGCTCCATCGCCTATGCCGCGTCCGCTCCGGGCGAATCGCGCACCTGGCGCTATTCCGACATCGACAGCATCAGCAGTTCGGGCCCGTATCAGCTCACGATCACGACATTCGAGCGAGCCAGGACCCATTACGGAGACCGAAAAGGTTTCAATTTTCAGCTCAAGCAACCCATCACCGAAGCCCGGTATAACGAAATCTGGCTTCAAATCGAAAGGAAAAGCGGGAGAATTCAATGAAGAAGACAATCGTACTCACCATGGCAGCGGCGGGCCTGATGTTCGGCGCCTCGTTCACCGGTGTCATTTCCGATAGCGGATGTAAAGGCGATCACAAGGCGATGAACATGGGCAATGACGAACAATGCACCAGCGCCTGCGTCAAGGCACACGGCGCCCAGTACGTGTTGTGGGACGGCAAGAATGCGTATACCCTGAGCGATCAGAAGGCACCCGAAAAGTTCGCCGGCAAGAAGGTAACCGTGATGGGCACGCTGGACGCCAAGAACAGCGCCATCAAAGTCGACTCGATGAAGGCCGCTCAGTAGTCCTGCTCGATCACCAACGATAATGGCGGTATGCCCGATCGCGAGCATACCGCCGAATTCTACTGCCCCACGTGCAGCCGCCCCGTTTCCGATCCGCTGGTGTGCGGCGACTGCCACGCGGTGATCTGCCGCGTTTGCGGCACGCCCGTGGAACGCGTGGATGACCTCGGAATCGGCTGATCAACGAACGACCGCGCCCCGGCCCCCCGCCGTGGGTAACTTTTGATCCACAATCTGGTACTCCCCCGGAACCTGAAACAAGGTCGACGGTGGCTCTGCGCGGCTGACATTGATCAGCCGGAAGACCTCTTCACCAGTGCGCGGATCGCTGTGCACGCTCTTTACCAGCGTTTGCAACTCTGTCGAGTACCAACTCTCGGAAGAGATCTGGATCGGCCGGTCATTGCCGATCGCGCCCGCATCCAGCATCGTGGTCGTCCGCGTGCCCTCAGCGTTCACTCCTTCGATCATCTGCTTGCCAAGCGACTCGCTCTTCGGAGCCAGCTTGCGTTCCGTTCCGAAGACCTGTACTTGCATCGGTCCGCCGTCGAGCGATCGCGTAAACACCTTATCGCCGGCCGGAGCGCCGGTAATTCCCGAACCGGTTTGAAACGCGATCGTCCGGCCGGTGTTGAATTTCGTCATCTGCGGCCCCGAATAGAAATAGTTCACCCCCAGCGGCATCTTTCTGGCAGTTTGCGTCCGCGCATTGAGGATGTAGCTCGTATTCGCCACAGGGTCCCAGATCATGATCTGGTCCGGGCTCGTCTCGCGGCGCAACCGGCCTTCGCTATCGCGATACACCGGCACCTGGTTCTCGCGGTGAATGCGGTTGCCATCACCAAGCATCTGGGTATTCTCGGTGACCTCGACGGCGGAATAGGGCGCGTTCTTGACGGCAGACCCCATGACCGCGCCTCCGATCGAAATCACTTCCATTTCCTTCAGTTTGTCCTGCAAGTCGGAAAGCACGATTTTCATTTTGTCGGCGACTGGTCCATCTTGCGCCCAAACCCGCGGAATCACCAACGGAACAAACGCCAATACATGCCAGATTCGCTTCATTTGAGTTCTCCTGAGTTCTCACTAACAAGGCGGATCGCTCGTGCCCGCCCGTCCGGCCCAACGATGACATCGGCCGGTAGCTGCCCGCCGTTCAGCCCGACTCGCACCACCAGTCCGGTTTCGATCGGCTCATTGTCCAGGGCGACAAAATACTGGATCTGCGGTTTTGGCTTTACCGGCGCCGCCTGCGAAGGGGTCTCCTGCCGGATGATCGCCGGTTTGACGGAAACCGGCGCGGACGGTGACCCCTGTGGAGCCACTCCGGGAGGAGTCACGACGATTTCCACACTGCGCTTCGGCAACAACACGACACTGAGCAGCACGGCGGCGGCCAGTCCTACGGCTGCTCCTGCCCAGCGGCGTCCGGCGCGAGCACGCCGTGGAATCGCGGGTATGCGAGTCGGCGCCGCCGCGTCCGGAAGCACGTCCATCCAGCCGCTCACCCGGTCCGCCCTAACTGTCAACTCATGGCATACACCGCCGCAGCCCGAGCACTCCCGGATATGCGCCGCGACACGTTCCATGTCCCGCGCGGGAAGCTCGTGATCCAGGTACGCGCGTAATTCCCCTTCCGACCAGCACTGCGTCATACGTCATCTCCGTAGCGAGCCCGGTAGCGGCGTTCGAACTCCCGCTCGGCCCGCGCCAGCAAAGTGCCGACTGAGCTGGCTGGAATGCCGAGCGCCTGCGCCATTTCGCGATACGCCATACCGCCCGATCGCAACAGCAGCAGCTCGGCATCCCGGGCCTTCATCACGCCGAGCACGGCCCGCACGCGCTCGCAACGTTCCCGCCGTAGCAAATCCTCTAAAGCGCCCGGTTCACCGCCGGTTCGCAGTCGTTCCACGCCGGCCGCATCCTCGCTCCTCCGTCGGCGTGCGTTGGCCCGCAGGGCGTCCAGACCGGCATTGATGGCGACGCGGTAAATCCACGCGGTCAGGCTTTCGTGGCTCTGCAGCAGCAAGGGCCGGCGTGCCAGCTTGGAAAAAGCATCCGCCGCGATTTCTTCGGCTTGGAAGCGGTCTCCGGTCAGCCGGGTCAGGAGCCCCACGATTCGCGGATAGTGCCCGCGGAACAGGGTTTCAAACCAATCGCCGGCCCTCAGAGCCGCTGCCGGCGCGCGGAGCGCCAATTCCTCGGGCTGCACACTTCCTATAACGGTGGTGCCCCCGGTTTTGTGACGAAAAATTTACGGGAATTCAGGTATTATGGCTGCCATGTCCACACCAAATGAGAGCCGGGGACGCGTCATCGGCATCGGCGGAGTCTTTTTCAAATCGGCGGACCACGCCGCGCTCCGCGCGTGGTACGGCGAGAATCTGGGAATCCACCATGGGGCCGACGGGATGATGTTCCCCTGGCGCGCCGCCGATCAACCGGACGTCGAGCGCTTCACCATTTGGAGCGTTTTCCCGGACGCCTCGACGTACTTCGACCCGAGCCAATCCCGGTTCCTGATCAATTACATAGTCGACGACCTCGACGCGTTGCTGGCGAAACTGGCAGCGACTGGGGTCCGCATCGATCCGAAGCGCGAGGATTTCGACTACGGGCGCTTCGCGTGGATTTACGATCCCGACGGCAACAAGATCGAACTGTGGCAGCCGATGGGTTGAAACCCGAGGCTTAGGCGGCCGGAACGTAGGTTCGCAAAAAGCGGGCCGGGGACTCGGCGCGCACAACGGGTTGCAGCCCGGCCTCCGGAAGCAGCCAGACTTCTCCGCAGCCCACTGGCGCGTCGCCAATCCGGGCCCTGCCTTCCAGACAGATCCACAACTGGCAGGCTTCGGCCGCAGGACAAAACTCCGCGCCGCGCGCCAGGCGCACGCTCTCTGTCACGAAATGCTTGGACCTCACCAACAGGTCGCGTCCTTCCGCAAGCGCGACGGGCCGCGCCGCGCCCGGATGCATGGTCAAGTCCGAAATCGGCACGGCCTTCTCGATGTGGATTTCGCGCGGACGGCCGTAGTCCCAAAGCCGGTACGTGACATCGGAGTGCTGCTGGATCTCGCACAGCACAATGCCTGCGCCGATCGCGTGCACCGTGTGTGCCTTGGTATAAAAGGTGTCCCCGGCGTGGACGGGAATCCAGTTCAGCAGTCGCTCGATTTCGCCGGTGCGTGTCGATTCCCGCAGCCGCTCTCGCGAAATCGGCTCGCGAAAACCCAGGGCGATCGCCGCTCCGGGCTCCGCTTCTAGGATGTGCCACATTTCGCTCTTGCCGCGCGGTCCGTCTTCGCCATCATCGGGATGCACCTGCACCGAAAGCCGCTCCGCAGTGAAGATGAGTTTCACAAGCAGCGGCAATTCGTGATCCCCCAGGTACCACGCTTCGCCGATCGCCTGCGGAGAGTCCGGAAACCAGGGCGCCAGCCGGGTCTTGCCCCACACCTTCTCGCGCAGAGACGGCGTGAGCCGCACCGCTCCGGCCATGATTACGAATTCTTGACGACGAACTGGTGGATGCGTTCGAGACCGCGTTCCAATTCCTTCATCGAAGTGGCGTAGGACAGGCGGATGTGATGTTCGGTCCCGAACGCCTCGCCGGGGACGACGGCCACCTTCGCCTCGCCGAGAAGCCGTTCGCACAATTGCACCGAGTTCTGGATGCCCGGCTTGCCGATCAAGACTCCCAGGTTCGGATACGCGTAGAAGGCGCCGCGCGGGTCGGCGCAGGTCACCCCAGGAATCGCGCGCAGTCGCCGGACGACGAAATCGCGGCGGCGGCGGTACTCGGCCAGCATGGTTTTCACCGATTCCTGCGGGCCGCGTAAGGCCTCGGCGGCCGCCTTTTGCGCGATCGAGGTCGGGTTCGAGGTTGAGTGGCTCTGCAGCTTCGTCATGGCCGTGATGACCGGCGCCGGCATCAGGCCGAATCCGATGCGCCACCCCGTCATGGCGTAGGTTTTGGAGAGCGACCCCACTACTAGCACGGTCTCCTTGGCCCCGGGCAGCGCCGCGATGGAGAACGGCTCGCTGTCATAGAGGAAAAAGCAGTAGCACTCATCGGTCATCAGATAAATGCCCCGCTCCGACGTCAGCTTGTGGATCTTTTCGAACTCCGCGCGATTGATCACGGCCCCGCTTGGGTTCGACGGCGAGTTGACGATCACCATCTTGGTGCGCGCCGTCAAGTGCGGAGCGATCATCGCGGCGGTCACTGCGAATCCGTTGGCTTCTTCGGTCGGGACGAACACACACTTGCCGCCCGCGTAGTTGACCACGTCTTTGTAGGTCACCCAGTACGGCACCGGGATCACCACTTCGTCACCCGGATTGATCAGCGCCTGCATGGCGTTGAAGATGATGTGCTTGCCGCCTACCGTGATCAGGCACTCGTTGGGCTTGTAGTCGGTCTTGAAGTGCCGCGCGTGGTATTCGCAAACCGCCTTCTTCAGATCGGCGGTGCCGCTCACGGCTGTGTACTTGGTGAAGTTCTCGTCCAGCGCGCGAATGGCGGCCTTCTTGATGTTGTCCGGCGTCGGAAAGTCCGGCTCGCCGGCGCCGAAATCGACGACGTCGACGCCTTCGCTGCGGAGCTTGTCGGCCTCCTGGGCCACCTTCATCGTCGAAGAGACGCTGATCGAAGAGATGCGTTCTGCAATCGGGTTCGCTGCCACCTGCATGTCCTTTACCGTTTCGCCTCTTTTCTTTTGGAATTAGCCATTCGCCGCCCCAGCCGTGCTTCCACCGTGGGGGGCACCAGGCCCGTAATCTCTCCGCCCAGGCCGAAGACCTCCTTCACCAGCCGCGAACTGATAAACGAATACGCCTCGTGGGCCATC
>Ga0126371_10000926_pt1 | contig 24437 bp, 22 predicted proteins | sample PanSoiMetaPlot_4_FD_110145 | JGI IMG/M metagenome (GOLD analysis project Ga0126371, IMG submission 110145) | Tropical forest soil microbial communities from Panama - MetaG Plot_4 | ecosystem: Environmental > Terrestrial > Soil > Tropical forest > Bulk soil | place: Panama | collected 2016-02-17 | reverse complement strand
TTGCTGGCTCTGGCCGGCGGAAGCATTGCCGCACTGGCTTTGATCGCTTATGCGTTTGTGCGTCCCGCGGCGGATCCCGAGGCGGAAGAGCGCAAACGCCGCCTGCACTTGAACCTGATCGGCCGTATCGCGGAAGGGCAAGTGGTGGAGCTTGCCCAACATCCCGCGCCTCCCGCTGAGCCACGCCGCGGTTTGATGGGGTTGCGTTCGCACCCCTTGCCGGATAACCGGCCGCGCAGCCTGGTGTCTTACAGTTACTCGATCTCTGGCGTCACCTACCACACCGCGCAGGACATCACTGGCTTGGAAGGCCAGGTGCGTTTCGAACGCCTGGTGACCGGCTACCCCACCAGCGTGAAGTACGATCCGGCAAACCCCAGTGATTCGATCGTCGTCGCTGACGATTGGTCGGGCTTGCGGTAGAATCTTCCGCTCCAGGCACTCGCCCGCTCCCCTGTGATTTCCCCGCGTGTTGCTTTGCGCGCGGATGCGTTATGCTTTGGCCGGCAGGAATCCCCGGCCGTGCAGCGCCCATGAAACGAGTGATTCTCTCCATTTTGACGACGTTGATGATCGTGGCCACCACGCTGAGTGCCATGGTGATTCTCGAGCGGGCGACTCTCTATGTCACGTCGATCCGATCGCCGCTGCCCCGCGCCGGCGCCATCGCCGCGGAAATATCACTGGGAGTGGTCCTTCTTTTGGGCACCGTGTGGCTGGCGACGCATGTGGTCGTCTTGATCTTCGCGCCAAAACAGGAACCGCCCGAGGGAGGGCCACTTGGCTGAGAAAAATCACATTACCTGGGAATCCAGCGGCAATGCCGACCGCATGGAGCAGTTGCGCCGCATCTCGGCGGAAGCGGAGGCCGGCGGGGGACCGGAGCGCCGCGAGCGCGAGCACACAGCCGGCAAGCTTTCCGCACGCGAACGCATTGCATTGTTGCTGGATGAAGGGACGTTTGAGGAACTAGACAAATTTGTGCGCCACCGCTGCGTGGATTTTGGCTCCGAAGAGCAGCGGCCCGCGGGCGACGGCTTTGTGACCGGTTTTGGGCACATCGAGGGGCGGCTGGTTTACGTCTTCGCGCAGGATTTCACCGTGTTCGGCGGGTCGCTCTCTGAATCCAACGCGCAAAAAATCGTCAAGATTATGGATCTGGCCATGCGCAACGGTGCCCCCGTGATTGGCTTGAACGATTCGGGTGGCGCGCGCATCCAGGAGGGTGTCGCGTCGTTGGCGGGCTACGCGGATATCTTCCTGCGCAACACCCTGGCCAGCGGCGTGATTCCCCAGATCAGTGCGATCATGGGGCCGTGCGCGGGCGGGGCGGTGTATTCGCCGGCGATCACGGATTTTGTGCTGATGACTCGCGACACTTCTTACATGTTTGTGACCGGTCCGGACGTCATCAAAACCGTGACCCACGAAGAAGTGACCAAGCAGGAACTCGGCGGTGCCATGACCCACAATTCCACCAGTGGCGTGGCGCATTTTGTTTCGCGCGATGACGCCGATTGCCTGGCCATGATCCGGGAGTTGATCGGTTTTTTACCTTCCAATAATCTTGACGACTCTCCGCGTCGCGCCTGCAGCGATCCGGCCGACCGCCGCGAGGAATCGCTCAACTCCATCGTTCCCGAAGACCCCCTGAAGCCGTACGACATTAAGGACGTGATTCACGCGCTGGTGGACGAAGGCTATTTCTTCGAAGTGCACGAACACTACGCGAAGAACATCGTAGTGGGCTTCGCGCGCTTCGATGGCCGTCCCGTGGGCGTGGTCGCCAACCAGCCTGCATTTCTCGCCGGCACGCTGGACATCAATGCCTCGGTGAAGGGCGCGCGCTTCGTGCGCTTCTGCGATGCGTTCAATATTCCGCTGATTACGTTTGAAGATGTACCGGGATTTCTGCCGGGCACGCAGCAGGAATACGGAGGCATCATCCGCCACGGCGCGAAGTTGCTCTTCGCATTTGCCGAAGCCACGGTGCCGAAAATCACCGTGATCACGCGCAAGGCTTACGGCGGCGCGTATTGCGTTATGGCCTCCAAGCACATCCGCACCGACGCCAACTTTGCCTGGCCGACCGCGGAGATTGCGGTGATGGGTCCCGAGGGCGCGGTGGACATTGTCTACAAGCGCGAGCTTCAGAACGCGCCGGAATCCGAACGCGCCGACCTGCGCAAGGAAAAGGTGGCGGAGTTCCGCAACCGCTTTGCCAATCCTTTCGTGGCGGCCGAGCGCGGCTACATCGACGCAGTCATCGAACCGGCAACCACCCGCGCGCACATTATCACTTCATTGCGCGCTCTTGAAAACAAGCGCGACAGCAACCCCAAAAAGAAGCACGCTAATATTCCGCTCTAGAAAGCGGTGTGCCGCTTCATGGTCTGGGCTGCCATTCGAGCAACGGCGTGATGCGCGACCTGCGGTGCGGTTTGCCTGCATGGTAGAATCCGCAAGCTGCCATTACACGTATGTTTAAGAAAATATTGATCGCCAATCGCGGCGAGATTGCCGTACGTATCTTGCGGGCTTGCCGCGAACTGGGAATCCAGACCGTGGCCGTCTATAGCGATGTCGATCGCGCGTCACTGCACGTGCGCCTGGCCGATGAGGCTTACCACATCGGACCCGCCCCTTCGCGCGAGAGCTATCTGCGCATCGATAAGCTGATGGACGTGGCGAAAAAGTCGGGCTGCGATGCCGTGCATCCGGGCTACGGCTTCCTGGCGGAAAATCCCGCGCTGCCCCGCGCCTGTGTGCATGCGGGCCTAACGTTTATTGGCCCTTCAGCTGAGGCCATGGAAGCGATGGGCTCCAAGACTGCGGGGAAACAACTCGCGCGCCGCGCTGAAGTTCCCACGGTGCCGGGCACCAGCGAGCCCGTTGAAAATTCTGAAGAGGCGCAAGCGCTGGCGCAAAACATGGGCTACCCCATCCTGCTGAAAGCCATTGCGGGAGGCGGCGGCAAGGGCATGCGCGTCGTGCCGAATGATGCCGCGTTTGCCGGGGCATGGCGCGATGCCGCGTCCGAGGCGATGAATGCCTTCGGCGACCCCCGCGTGTTCATCGAGAAGTATCTGGTCGGGCCGCGGCACATCGAAATCCAGATTTTTGCCGATGTGCATGGACGTTGCGTGTCCCTCGGTGAGCGCGAATGTTCCGTGCAGCGTCGCCATCAAAAAGTGGTTGAAGAAGCGCCGTCGCCAGTGGTGACGCCGGAGCTTCGCCGCAAAATGGGCGAAGCCGCGGTGCGGCTGGGCCGTGCGGGAGGTTACACGAACGCCGGGACGGTCGAATTTCTCGTCGATGCCCACCTCAACTTTTACTTCCTAGAGGTCAACACCCGCCTGCAGGTGGAACATCCCGTAACCGAACAGGTCACCAACCTCGATCTAGTCAAACTTCAGATCGCTATCGCCGCCGGCCACCGCTTGCCGTTTGCCTGGGAAACCATCACGCCGCGCGGCCACGCAATGGAAGTGCGCCTCTATGCCGAGGACCCCGACAACAATTTCTTTCCCTCACCGGGGAAAATCATTTCCCGACACGCACCGACAGGACCGGGCATTCGCCTTGACGAGGGCGTTTACGAAGGCTGGACCGTGCCCATGGATTACGACCCGCTGCTGAGCAAGCTGATCGCTTGGGGCAACAGCCGTGAGGAAACCATCGCGCGCCTACGCCGCGCCCTGGACGAATACACCATCATGGGAATTCGCACCAACGTCAGCCTGTTTCGCCGCATTCTTACCGACCCCGAATTTGTGCGCGGCGAGATCCACACCAAATGGCTCGATGAGGTGCTGGCACGTCCGCGCCCGCCGGCCGTGCCGCCGCTTCAGGGAACCGAGCAAGCCGCGTTGATTGCTGCGGCGTTGTGGCACAGCACAAGCTCCGACCACGCCAGCCCGGGCAGCGCCGGTCGGCAATCCTCGCCCTCACGATGGAAGATGGAAGGTCGCCGGCAGCACATGGACCACAAGCCATGAAATTCGAAATTGAGCTCAGCGGCCCGGACGGCAAAAAGAAACATGTGCTGGAATTCGAACGCAAGGCCGATGCTTCGAGCGTCACCATCGACGGCAAAGCGGTGAATGCAGACGCTGTTCAGGTGTCGCCCAATGCGATTTCGGTCCTGCTGGAAGGGCAGTCGTTCGAAATTCACCTCACACGCTCGATCGACGGCAAGATAAAGCTGCGGTGCGGTCCCCACGAATTTTCCGCCGAAGTGATCGACCCGCGCGCGTGGCGCGGGCGCAAGCACGGCGCCATGGAAGTGGAAGGGCGGCAGGAAATCGTGGCACCCATGCCGGGTAAAGTGGTGCGCTTGCTGGTAGCTGCAGGCGATGCCGTGGGAGCCGGGCAGGGGTTGCTGGTTGTGGAAGCAATGAAGATGCAGAACGAGATCCGCTCTCCCAAGAACGGCAGGGTGGAACGCATGATCGCCAAAGAAGGGCAGGCGGTCAACGCCGGAGAAGTGCTGGCCTGGGTAGAATAATCCCCGCCGCGAAAAAATCGCCGCCTGCCGGGACAAATTTTCTGTCGCAGGGAATTACTGCGTGTTGGGGGAAGGTCCGGAGGAAGCTGGCGTCGGCAACTTGACCGGCGGCAACGTGGACTTTGCCGCATCCGGGAGTTTACCGGCGGTTTCCACGACCTGCTCGGCGAGATAATTCGTCACCTTGGCTTCATCGCGCGCTACAGCCAGGTACGCCGAACGCAACAACTGCTCCTTGCGGTTGCGCAAGGTGTCGCGGATGGTCTGCTGCACCTGGGGATCGTTCACGTCGCGCTGTCCAGCGGCTTCGCGTGCCACGAGTTTCAGGATGCGGATACTGTCCTTGAGCTGGATTGGTGGGCTCACCTGGCCGGGTTTCAGGTCATGAACCGCTTTCCTCAGGATCGGGTCCGTCTGCGGCGCGTTCAGCGAGGAGTCCGCAATGTAGCCCAGGTCGCCACCGTTTCCGGCGGTGCTTACGTCCTCGGAGTAGTCCATCGCGAGTTGCGCGAAATCGGCGCCGCTGTTCAGCTTGTCCGTCAGCATTTTGGCCTTGCGCTGGGCCTCGGCTTCGTTAGTGGCGTCGTCGTTTTTGCGGTTGCGCACCTGCATTTCCTTGCGGGGCGTAATCACGATTTGCGAAATGCGGTATTGCGGCTCGGCCACGTTAAACTGGCCGCGGTTGGTGTTGTAAAACTCCATCACATCCTGGTCGGTGATGGTGATTTTCGCGGCTACTTCGCGGTTCAGGAGCTTCTGGATGGAAAGCTGCCGGCGCAGGTCGCGTTTCAGGTCGTCTGTGCTCATGCCGCGAGCCTTGAGTTGCCGCTGGAACTCCTCCTCGGTGAAGGGGCTCTTCAGTTCGGTGAACTTGTCTTCCACTTCGCCATCGCTGGCTTCCAGGTTGAGCTTTTTCGCCCGCTCGAGGAGGATTTCGTTGTTGATCAACTGGTCGGTGACGTTCAGCTTCAGGGATAGGGCCTCTTCCTGCGAAGGTTCCTGGCCCTCGGGATTAACCTGGGAACGGTAATACTTCTCGATATCGTCGCGCTTGATTTCCGTCCCGTTCACCACCGCCCACACGTCGGGCGCGCGGTGCTCCGAGGACTTGCAGCCGGCAGCAACGGAAAACACGAGTCCCACCGCAGGCAGAAGTGCGCCCGCGCGGCGAAGCCTTGCCGCTTTGCTGGAAGTGCTTCGCAAGGAGTTCAAAGCTCTGCTCAGGCCGCTTTTTTCACACGGCCCAGGCGAATGCAAGCCGTGCACACGCGAATCTGTTTGCTGACGCCGGAAACCACGGCGCGCACCTTCTTGAGATTGGGATTCCAACGGCGGCGGCGGGTGTTGTTGGCGTGGCTGACCACGTTTCCATAGTGCGGCCCTTTGCCGCAGAGATCACACTTCAATGCCATAACGTCTGCACTCCAAAAGATTGAAAAGCAAAGTCTTAATTCTAGCAGAAGTGAGGGGAATCGCCAAACGCTTGGGAACCACACTAACGCCGGTATTTTCAGCGTTTTTGAACGGGCCGAAACGGACATCCTCTAAGGCTGAGGGCTACACTAGCGCTGCCTTTGCTATACTGACTCTTAAGTTTTCGGCGATCAGCGAATCACGTGAATCCACTTCGCATTTCCATTGTTGAATATCTTAACACCTCGCCGCTGGTGCGGGGCTTTACGCATGGACCGCTTCGCGGTAAGTACCAGCTTTCCTTTGCTGTGCCGTCACAATGCGCGGAGGCGCTGCGCTCCGGCGAGGTGGAGGTAGCCATCATCCCGGCCATTGAATACCAGCGCATTCCTGACCTTGTGATCCTGCCGAATCTGTCTATCGCGTCAAAAAAATCCGTGCGCAGTTTGCTGCTGGTTTCGCGCCAACCGATCCATGAAGTGAAGCGCATCGCGCTCGACCGCAGTTCGCGCAGCACGCAGGCACTGACGCGCATTCTCTGCGAAAAGCGCTGGTGCATTAAGCCTGAGTTTTTCGAGGCGGCTCCCGATTTGCCGGCCATGCTACAGCATGCCGATGCGGCATTGCTCATCGGCGACCCGGCTTTGCGCCTGTCGATCGCCGTGGCGCCCAAGGTGCGGCGCGACAGTTCCGGCGAGATGGTTTGCCCACTCACCGCCGCGGGGCTTTCCGGGTCCGGAGGCCTCTTTATCTACGATATCGTCGAAAAGTGGCGTGCCATGACCAGCCTGCCCGCTGTGCTCGCAGTCTGGGCCGCGCGGCGCGATGCGGCCACCCCCGAATTGGTGCAGGATTTTCAAGACTCGCTGGCCTTTGGACTCCGTCATTTGGATGCCATCGCCGCCGAAGCCGCCGCGGAGATGAATCTCCCCGCGGGGAAGTTGCGTACTTACCTGGCGGAAAACATCGACTATCATCTGGACGATGAGAACCTGCAGGGCCTGACGCGTTATTATTCCTTTGCTCGACAGTATGGCCTGATCCCGGAAAAATTGCGGCCCATCGAACTGGCCGTGCAACCGAGCGAGCGAGTTCTTTCCCGATAGACGGCATGATTGGCGGTAGCAAAGAATTGTAAGGAACGAAGGACAATTATCGTGGCCATCACCAAACAACAAGCGCTCGACATGCTCCAGTCCGACGACCTAGTCGGCATCGGCATGGCCGCGCATCGGTTCCGCCTAGAGAAGAACGACCCGCGCATCGTCACTTACCAGATCGATCGCAACATCAATTACACGAATTTCTGCACGGAGTATTGTTCCTTCTGCGCTTTTTATCGCCCGCTGGGTGCCAAGGACGGCTATATCCTGCCGTTCGAAACCATCTACTCGAAAATCGACGAGATGCTGGAACTCGGCGGTACCGGCGTGCTGCTGCAGGGCGGCCTTCATCCCGATTTGCAGATCGGCTACTACGAAAACCTACTGCGCTCGCTCAAGACTCGCTACCCGCAGGTGCATTTGCATTGTTTCTCCGCTCCCGAAATTCTGTGCATCGCGGAGGTCAGCGAACTTTCCATTGGCGACACGATTCAGCGGCTGATGGACGCGGGACTGCAGTCGATTCCTGGCGGCGGCGCGGAAATTCTCGACGACGAAATCCGCGGCAAGATCGCGCGCCTGAAATGCACCAGCGACGATTGGGTGGAAGTGCACCGCACGGCGCATGCGCTCGGTCTGCGCACCACGGCAACGATGATGTTCGGCTGCGGCGAAACGCTCGAGCACCGCGTCAATCATCTCGACCGCATCCGCAAGCTGCAGGAAGAGACCGGAGGCTTCACGGCGTTCATTCCCTGGATTTTCGCGGCGGAAAACACGGCGCTCGGCAAAAAGGTGCAGGAAACCACAGCTGTCGATTACCTGAAGACGCTCGCCGTCAGCCGCTTGTATCTCGACAACATTGACCACATTCAATCGAGCTGGCTGACACCGGGCATCAAGGTTTGCCAGGTGGGATTGCAATTTGGCGCCGACGACGTCGGCAGTATCCTGATTGAAGAAAACGTCGTATACGCAGCGGGCGTCCGGAACCGCACCAACGAAGACGAGTTACGCCGCATCATCGCCGAAGCGGGCTTCCGCCCCGAGCAGCGCGACACCCTCTACCGCTCTTACGTCTGGAAGCCGCCCGTAGCCCGCGCCCTTACCGCGGCTTAATCTCGGTTATTTTCGGACGCGCAATAGCAATTCCACCTCCGTGCCTTCAGGAAGATCCAGCGTGTCATAGGGCTCCAACACGCCGTCTCGGTAGCGGGCCAGCAGACGCATAGTAGGATCTTTCAGCTGGGGTTTAGGGACCGCGTTCGCAGTGCTTGGCCTCGACGTTTCATCCAGCGCCTGGTTCACCAGGGCGTCGGCTTCGCGATTCTGCTCACGGTAAACATGGTTGATGAGGAACGATTCGAATCCCTGCGACATTTTCTTCGCGCGTTCAAACAGAGGCCTCAGTTCCGAACTTTTGACTTTGTACTGCCCGCGCATCTGCTTGACGAGGAGTTCCGAATCGCTTTCGACGCGCAGCGCGCCAATGCCGTGATTCTGCGCGTAGTCCAGCGCCGCAATCAGCCCGAAATATTCCGCCACGTTGTTGGTATTGTTGCCGATGTACTTTTTCAGCCGTGCCACGATTTCGCCGCGCGGGTCGCGTACCACAATTCCGTAGGCGGCCGGGCCCGGATTGCCGCGCGAGCCGCCGTCAATGTTCGCTTGATATGCGGGTGGGACCCTGCGCTCGGGTTCCGCTTCGCCGAAAAGGCCCGCGCCCTTCGGCACAGGTGGGCGCTTGACCATTAGTGGTTCGCCGCCCCGGTAGCGGATTCGTTGGGCGGCGTGGCTTGGGGAATTGGTTCGAGTGAATAGAGGATGCGCCCGCAGGATTCGCAGCGGAAGAGTTCTTCGTTAGTGTCTGATTCCAGGAGTTGGACCATGTGAGGTAGGACGCGCAATCCACAGGCGCGGCACTGGCCGTCGCGGACTAGCGCCAGCGCGTGCCCGGGATGCTTTTTGGCGATGCGCTCGTAAAGGTCCAGCATGTCTGCGGGAATTTTCTTGGCGATGGCTTTGCGCTCAGCGGTCGCCGTCTCCCAGCTTTTCTTTTTCTCTGCGAATTGCGCCTCGATCTGCCGCTTCTCGGCGGCAATGGCCTTCTCGGATTCCTTGAGCTCCGCTTCCAGGCGTTTCACCCGGCGCTCCACTTCTTCCACTGCCATCATCTGTTCCAGAACGCGGTCTTCCGCCCTCGAAGCTTCCGCTTCCGCACCGGCAATCTCGTGCTGCAAGGCCTTGTATGCCTCGTTCGTCTTTATGGAGCTACTTTGCTCGCGATACTTATTCGCGCGGCCCTTCCATTGCTCGACGTCCAATTCAAGTTTCTTGCGCTCGCCCAGCGAATGGGTCAGCGCTTCTTTGGAGGAGGTTAGCGCGGCGCGGTCGCCGCTGAGTTTCGCGTCCGCTTCCCGCAGGCGCTTGGGCATACCTTCGAGTTCCGCGCGCAGCGCTGCCGTTGTCTGGTCCAGGCGCTCGAGTTCCAGCATTTGTGGAATCGCAGGATTCATGCGCACTGATTTTAGCACAGGGCAGCGCCCACTCTTTCGGCGGCATCGCCGTCCCTTGAAGGTAGAATGTTGGGACGTCCGCGACTCAGGAGGAAAAATGCCCTACGTACAAATCACCTGGCTAGAAGGACGCTCCACCGAGCAGAAGCGCAGGATTGCAGAGCGCATCACCAACACTTTGATTGAAGAGGGCAAAGCCCAGCTCGAACACATCCAGGTGACGTTTCTGGACCTGCCGACGACGAACTACGCGGTATTTGGCAAGCTGGTATCCGATCAGAAGACCGCGTCGCAAACCGACAGCCGGCTCAAATGATCAGAGGTTCACGAAGCTTTCAAATCGCGTCGGATGAGGGCCGCGTCCACGAAGTACCCCAGGCCAACGGCCAGGGGCAAAACTCCCAGCGCCGAAGCCGCCAGCGTTTCCGGCTCGCCCACCGCGCGCGCGATCAGCGCGAACATCAGGATAAACCCCGCGCCGCCGCTTACCAGCAGAATCCCGGCCCGCCGCGACCTGGCATATTGCGAAAGCTCAGGTTCCACCGGGATTTCCGCGCCGCGCGCCAGGGCCGCCAGGCGCTCTTCCGTTTTCAGCTTGCGCACCCGGTAAAACGTGTACATCATCGCCAGCGGAATTCCGCAGGTCAGCACCACAGCCACCAAACCAATCAATTCGCCGCCCATACTCAACTCTCCCTTCCGTCTTCACACGGCCGGCCGCTGCTTGCGGCCGCACTCAGAGTTACGCAAACACACGGCGAATAGTTCCCGCAAAGAGCGCGGGCGAGCCAATGCCGGGATAGGGGAACTTACTGGATTTCGCGAACCTGCATCAGGGAATCGATGGCCAGGATCGGGTAGCGGATCGAAGATCCCGCGGGGGCCGGTGCGTGGCGCGCCACCACCTGGAAGTCGGCGGCCCCGGAACAGTTGATTTCGTAGGTATAGCCGTCGCGTCCCGGCTTGTCCATGCTCATGGCGCCCGACGAGAGCATCTCGGGCATGGCGGCGCATTGGCCGCTCTGCGCGATGTTGGCGCGCTCCGCCTCGGCAATTTGCATAAGGTCGGCACGCACTCCGGTCAAGCTAATGGCTTGCGTCGGAGATGTTCCGGAATCCGAAACCGGCATTTGTTTCAAGGAATATCGGTAAAGGAAATAAACAGCGCCCAGTGCAACGAGGAGGTAAGCGAGGGGTTTCATAACCACATTCTTACCTCGGGCCAGGCCGCAAACAATCGTTTCAGGGGTTTTGGCATCCAATTGGTAACATTCTCTGCCCATTTTTCCCGTCCGGACTGCTCGCTTATTATGCTTTCTGTGACGCCGTCCTCTCGCGGTGTGACGCTCCCCTCCCGGCAAGCCCATGAACACCGCGACACTCCCCCTGAAATTGCGTTCCATCGAAAAACTTCGCGAGCAGGAACTCGCAGAAGCTTGCGTGATTCAAAACGTGATGCTTCCTGCGCATTCCCTGCGCGTGCGCGGCGTATTTCCATCTCGCGAGCTAGTTGCGGGCCGGATTCCAGGCCGTAGTTAACTCGCCAAACAGGCAACTATTTCAATTGACCTGCCTCTCCTTTTCCAGTAACTAAGGTATTCACGGAAGGCCTTAGGAGTTCTCGATGAATAGAAAATCCCCGTGCGCCGCGCTGGTATGTGCGCTGGCGTGCCTGCTCGCCGTCCCCGCCGATACCCTTGCGGTGCCCGATACGCCCAACCCGCGTGCCGGTGAAGTTTCGCGCGTGATTCCCGCGGTAAATCTGTTGCGCGGCGCGAAGTCCATGACCGCCAGCGCCAAGACCGCGGTCGACTGGAATGACGTGGTCAACACCCAGGCCAACGGCCGCGCCCGAGTTTCGCTCGACGACGGTTCCGTGCTGAATGTCGGCTCGGACTCGTCGATGAAGGTCGTGAAACATGACGCCGGCGCCCAGCAGACGGATCTGGAAGTCACCGTTGGCAAAATCCGCGCGCAAGCACAGAAGATTTCTCAGCCGAGTGGAAAATTTGAAGTGCACACACCCGCGGGCGTTGCCGGTGTGGTGGGCACGGATTTCTACGTCTCTTATGACAACGGCGTCATGAACGTGACCGTGTTTGACGGCGTGGTCAAGGTCTGCAACCTGGCGGGTGTCTGCGTGGAAGTGAAGGCCGGCCAGTTCACCACCGTGAGAAACAGTGATTCCTCGGGGCCGGCGCCGCCGAACCAGGCATCGTTATCCGCTCTTTCTGACGCCGTTGCAAGCACCACGCTCGAAGCGCCACCGGGGGTCGGCCAGGTGCACCATATTTCCAAGGGCACGGCCATCACCCTCGGCATTCTGTCCGTTATTCCGATCGTTGTGGTTCCTATCGTAGCCACGCGCAGCAGCAGCACGACGCCCGCGCCGCCACCAAGGTGTCCGCCGACCCAGTGCGGGTAGTCCGCCAACCGTTGCATGCAAGCTAGGAATCCATCGGTTTGGAGAAGGCCTGGGTTCCCGGGCCTTTCTCTTTAGCAACGCGTCAGAGCGAGGCATCATCCAATGAATGGCAGTATCTTTTCCCGCTTCGCGCCGTAATCCTGCGCTTTGTCTCCCACCGGCGGTGGCGTACACTGAACCTTTGAACTTTGCGTCTAATTCTGAGTGAGGCCCTCTTGAAGCTATCCAATTCCGTTTGTCTGAACCGCTGGTTCCTCAAAAGCGCCGCGCTCTGCGCCGTCTCCTTTCTTGCTCCCGGCGCGCTCCTTTTTGCCGCACCACCCGATTCCGTGGCGAAATCCTCGCCACTCGTCGAGGCCCTTAAGGCGGAACTCGACCGCTCCATGAAGGTCTACGGCGCGCAGGATCCAGCGGCGTATTTCATAGGCTACGCGCTGACCGATACGCAGCGCGCCACCGTTTCCGGTTCGAACGGCGCACTGCTCAGCAGCGATGAAGGCCGTAGCCGCTGGCTTGAAGTCGCTGTGCGCACTGGCAGCTACGAGCTCGATAATACGCACAAGATTGACGGGCGGCAGCCACCCGGGGGCAGCCCCGGCACCACGGTGCCCATCGACGACGATCCCGAGGTGCTGCGCCGCGCCGTGTGGCTGCAGACGGACCTGCAATACCGATCCGCGGCCGAAGCCCTGATTAAGATCAAGACCGGCAAGGAAGTGAAGGTGCAAACCGAGGAAGGCGCCACACCCGATTTTTCGCGAGAAAAAGCGCAAGTCTTCGCGGGGCCGTGGGCCTCCTACTCGCTTGACCGCAAACCCTGGGAACAAAAGGTCCGCGATTACACGAGCTATTTCCGCAAATCGCCGGCAGTCATCAACTCCATCGTCACCTTTACGGCCCAGGCACAGAACCAGATGCAGGTGACCTCAGAGGGCACGCAGCTACAATTCGGACAGGTTCGCTACCGCCTGGAACTTTTCATTCAGGGCAAAGCCGCGGACGGCATGGACATCAACCGTTACTATAATTTTGACTGGGTGAACCCTTCCGATGCGCCTGATGACAACGCCGTGCTGGCCGCCTCCGCGCAACTTCGCAAAGAAATGGAGGGCCTGGTCGCTTCGCCCCTGAACGATCCTACGGTCGGTCCGGCATTGCTGACCGGGCGCGCCGCCGCCGTCTTCTTCCACGAAGTTTTTGGCCATCGCGCCGAGGGCCATCGGCAGAAAGACGTAACCGAAGGGCAAACTTTCGCCAAAAAAGTGGATGAACAGATCTTTCCTTCTTTCCTGACCGTCGTGGACGATGCCACCCAGAAAAAACTGGGCAAGGAGGATCTGCTGGGCTACTACCAATTCGACGACGAGGGTATCGCGGCCCAACGGGTGGTCCTGGTGGAAAAGGGCGTTCTGAAAAACTTCGAGATGTCGCGTTCCCCGTTGAAGGATTTCCCGCATTCCAACGGGCATGGGCGTCGCCAGATGGGCGCGGCTCCCGTTTCGCGCCAGGGCAATCTTCTGGTGGAAAGCAGCAAAAAACTCACGGACAAGGAACTTCGCGCAAAGCTCGTGGAACTTGTGAAACAGCAGGGAAAGCCCTATGGCCTGCTGATTGACGACATCGCCGGCGGATTCACTTTCACCGGCCGCGGGCAGCCGCAGGCCTTCCAGGTGGAGCCACTGGTGGTCTACAAGGTTTTTGCCGACGGCCGACCCGACGAACTGGTGCGCGGGGTGGACATTGTCGGCACGCCGCTCGCAGCGCTCACCAAGATCGTGGCCACCGGGGATACGCCGGAAGTGTTCAACGGATATTGCGGCGCGGAATCGGGATACGTTCCGGTTTCTGCCGCCTCGCCAGCCATTCTTACATCCGAACTCGAGGTCCAGAAAAAGCAATCGTCCACGGACCGGCCGCCCATTCTGCCGCCACCGGCGCACGACATCCAGAAGGGAGGAGGCCAGTGATGCGCGCCCTACGCCAGTCGGTCCTTTGTTTTGCTTTTGCGGCCGCCTCCGCTGCCTTCGCGCAGGGTCCCGCGGACAACGACCACACTTTGCAAGCTATGCGCGACGAAATGGCCCGTGCCAAATCGCGCCTGGAACTCCAGATTCCCAAGCTCGACAAACCCGTGCGGCCCTACTATCTCGAGTACCGCCTTCTGGACATGGATATCCGCGAAATCAGCGCGGAATATGGCGCCCTCGTTGCCTCTACGCACACCCGCAATCGTTTGATGAACGTGGGCGCGCGTGTCGGCGATTACAAGCTGGACAGCTCCAATTTCATCAGTGAAGATGGTTTCCGCGGCTTCATCGGTCCTTCCGGTACGGTGGGCATCGATCGCGACTACGATTCGCTGCGGCAGGACCTGTGGATTGCCACCGACCAGGCCTTCAAGGAAGCCGTGGAAACCTATTCGCGCAAGCAGGCGTATCTGAGCAGCCTGGCGCGCCCTTCCGACATCGACGACTTCTCGCGGATCAAGCCCGTGCAGCACATCGAACCTCTGGTGGCTTCGGACTGGACCAGGCGCAACTGGGAGCAGGAAGCGCGCGACGCGTCTTCCGCGTTTCGCGCCTTTCCGCGGATTTACGAATCACGCGTCACTTATTACCTGGTCTTCACCACGGAGTATTTGCTGACCAGCGAAGGCACGGAAATCCGGGCGAATCATTCTTACGCGGCCATCGAATCAGGCTTGAGCTCGCTCGCCGATGACGGGATGCAGGTGAATCATTTCTACGCCACCTACGCGCCGCGGCCCGCCGACCTGCCGGGCGCCGACGCGGTCCGCAAGGCGTTGAATGTTGCGGGCACGGAGCTCATGGCTATGCGCGCCGCTCAGCCCGCGCCCGACTACACCGGGCCGGTGCTTTTCGAGCCGCGCGCTTCCGGCGCTCTGCTTGCCGCCGTGCTGACGCCCTCACTCAGCGGGGCGCGTCCTCCACTGGCGTTCCAGCCCGTGGTGGAGCAGTTGATGAGTAGCCTGGGCGGCCGCAGTGATTGGAGCGGCAAGGTCGGCTCGCGCGTCCTGCCGGCCAGCGTGTCTCTTGTGGATGATCCCGGCGCCAAAGATTACCAGGGAGGCCTGCTCATCGGCGGCTACGCCATCGATGAGGAAGGCGTACCCGCAGACAAAGTCGCCGTGGTGGAAGACGGTAAGCTCAAGAGCCTGCTGATGTCGCGCCGCCCCGGGCCGGACTTTGAAAACTCTAACGGCCACGGCCGCAGCGCTTTCCTGAGCGATGCCCGGCCGGTAATGAGTAATCTCTTTTTTTCCTCGAGCGAAGGGGTTTCGAAAGAAGACCTGAAGAAGAAATTCCTGGAGTCCTGCCGCGCGGAAAAACTCCAATATTGCATGGTGGTCCGCCAGATGGACAACCCGTCGCTCAGCCTGCTGCATCAGGATGACTTCAGCGAACTACTGGCCAGCTTTGGCGGGAATGCCGCCACGGATCGTTTGCCGCTGGTCGTGTACAAGATCTACCCGGCCGATGGACACGAGGAAATCGTGCGCGGTGCGCGCATCAGCGGATTCAGTCCGCGCATGTTGCGCAATATTGAAGGCATCGGCAACGACAACTTCGTATTCAACTATATGCAGAACGAAACCGCGGGTGTGGCCGGCACTTCGCTGGCCGCGTTCGGTGCGGCCCAAAACGGCTTGCCTGCCTCCGTGGTCGCTCCGTCGCTGCTTTTCGAGGAAGTGGAAGTGCGCGGAGCCCGCGGCGAACCGAAACACCTGCCGCTGCTGCCCGAGCCGCCGATGAGCGCCAGCGTGAAGGCTTCGCTGTAACTCTCCGGCGGCTCCGCGAAGCGCCGAGCGGCCGGTTGCATGGTTATTCCGTCAAAATGTCGTGATTGTCGATGATGGACACGCGGTCAATCTTGGCCGGTATCGTTACATCGATGGTTTCGGAGGATCCCTTCACGGAAATCAGACCCAGCCGCGCGGACTTTTCTCCGATGTGCGCATAAAGAGGAACCAGATCCTTCCAGTTCGCGGGCACCCCGGTGCGCGTCACGGTTCCCTTAATGTGGGATTTTCCGTCGCTCGTGGGTTCGACGGTGGCCTGAAAATTGTAATGGGCAATTCCGGTCCCATAAACGTATTGGTTGAAGAACCAATCCATCTTGTGGTTCCCGTCGAGCTCCATTGCCGGAGTCATGTGCTTCTCGACCATGGCTTTGAACTGTTCTGTGGTGGCGGCCTTGCCGCGGTAGGTGTTCACAAAATCCTGCATGGTTTCCTTGAACAACTTGTCGCCATTTCTGGTATCGAACATCATGGTTCGAATCATGTGCAGCACGTAAGCGCCCTTGGGGTAGATGAGCTGCCGGGTAAGGCCTCCGGTCCGTGAATTGTTCGCACGGTATCCCATGGTCAACGGGGCAGCATCGATAGCGCGGAAGCCCTGGGCGTCGCGCTCGAGCAGGAGTTCTTTTTCGTCGTTCCAAAAAGAGTTGAATTTTTTGGGGTCTTTTTCGATAAAGCTGAGGTAAAGTGAGGCCGAAAGATCAGAAAATCCTTCGCTCATCCATTGGTCGCGCCCCGAATCGAATCCCACGGTGTGGCCCCACCATTGATGAGCCACCTCGTGAGGCGTAACCACGTTCCAATATCCGCGGCTGCCAAACTGTATGCCGAGCTGCTGGCGGACCGTCGAGTCGAAGTAGTAACAAATGGGGATCCATACCAGCGATGGCCATGACTGTCCGTAGCTGCAGGCCGTCTGTTGGGTAAGCTGGAGGTGAGTAAACGACGAGGGCCCAAAGTAGTCCGTATACAGTTCGACGGCCAATTCGCCTTCGGCCAGCGCCTTCTTGTTCAATGACACTGTGCTCATCGTCCCGAGGGCGACGGCGGGTGTGCGCGGTTGGTCGGGTGAGCCGAGTAAGCCCGGGTCGGCGGCACGTTGCAGCCCGCTCACCCAATCCGGAGGTGTCTCGTTCGCATACGATTCGATTGCCATGGGCGGCTTGGTGAGCTTGGCCTCTTCCACCTTGAACTTTCCTATGCTGAATCCTGCGACCGTCTGGGGTTGCTCGCTTTTCCAGACACTAATGTCCTGGTTGCCATCGGTCGTCGAACTCACCAGCGTGCCGGTAGCGGCGATCTTCATGCCCTTGGGAATTCGAAAGGTCATGTCATACGTAGCGTACTCACCAAAGGCGCTGCCTCTGTTGTTGGGATACCAGTTGCTGCGAGCCACCGGGTAATAGTTGCCTCCTCCTTCATTCACTACCGCTTCTTTCCCGCTATACGTCGTCGTGATGCTGAGCTTTTCACCCGCGGCCAGAGGTTTCGGAAGAATCACCGAAAACCACGGGTCGTCCTTCTTGTCCTCTTGAATGAATTCCAACGCTTGACCATTCGCCGTAACCGATTGAACCCTCAGCGTCGGGAACAGTGACATCGGCACGACGCGCAGTCCGTTGCGCATGGAAACTATGGTTGTGCTCGCCTTGCCGGAAATGGCGCCGATTCTTTCCAGGGTGGTGTCGATCTCGTGATGCTCGATGCGCAGCTGCCTGCCTGCGGTGCCCGACGCATGTGGCTGAGTGAAGTGAAACCTGGCCCAGTCTCCCCACTTGGTGTCATCGTAGGTCCAAAAGCTCACCTGGTCACCTTCGCTGGGATCCAGCCTGTAAATCTCCTTGTCGTCGTAGTGCTTGCCATGGATAAATGCCCAAAACACGCCCCTGGGCTCGGGGCTCAGGATTTCACCGAGGAGGTCAGCTTCCAGGTTGTAGTGGATTTTGTGGCGCGTGGCGTTCTGGATGTCCTTCCAGAGGCCGGCATCGCAGCCGCCGGTGGCCGGTGTCCCCGCCTTTTTCAGCTCTTCGTAGGTCGCATCCGTAAACCGCAAAACCAACCGGTCGAATCTTTCGTTGAAGTCATCTTCCTTGGTCAGGTATTTCAGGCTTCTCCGTTCCTGTTCCGTGGGCGGGGCGAGCAGGAAGCTGCCATCTCCGATAACCACAGCTCCGGTCACCTTCCCGCTTACCGGAGCCGCGAAGCACACCGTGCCCGTCTTAATCTGGAATGTTCCCGCGTCTCTCTTCAGGTCCAGATTTGAAACGCTAACGGCCTCATTTCCCAAGCTCAAATTGCGAAGCGCCGCATAAGCGCCGTCGGATCCCTGCCCCTTCGCCATGGCCGCGCAGCTCAGCAACACCAGCGCAATCCCAAGCGTTTTGTTCATTCGTCCACCCCAGGGATTTTCGTTACCTTTTTTTATACGAAGCACAGTGCGTAACATCTTATATGATTTTTTGCTGCGGCGTAATTTTGCATCCTTCCCAGTGCAAACCACGGCATGCGACCGCCCACCTGTTGTAGTCTTACCGCATGGTGCTTTCGCGCAGCGTCCATGCGGTCATCCAGGAAAAGAAACGCGCCGCTCTGTTGAGCATTGGCTCAGCTGCCCTTCTGCTCTGCCTGAAGACCTTCCTGGTGATTCGCACGGACAGCCTCGGTATCCTCTCCGAAGCGCTGCATTCTGGCCTCGACCTGGTCGCCGCCATCATCACGTTTCTTTCCGTGCGCGTCTCAGACCAGCCCGCCGACGAGCGCCATCCTTACGGCCACGGCAAGTTCGAGAACTTTTCGGCTTTCATGGAAACCGGTCTGCTGGTTCTCACCGCGGTTTACATCATCTATGAAGCGTTCCAACGCCTCTTTTTTCATGCCGTCCATATCCAGCCCAGCCTCATTGCCATCCTGATTCTTCTGGTCGCCCTGGCCATTGACATGACTCGCGCCCGCGCCCTCAATGCGGTAGCCGAGCGCCATGCCAGCGAAGCCCTCGAAGCCGACGCTTTGCATTTTTCCACCGACGTGTGGAGCACCATTGTCGTTATCTTCGGCGTCGGCCTGGTGTGGGCGGGCAACTACTGGAACCTTGCCTGGCTGGCGTATGCGGATTCGCTCGCGGGACTCGCCGTTGCCGGCGTCATCTTGTGGGTCGGCTCGCAACTTGGCCGGCGTACGCTGGACGCTCTGCTGGATGCGGCGCCCTCTGGTCTGCAGGAACAAATTACCTCCGCCATCGAACAAATCGAAGGCGTGCTTCGCGCCGATCGCGTCCGGCTGCGCCGCGCTGGCAACCGCTATTTCGTGGACGCCACGGTAAGCGTGGCGCGCACCGCAAATCTTGAGCAGGTGCACGCCCTCACCGACCGCATCGAAAAACGCGTCGCGCAAATCGTGCCTGCCGATGTGCTGGTCCACGCCGAGCCGCGCGCCCCGCGCGACGAGCATCTATTCGAATCCATCCGCGCCGTAGCCCAGGGCCTCGGCCTCGCGGTCCACGACGTCACCGCGTCTCAGCAGGACGGCCATCTTTTCGTTGAGCTGCACCTTGAGGTGGACGAAAATCTCTCGCTCCGCGAAGCTCATCGCCGCGCCACGGAACTTGAAGACGGCATCCGTGCCCTTGGCAACGGGAATGTCGACGCTAACATCCATATCGAGCCGCTAGGCCGCCACATCGCCACGCCCGACACGCGCGCTGGCGAAATGCGCCAGCTCGAAATGGCCGTGGAGAACTTCCTCAATCACATGCCCTCGACTTACGACGAGCTGCTCAACTGCCATGACGTACGCGTTCGTCAGGTCGAGCACCACATCCTCGTCTCCTGCCATTGCGTGATGAAAAGCGAGCTCTCCATCACCCGCGTTCACGACGTCCTGGCGGCCCTGGAGGACAGCGTTAAGGAGCGCTTCCCGCAGATTTCACGCGTAACCATTCACCCGGAGCCCCCCGAAGCCTCTTGACCCCGGCGTCGCGAGAACCGCTGCTTACCTAGCTGGTTTGATACCCGTCCAAAGCCTCCATAGGCTGTTTACGGGCTACTTTCGCGCGCAAAAGGGGAATTCCATGGCAAAACTCTGGGTTCGTTGGGTGTGCCTCGCGGTAACCTGTGCTCTGTTCATCGCAGCGGTTCCTGGCCAGCCTGTCGGTGATCCCGCGGAAGCCGCCATGCACGCTATCCGGCCGGAAGCTATCCGCGCGGCAATGAGGTTCCTGGCCGATGACCAGCTCGAAGGCCGCGGCACCGCCACACGCGGCTACGAAATCGCCGCCAAATATATGGCCTCTGAATTCGAATCCATCGGACTATCTCCGGCCGGCGATGCCTCCACCTACTTTCAGAAAGTGCCTTTCCGTTCGGTTCATGTGGAAGCTGCCGGCGCGGCCTTCACGGTGATCCGCAATGGCCAAGCCGAGAATTTTCTCTTTGGATCGGACTTTCTTCCCGGGGGCGACGCAAACCGAAAGGAGTCCTTGGTGGAAGGGCCCGTGGTTTATGTAGGATTTGGCGTTACCGCACCGGAGCTCAACTACGACGACTACAAGGGAGTTGACGCAAAGGGCAAAATCGTCGCCTTGGTTTTTGAGGCGCCCAACTTTGCGTCGTCTCTGAGGGCCCACTATTCCTCATTTGAAATTAAAGTGGCCAACGCTGTGGCCCACGGCGCCGTCGGCATGATCATCCTCAACGACCCCGTACTGGAAAGCATTTACTCGTTCAGCGAACGCAAGCGTGACCTGGAACGCCCGGGGCTGCGTTGGATCGAGAAGGACGGTACGCTGCACGACAGTTTCCCGCAATTGAAAGGCGGCGCGGGCCTCAGTCTGGAAGCCACGAAAAAGTTCCTTGAGGGTAGCGGCCATACCGCTGATGAAGTGTTTCAAGCGGCAAAAGAGGGAAAGCCGCTGTCTTTCCCATTACCCTTCACGGTGAAGATTCGGGAGCAGCAAAAGCTCGAGGATGTCTCCAGCCCTAACGTAGTGGCCAGGCTCGAGGGAAGCGATCCTGCGCTAAAGAATGAATACATGGTCTTTTCTGCTCACCTCGATCACCTTGGCATTGGCGCGCCCATCCATGGTGATTCCATTTACAACGGCGCGCTGGACAACGCCTCTGGCTGCGCCATTCTTCTCGAACTAGCCCGCGCGTTCGCGCAGATGAATCCGCGCCCCAAGCGCTCCATGCTGTTCGTTGCGGTCACCGGGGAAGAAGAAGGCCTGCTCGGCTCCGATTATTTCGCCACTAATCCCACGGTTTCAAAAAAGGACATCGTCGCGAACGTGAACATAGACGAAGACCAGATGCTTTGGCCGCTGGTGGACATTATTCCCTTCGGCGCCGAACACTCCAGCCTCGGAGCCGTCGTAAAACACGCTTCCGCGCGCCTCAATCTGGAACTGAGCCCCGACCCCATGCCGGAGGAAGTCATCTTCGTGCGCAGCGATCAATACTCATTCGTGAAGCAGGGCATTCCGGCGGTGTATCCCACGCCGGGCTTCAAATCCAACGACCCGAACATCAAGCCGGTGGAGATTTTCAAGAATTGGGAAGCCACGCGCTATCACCAGCCGCAGGACGACATGCAGCAGCCGGGGTTGGATTTCAACCAGGCGGCGAAATACGCGCACTTCGTCTTTCTTTGCGGCTGGCTGATCTCGCAAGACCCCACGCGCCCCACCTGGAACGAGCACGACTTCTTCGGCGACCACTACGCCCACAAGATGTAGTCCATGTAGCACCGGCTGCAGCCTGTGATCTTCGTCAGTGGGCCGCCTCACAAGCGACCATATTGTCCCTATGCCTCGCCGGCGTTCCTCGGCAAAATTGTTTTCTAATGGACTATACAATCCGCAAAGCGGGTATCGCTGACCTCGGGCACCTTGTGTATCACCGCCGCGCCATGTTCGCGGAAATGGGGCTTGGCGATGCCGCATCGCTCGATCGTGTAGATGAGGCTTCCAGAGAGTATTTCGCCCAGGCTTTCGAGCACGCCACTTACAGAGGTTGGCTCGCGGAAGCCGCCGACGGCGCGGTTATCGGAGGCGGTGGCCTGGTGTTGGCCAGCTGGCCCGGTTACCCCGGCGAAACGCTGGCCCAGCGCGCGTGGATTCTCAACATGTACACCGAGCCCGTGGCGCGCCGCCAGGGAGTGGCAAACCGGCTCCTCGAAGTCATGATCGACTGGTGCCGCGACAATGGCTTCCGCAACGTTTCGCTGCATGCTAGCAACGCCGGACGCCCCATCTATGAATCCTTCGGCTTCCGGCCGACCAACGAGATGCGGCTGAAGCTGTGCTGAATGGGAAACGGCATCTTAGCGTCAGCCCAAATCATGCCCGGGGCCACTATGGTGAATTCCCGAAGATTTCAGTAAAGTGAAGCGCGGTTTTTGGGAGGCAATTATGTTTCTAAAATCGCTCCTGCCCGGGTTGCTCTGCCTGGGCGTTCTGTGCGCCGCGCCTGTCTTCGCTCAGGATGAACACGTCGAGGGCCATCATCACGACGCCGGCGAACAACTCGGCAAGGTTTCCTTTCCCATCTCCTGCGCGCCGGACTCGCAAAAGCCTTTCGAACGCGGCGTCGCCCTGCTCCATTCTTTCGGTTACGAAGATGCGGAGCAGCAGTTCATTGAAATTACGCAGAAGGATGCAACTTGCGCCATGGCCCATTGGGGCGTTGCCATGAGCCAGTTTCATCAGATCTGGGAGCGCCCGCAGGAAGCCGCCCTGAAACGTGGCCACGAAGAAATGGAAAAGGCGCAAAAGCTCAGCGTGAAAACCGACCGCGAGCGCGGCTATATCTCCGCGCTGGCGCTCTTTTATAACGATCTCTCCGCCGACTATCTGAAACGTGCCGGCGCTTATTCTGACACGATGGGCAAACTTTACCGGCAGTATCCGCAGGATCTGGAGGCGGGCGCGTTCTATGCCCTTTCTTTGCTCGCCGCCGCGCCTCCTTCGGACACTTCGCTTTCCGCAGAAAGGAAAGCCGTGGGCATCCTCAATCCCCTCTTCCAACAAGAGCCCAACCACCCCGGCTTGGCGCATTACATCATCCATTCTTGCGACAATCCGCAACTCGCCCCGCTGGGGCTCGCTGCCGCGCGCCGCTACGCCGGGATCGCATCCTCCTCGGCCCACGCCGTGCACATGCCGTCGCACATCTTTGCGCGGCTCGGCCTCTGGCAAGAAGATATTCAGGCGAACGTGAAGTCCGTGGCCCTGACGCAGCAGTCGTCGCATATGTACATGCACGGCCATGAACTCCATGCCATGCACTTCCTGCTCTATGCGTATCTACAAACCGGCCAGGACGCCGCCGCCCAGCAAATTCTTGAACAGTCGAAGCAAGTTCTTTCCAGCATGCCTGCCATGGGTGACGACGCCGGGATGCTTGAATACTTCGGCTATGCCGCGGCACATTTCCCAACCATCTACGCGCTGGAGCTGCATCACTGGGCCGATGCCGCTGCCCTCGAGCCCGCGGCTAACGCGTCGCCGCACTTACAGATGATCACCTATTGGGCGCGCACCGTGGGTTCCGCGCGTCTCGGCGATGTGGAGGCCACACGCCAAAATGCCAAGCTCTATGAAAAAGCCCACGAATCCACGCGCAAAACGAAGTACGCCTATGTTCTCGACGGGCCGAGTATCACCCGCGGCGAGGTACAAGCCTGGCTGGCCTTCGCCGAAAAGCGCCCCGACGATGCCCTGCGCCAGATGCGTCAGGTCGCTGATACGCAGGATCAAGTTGGAAAAGCGGAAGTGGACATTCCCGCGCGGGAAATGCTCGCGGATATGTTGCTATCGCTAGATCAACCGGAAAACGCCCTGGCAGAGTATGAAAAATCGATGAAGATCGATCCGAACCGCTTCCACGGCCTTGCCGGAGCTGCCCGCGCCGCCGAACTAGCCCACCAATCCGCCAAAGCCAGCGCATATTCCGCACAGCTTCTGAAGAATTGCGGCGACGCGCCCAACCCCGATCGCCCGGAACTTCGCAGCGCGAAAACCCTGTTGGCCAAAGACGGCCAGTAACCCGGATCCCTTTATGCTGCTCAACGCAGCGTCTCTTTGCCGCCTAGGTAAATCGGCATCAGCAACTGCACGGCGATTCCACGGCGCCCACGGTCCAACTCATCCGTGCGCACCACTTTACCCAGATACTCCCGGTTGAGCGATCCGGGACCTTCCGAATACGGATGCGTGACAAACAGGCGCATGCCCGGCCGGTATCGCTGGTTTTTCGAGACGAAATAGACGCTGTCGATTGCGGCATTCTGCGTGGGCAGAATCTCGTCGAAGTCCTGCAGATGCGGCTCCGAGGGCCGTATACGGACCAGCCGCGGGACACGCAAACGACCCTTCTTGCGGCGCTCTTCTCTCCTGTTTAACGGCATATCCCATTTTCGGCATAAGTGGGCCGCCCAGCCAACACCAAACTGCCAGGGAGGTTTCTGATTAGGTATCTCTAAGCTGCTGAATGGGAACTGCTTAGGCACTCCTAGGGCTTGCGCCTCAAGCTGACTCCGAGCGCCCCCTATCGTCGTCCAGTTCCTCGCCTTTGATAGGCCGCGGCAAGGGCGACACCGGAGCCATCCGCCGCATCTGGAAGCCTTGTGCCGTGTCGCGGAAGCCTGCTTCCACAAACAT
>Ga0126371_10000925_pt1 | contig 24437 bp, 21 predicted proteins | sample PanSoiMetaPlot_4_FD_110145 | JGI IMG/M metagenome (GOLD analysis project Ga0126371, IMG submission 110145) | Tropical forest soil microbial communities from Panama - MetaG Plot_4 | ecosystem: Environmental > Terrestrial > Soil > Tropical forest > Bulk soil | place: Panama | collected 2016-02-17 | reverse complement strand
GTAGCCGATCGCGAACAGGAACATCAGGAAGAAGAACGGCTTGAGCGGACCCGTGATGGTGATGCCGAGCTGGCCGATGATGACCGCGGCGATCAGTGTCGCGGTCACGGCGCCGAGGCCGAGCCCCTTGTAGTTGAAGGAGCCGACGTAATAGCCGATCGCCAGGGAAAGGAAGATGGCGATCTCCGGGTAGGACTTCAGCGTCTGCACGAACCAGCCGATCATGGCATCACCTCACGCGATTACGAGAACGTGCTCCGATGTCGCGGCGATGGAGTGCGCCGCAACATTGCTACTCCGCCGGCTCCTTCACGCGCGTCGTGCGGCCGCCGGGTTGCGACGAGGCCTTGGAGGCCTCGTAGGCGTCGCGATAGCCGCGCGCGACTGCGCGCACGCCGCGGCCGATGTCGTCGTAGACGTCGTCCGGCAGGTTGGCCAACGAGATGCGCAGCGACCAGTCGGGAGCGTCGAAGCCGCCGCCGTTGAGCAGTACGATGCCGTGGTCCTCGGCCAGACGGAATGCGAGGTCGAGCGGATGGATGTTCTTCTTCAGATACTCGACCGCTTCGTCGCCGAGGTTCTTGCGCGCCCAGAACTCGAAGTCGATGAGGCCGTAATAGGCGTCGTAGTTCGGATTCGGCGTGAGCTTGTCGGCGAGGCCGAGACCCTCGAGCGTCGCCCAGATGCGGCGATTGACGATCTCCATGCAGGCCTTCTGATAGCTCTTCTTTTCGTCCATCAGCTCGGCGAGCGAGAACATGGTCATCATCACCTGCTGCGGCAGCGACAGGCCCGCCGTGTGGTTGAGCGCAATGTCCCGGCTGTCGGCGACGATGCGGTCGATGAACTTGAACTTGCGTGGCGTGAGGGTGATCGGCCCGTAGCGCGTGTCGAGCGCCTTGAGCTCGGCATCCGGCAGGTTGGCGATCTTCTTGTCGTAGATGTTGTCCTCGTGCACCGCGATGATGCCGAGCCGCCAGCCGGTGCAGCCGAAATACTTCGAGTAGGAGTAGACGCCGATCGTGTTGTGCGGCAGCTCGCCGAGCAGCGAGCGGAAGTCGTTGACGAAGGTGCCGTAGACGTCGTCGGTCAGCAGCATCAGGTCAGGACGCTTGGTCCGCACCAGCGTGACGATCTTCGCGATCGTCTCCTTGCTGAGCGCGACGCCAGTCGGGTTGCCCGGATTGACGAGGAAGAACGCCTTGATCTTCGGGTCCTCGAGCTTCTTGATCTCGTCGTCGGTGAACTGGAAGCGGTTCTCCTGCGGGGCGCGGATGTGCACCGTCTTGAGCGCATAGTCCTCGAGATGCGTCATCTCGAGATAGGGCGTGAATATCGGCGTGCCGAGCGCGATGGTGTCGCCAGGCATGAGTATGCGGTTGGCCTTGAGCGACTTGAAGATGTAGCACATGGCCGCCGTGCCGCCCTCGACCGCATAGAGGTCGAACTTGCCGGCGGGCCGCGGCTCACCGCACATCGCCCACATCAGGTACTCGTGCACGACCCGCTCGTTGTGGACGAGCATGCGGTCGGGCACCGGATAGTTGTCGCCGATGATCGAGTCGACCAGCTCGTGCACGAACGCATCCGGATTGAAGCTGAACTTCTTCACCGCATACGGCACCATGGCGGAGAGGAAGGCGGCGCCCGGCATCTCGCTGTGCTGGGCGAGCCAGACCTTCAGGCGTTCCGCGATCCCCTTGGCCATCGGCATGCCGCCAATGCCGGCCGGATGCGACATCACGCGGGTGCTCTCGGTCAGCGCGAACTGTCCGAGGAGGAAAAAGCCTTCGCGTGGCATGGTGGCGATCCAGTTCGGATTGCCGCGGCCGGCATTGAGGAAGGCGCTTTGCGTGGTCCTGGTGGTTTCCTTGGCGAGCCGGGCCAGCTCGTCCTTGATCTCAAACGGGCTCAGTGCCTCGAATTTGCGCAGCGTGAGAAGGTCGGCCATGGGAATCTCCTGGTGAACACGCGATGTGAATGTCGGTCCTTCGATCCGAAGAGGGACGCTTTCCTGCGCCGACCCTCTTCCTTGCTGTTCTGCGTCAGGCCGCCGCCGGCATTTTTCGCACGGCCGGCTTGTCGCCGGTGCGTCGCGACAAAGCCTCGGGTCGCACGAGCTTGAGACCCTCGCTGGCATCGTAGCCGTGGATCTCCTTCACATCGAGCTTGCGCATGAAGTCGATGGTTTCCTGCGTGATCACCTGTCCGGGCACCATGATCGGGAAGCCCGGCGGGTACGGGATCACGAAGTTGGCAGAGACGAGTGCCGGCCCGCTCTTGAGCCGTTTGTCGATCTCCGGATCATTGAGCCGGATGTATTCGCAGCCGCTGGCGTCGTAGGCCGCATAGAAACCGCCGCGGATATCGCCCTCGACCGTATGTTCGCCGGCGTCGCCGCGGAAGGCGTCGTGGAAGCGCGAGAAGTTCGGCAGGTCGGGTACGTCGGTCATCAGGCTCTTCACCCGAGCCTCGAACGTCTTCCTGGCGCTCGGTCCGCCCTTCGCCAGGCGCTCCTCGATCTCGTTGCTGATCTCCACCAGCACGCGGATGAGGTGCGCGACGTCGCTGCGCGTGTTGTTGATGTTCGACTGCAGCAGCACCGAGTTACGTGAAGTCTTGTTGAGCTGGATGTTGTAGCGGCCGGCGAGCAGCCCCTTGAACTGCGTGCCGTCGTAGCCGGCGGTGCCGCAAACCAGCGTCATGCGGGTGGGATCGAGGCAGAACTCGTCCCCGCGGATGCTGGCGAGCGCGTTCGCCCAGGTCATGCCCGGCGCGAGATAGTCGACGAAGCCGCTCTGCCGGTAGCCCGCCGGCACCATCTTGTCGGCGCCGAGGACGTGGAAGTACTTCGAGATCAGCGGGTGCGCCGCGACCTCCTGGCGGATCGTTAGCGCGATCTCGATCGCGTTGGCGACGAGGCCGTAGCCTTCCAGTTCCATCTGCCGGCGCGCCACGTCGAGGCTCGCGATCAGCTGTTGGTTCGGGCTGGTGGAGGCGTGGGTAAACACCGCCTCCTTGAACTGCGCCTCGACGGTGTGGAACTCGACATCCTTGACGAACAGCATCGAGCCCTGGCGGAGCGCCGACATCGACTTGTGCGTCGAGTTGGTCTGGTAGACGCGCAGCCGCACCAGGCGCGGGTCGGGGATCAGCCGCGTGTTGAGCAGCTTATCGTCCGACGGATTTTCGCCGAGCGCCGCCCGCTGCTTCGCATAGGCTGCGACGGACGCCGGATCGCGCATCCAGGCCTCGATGTCGTTTGCGGCGCCCATGGCGGTGCGCGGGCGCAGGAACGGCGAGAACCGCGCGAAACCGAACCACGCTTCGTCCCACAAGAAGATCAGGTCGGGCTTGATGGCGAGGCATTCCTCCATCACGCGACGGACGTCGTAGATGTGTCCATCGAACGTGCAGTTGGTGAGATCGACCATCTTGGCCCGATGCAGCCGCTTCTCGGCCTTGAGATCGAGCAGCGCCTTCTTGATGGTGCGCAGCGGCACGGCGCCGTACATCGAGTATTCCGTCATCGGGAAGGCCTCGACGTAGAGCGGCTGCGCGCCCGCGAGCACCATGCCGTAGTGGTGCGATTTGTGGCAGTTGCGGTCGACGATCGCGATGTCGCCGGGCGCGAGCAGCGCCTGCACGGCCATCTTGTTCGAGGTCGACGTGCCGTTGGTGACGAAGAAGACGCGGTCGGCGCCGAACGCGCGCGCCGCCTTCTCCTGCGCCTTCTTGATGTTGCCGGTCGGCTCGAGCAGGCTGTCGAGGCCGCCCGTGGTGGCGCTGCTCTCGGCGAGGAAGAGGTTGGCGCCGTAGAACTCGCCCATGTCGCGGATCCAGTCGGACTTGAAGATAGACTTGCCGCGCGCGATCGGCAGCGCGTGGAAAGTCCCGATCGGCCGCTGGGCGTAGTGCTTGAGGTTGTCGAAGAACGGCGTGTCGTAGCGATCCTGTACGCCCTCGAGGATCGCGAGGTGCAGCTCGAGCAGCTCCTCGACCGAGTAGAACACGCGGCGGGCGACATTCGCGTCCGGGTTGCCGGCGAGCTCCTCGACGCGGCGGTTGGAGACGAGATAAATGTCGAGCTCGGGCCGCACGCGCTTGAGCACCTGCGCGAGCCGCAGCGCGGACGCGCCGGCCTTCTCGCCGCCGTCCATGCTCTGCATGAGGCTACGCAGCACCGGCGCGTCATGTCGGGAGTGAACCGCAAAGCCGTCGTTGATCACGATCGCGGCGAGGTTGGCGTTGAGCAAGGTAGCGCAGAAGGCGTCCTCGAAGCTGCCGACGATCACGGGCTCGTAGACGAAGCCGTCGAGCGGGCGGCGCAGCCGGCGCCATTCGGCGGAGAGCGTCGGCCATTGCGGGGCCGGCGCGCCGGTGACGATGAGAGTCTCGAAATAGGGGCGGTGCGTCTCGCCGTGGCCGAGCGTCGGCGGCAAAACGTCTGGGAGAGCCGCCTGGTCCTCCGTCTGGGCCTGCCAATCGCCCTCGCGCTGGTGGAACGACCGCGTCGCGAGTGCGGTCGCGATGCGGCGCGTGAGCGTCAGCGCGGCGTCGGCGTCATCCCCGGCGGCGGCACGGCGAAGGGCCGCCATGAGGTGCGGCCCTGGATAGGCGAAGAACTCCTCGATCGTCGCGATGTCGGCGAGCGCGGTCTCGAAATCGCCGTGCTTGGCCTCGCCGCTCGCCCATGCGCGCGCGGTGTCCACGAGCGCACGCCATTGATCGGCGCGCGCCCCGGGGCCGGCGAAGAACTGATCGATCCTGACGTTCGTCGACTTCGCTTCCTTGGTCATGTCAAAATCCTCTCTGCGATGGCGGCTGTCGATTCCCGCCCGCGGGACAGCGCGGCCTCACTACGGGGGTGCAATCGGCTTTGACCCGCGCGCGGTCAGGCCCAGTTTCGCCTCGGAGTCCTCGGACGGGTCGGTCGCCCGCGTTTGCGGACCTGCTGCAGCGGCCGCGGGAGCGGCGCGCACCGGCGACGACTTGCTGTTTGACGAAGGCTTGGCGATGCGGGACGAAAGAGCGTGAGGTGCGAGGAGACCGAATGATCGCGAGAGCTTGCCGAACATAGGTGCGCCTCCGTGTCGATCGCGGTCTTTCGCCGCTTTCACAGTGAAGCTCGCACCGCGTGGCTCGGATAAATTGATTTGGATCAAAAAGGAGTGGCGCGCGGTGCGGCGCGTCGACATCGCACGATTTTTTCGAGCGATTCTCTTGGACAGGTTGCGGGTTCGCGGCGAGCGCGATGCGCCAGCGACCGATCGCTGCTGTCGACGGCACTGCTAACGCGTCAGTAAGGTAATTCCCTTTGAAGGCCGGTCGAACTGCACCCTTTCAAATGTTTTTGATCCAAATCAAATGGTCCTTGCCCGACGTCGGTCACAAGTCGCGCAGGCAACGATCATGCGCATTCGTTGTGCATGCGTAAGCCGACAGTGAGAGGGTCGCGTTTTGGCGCTCTTCGACTGGATGCCGGAGGAAGCGGCGAGGCGGGCATCCGTCGTCATGGGCTGGGCTGCGCCGCAGGAGGAGAGAGCATGTTGAAGATCCACACGTGTCGCGTCCTGGTCACGGCAGGCGTTGCCGGCGCCGCCATCGTGATGGCCGGTACCACGCTGAGCTTTGCCAAGGAGACCAGGGAGGCGGCGCTCCAGCGCTGCTTCGCCCTGGCGCGCGGATCGACCGAGGTCGTTACTGGCGGAGCCGGCGGTGAGAACCGTGCCGCGGTCTACAAGGACTGCATGCGCAAGGCAGGGCACAACCCGTAGGGCGCGCTGTCCGGCGGCGGCCGGTGAAATGGACATGGTCGGCGCGATCGCGTGCCGACCATGATGGCGCACCCCGCTTTGCGGCGAGCGCCGACGTGCCGTTACGCATTCAGTTCTTTCAGGGCAATGCCGTCGCGCAGCACGATGCGATGGCAATTCGGCAGCTCGATCGCCCCTTGCTGCTCGAGGCTCGTGAGCGTGCGTGAGACGGTCTCGATGGTGAGGCCGAGATAGTCCGCAATGTCCTGGCGCGGCATGGGCAGGTCGATGGTCTCGCCGGCGGAGCGCGCGGCCATGTCGAGCAGGAAGCCGGCGACGCGCTCCTGCGCGGTCTTGCTCAGCAGCACGGCGTGCTCCAGCGCGCGGGCGAGCGCGCCCTCGGTCAGAGACCAGAGCTCGCGCGCGACGTCGCTGTCGCGCGTCGCGAGGGCGAGCAGGCTTCGACGCTTGATCACGAGGAGGCGCGACTCGGTGACCGCCTCCGCGGAAAAGCCGTGCGCCTTTCCGGCGTCCAGGCCGAACAGGTCGCCGGGAAGATAGAATGCACCGATCTTGCGGCGTCCGTCGCATAGGATCCTGTACGATCGCACCGCGCCTTTGACGACCCTGTAGAAGCACTCGCTCGGTTCGCCCTGGCCGTAGACCTCATTGTTGCGCTTGAACAGCATCGGGACGCCGATCGCCTCGATCTGGCGACTCGCCGGGGCGCCGGGCATTTGCGGGAAACCGGAGGGTGCGATTCGCTGGAAGCTCTGACGATGGGTCGAGGAATACGTCAGCATGGCGCCACCCCCGCACTCTGTCGCGACCTGAATCGATGCGGAGTTTCTACGACAGCTTGCCGAAAGTCGGGTAGCCAACCTAGGAGGCGCGCGCCTCATCCATCATGGCTAGCCCCCTTATACGATGGGATAGTCGTGTCACACGAAGGAGGGCAAAGGCCGGAACTTTAGCTGTTTCGTAAGCGTGTCGTTCAGTTGTACGCACTGCCAAACCTCAGTGCGTGCGATGTTGCCCGCCCGATTTGCATTCGAGATGCTGCCAGCGGTAGCGCGATAGGATCTTTGGGCGAAGCACTCGAATACAAATTTACCCATCGTGACGTCGGTGATTGGCACCGCTGAATGCGGCGGGCAAGTTAAAGGGTGTGAGAGGCGTGCCGCGTCAACGCGTGCGACTGTTGCCGACGATACGCCGCACTGCGTCTGCTGCCGCCTCGATCCCCGCCGCATCCACATCGAGATGCGTGACCGCGCGCAGCGAGGTCTGGTCGTGCGCGCCGATGAGGACGCCCTCCTTGGCGAGTTCGCGCGAGAGGTCGGGGGCCGAGAGGCCGGCCGCGCCGACGTCGAAGAAGACGATGTTGGTCTGAGGCTCGAGGACGGTGATCCCCGTAATGGCCCTGAGTCGTTCGGCGAGCAGCCGCGCGTTGTCGTGGTCGACGCGAAGACGCTCGACGTTGTGGTCGAGAGCGTAGAGGCCGGCGGCCGCGATCACGCCGGCTTGGCGCATGGCGCCGCCGAGGCGGAATTTCCACTGGCGAGCAGCGGCCATGAAATCGTCGTCGCCGACCAGCACAGCACCGACCGGACAGCCGAGGCCTTTCGAGAGGTCGAGCCACAGGCTGTCGCACGGCTCGCCGTACTGCTTGGCGCTCACATTGGTCGCGACCACCGCATTGAGCAGCCGCGCGCCGTCCATGTGCAGCGCGAGGCCGGCGTTTTTGGCGGCGCGCGCGACGTCGGTCAGCGCTTCGAGCGACCAGATCGCGCCGCCGCCGCGGTTCACGGTCTGCTCGACATGGACGAGACGCGATTTCGGCGCGTTGATCTTCTGCGGCCGCACCGCCGCCGCGACCTGCGCGCCCGTGAAGACGCCGCGCTGCGACGGCAGCGCGCGGACGAGGGCACCCGACAGGCCGGCGCCGCCCGATTCCGACGACATCAGGTGCGAGACGTCGGCCGCGATGATCTCGTCGCCGTAGCGGCAATGCGTCATCACGGCGATCAGGTTGCACATGGTACCGGACGGCACGAAGATGCCGCGCGACTTGCCGAGCAGCGCGGCGACGCGCTCGCACAGCGCGTTGACGCTCGGGTCCTCGTGCGACTGCTCGTCGCCGACTTTGGCGGCGGCCATCGCCGCCCGCATGCCCTCGCCGGGCTGGGTCTTGGTGTCGCTGCGAAGCTCGATGATCTTGGGCATAGGTGATGTGAGGTCGTAGGGTGGGCAAGATCGCGCCACGAAGGCCTATCCGCGTGGGCAACCGCGCGCAAGCGCTTTTGTCGACGCCGACACCCGGGCGCGGTTGCCCACCCGACGATTAGGCTATGCCGCCGACTGCTCCCCGCTCCACCCCATCACCTTGTCGAGCGTGATGGGCAGGTCGCGCACGCGCTTCCCGGTCGCGTGATGGACCGCGTTGGCGATCGCGGCGGCGGTGCCGACGATGCCGATCTCGCCCAGGCCCTTGACGCCGAGCGCGTTGACGACGGCGTCCTTCTCCTCGACGAAGATCACGTCGATCGCGTGCACGTCGGCATGCGCCGGCACGTGGTATTCGGCGAGACTGTGGTTCATCGGCCGGCCGAGCGCGTGGTCGACGAGCGTTTCCTCGTGCAGCGCCATGCCGATGCCGCCGACCACGGCGCCAAGAATCTGGCTCGACGCGGTCTTCGGGTTGACGATGCGGCCGGCCGCGACCGCGTTGACCATGCGGGTGACGCGGATCACGCCGAGGTCCTCGTCGACCTTGACCTCGGCGAAGACCGCCGAGTGGGCGAACTTGGCGTGCTTGTCGGCCTCGGGCGGTCTGGCGGTTCCGGTCTGCTCGATGCGCTCGACATTGCCGGCGTGCATGGCGTCGGCGAGCGCGACCGCACGGGCGGCATCTGCCTTGGCGCGAATCTCGCCGTCGACGAAATCGACATCGTCGACACTCAGATCCGCGAGCGGCGAGTCGGCGATCGCCTGGGCGTGGCGCAGAAGCTCGCGGCGCACGCCGTTGCAGGCCTCGAGCACCGCGCTGCCGAGCGAGGCGGCGGTCCACGAGCCGCCCTCGACCGGCGCCGCCGGCAGCGCCGAGTCGCCGAGCTTCGCCACCACGTTGTGGATCGGCACGCCGATCAGCTCGGCGGCGAACTGCGACATTATCGTGTAGGTGCCGGTCCCGATGTCGGCGAAGGAGCTCGCAATCTCGAGATCGCCGTTGCGGCCGAGCACCGCGCGGGCGCTCGCCTGCATCTGCATCGCCTCCCAGATGCCGGTGGCGAGACCCCAGCCGACGAGCTCGCGCCCCTCACGCATCGAGCGCGGCGCGTGGCTACGTTTGCTCCAGCCGAACCTTTCGGCGCCCTGCCGGTAGCATGCGCGCAATTCCTTGCTGGAGAAGGGCTTGTCGTCGTCGTCCTGGTCGACCTCGGAATAATTGCGCAGGCGCAGCTCGAGCGGATCGACGTCGGCCGCATAGGCGAGTTCGTCCATCGCGCATTCGATCGCGAACATGCCCTCGGCGCCGCCCGGCGCGCGCATGTCGCACGGCGTGTTGAGGTCGAGCTTGACCAGCTTCTGGACGAGCTCGCTGTCGGCGCAGGTGTAGAGCTGGCGCGACCAGCCGACCAGGTTGCGCTGGAAATCCTCGAAGCGCGAGGTCACGCCGGTCGCCTCGTGACGGAAGGAGACGAGGCGGCCGTCGCTCTCGGCGCCGAGCGCGAGCGTCTGCACGTTGGCGGGGCGATAGCCGAGGGTGAACATCTGCTGGCGCGTCAGCACCACGCGCACCGGACGCTTGAGCGCGCGCGCCGCCAGCGCCGCGAGCGGCAGCTCGTACTGCGGGCGTAGGCCCGAGCCGAAGGCGCCGCCGACGAAGGGCGAGATCACGCGCACCTTGTCGCGCGCGAGACCGAGCACGTCGGCCAGATAGTTGCGGCAGTTGAGCGCGCCCTGCGTCTTGTCGAAGACCGAGATCTGGTCCTCGCCCTCCCATACCGCGGTCGCCGCGAATGTCTCCATCGGATTGTGGTGCTCGATCGGCATGCGGTATTCGGTTTCGAGCCGCACCGGCGCCCGCGCGAGCGCGGCGGCCGCGTCGCCGTGCGGTTCGTGCTCGGTCTCGGGGTTCGGCGTCGCATCGGTGCGCCAATGCGCCGCGAAATCCGTCGTGTGCTCGGCCCGCGCGTATTCGATTCGCACGAACGAAGCGGCGAACCGCGCGATCGCGAGCTCCTCGGCGACCACCAGCGCGACCGGCTGTCCGCTGAACCTGATCTCGTCGTCGTAGAGCGGACGATAGGGCGAGCCCGTCGGCGCCACGTCGTCCCGATACTCGTCGTCGGAGGTCGCGAGCCGGGGTCGGTGCTCGTGGGTGAGCACGTCGATGACGCCCTCGATCGCGAGCGCGTCGCGCACGTCGATGCGGCGGATGCGGCCCTTCGGAATCGGGGCGCCGATGACGTAGCCGTGCGCGAGGCCGCGCAGGTTGTGCTCGGCGGCGTACTTGGCGGTGCCGGTCACCTTCATGCGGCCGTCGACGCGCGAGACCGGCACGCCGATATAGGCCGTGCGGATCGCGGTCGTCATGCTGGTCAGCTGGCTCATGGTCGCCTCACGCGATCCGCTTGTCGGCCTGCGACTGCGGCGTGCCGCGCGCCGCCTGGTCGAGGGCGCGCACGATGGCGCGGCGTGCCAGAGGAATCTTGAAGTCGTTGCCGCCGAAGCCGTGCGCGCCGCGCAGCAGCGTGTCGGCGGCGCGCGCGAAGTGTTCCGCGGTCGCAGGCTTGCCTTTGAGGACGTCCTCGGCGTCGCGATCGCGCCACGGCTTGTGGGCGACGCCGCCGAGCGCGAGCCGCGCCTCCTTGACGCCGTCGCCGGACATGTCGAGCGCGGCCGCGACCGAGACCAGCGCGAATGCGTAGGAGGCGCGATCACGGATCTTCAGGTAGGTGTAGTTGGCCGCGAAGCCCTTGGGCGGCAGCTCGACCGCGGTGACGATCTCGTCGGCGTGCAGGTTGGTGTCGCGCTCGGGCTCGTCGCCGGGCAGGCGATGGAACGAGCCGAACGGGATGGTGCGCTCGCCGGCGCGGCCGATCGTGCGTACCCGCGCGTCGAGCGCTGCGAGCGCGACGCACATGTCGGACGGGTGGGTCGCGATGCAGTGCTCGCTGGCGCCAAGGATGGCGTGGATGCGGTTGAGGCCATTGATGGCACCGCAGCCCGAGCCGGGCTCGCGCTTGTTGCACGGGGTCGCGACGTCATAGAAATAATAGCAGCGGGTGCGCTGCAGGAGGTTGCCGCCGGTCGAGGCCATGTTGCGCAGCTGCGGCGAGGCGCCCGCGAGGATCGCGCTCGCGAGCAGCGGATAGCGCTTCGCCACGTCGGGGTGGTACGCGAGGTCGGAATTGGGAACGAGCGCGCCGATGCGCAGGCCGCCGTCGGCGGTCGGCTCGACCTCGCGCAGCGGCAGATGCGAGATGTCGATCAGTCGCGTCGGGCGCGCGACGTTCTCCTTGATGAGATCGATCAGGTTGGTGCCGCCGGCGATGAAGCGCGCGGTCGGCTCGGCCGCGATCTGGCGCACCGCGTCGTCGACGTCGCTTGCGCGCGAATAGGCGAAATTGTTCATGGCGAGACCTCGCCCTCGCGCCCGGGGACTCCGGAACCAAGCACCGATTGGATCGCGGCGAGGATGTTGGGATAGGCGCCGCAGCGGCAGATGTTGCCGCTCATCAGTTCGCGGATCTCGTCCGCCGTCCTGGCGCGGCCTTCGGCGATCAGGCCGGCGGCCGAGCAGATCTGTCCGGGCGTGCAGTAGCCGCACTGGAAGGCGTCGTGCTCGATGAAGGCCTGCTGGAGCGCGTGCAGGTCCGGTCCGCGCGCGAGGCCCTCGATGGTGGTGATCTGCGCGCCGTCATTCATGACGGCGAGGGCGAGACAGGAATTGATGCGACGGCCCTCGACCAGCACCGTGCAGGCGCCGCACTGGCCATGGTCGCAGCCCTTCTTCGTTCCGGTGAGATCCAGATGGTCGCGCAGCGCATCGAGGAGCGTGGTCCAGGGCGCAACCTCGAGCTTGTGCGTGACATCGTTGACCACGAGGCTGATCGCGTGCTTCGCCGGCGCCGGGAACGTCTCGGCAGGCCGGGCGGCGGTCTTGCGAGCCATCGACTACTCCATCCACTTCTTCGCCGGGCGTGTTCCGTTCCTACGGATTCGGGCCACGCTTTGGATTTCGCGACTTTTGCGCCCCCGATCGTGCGGGCACGCAGGAAGGCGCATTGGGCTTGCGCCACGATTTCGCGCCTTCACGGCCTACGGAATTACCGGAATGCCCCCATGCGCTTGCGGCGCCCTTGCCCGTTGGGCCAACCGCGTATTCGTGACCGCGGTTCCCGCAACGGAAAAATTTTGCGCTTGTCGGCCGAGGCGCTAAAAAGCGGCCGGGGATCAATCCGCATGATCAGAAGCGTCGAACTCGCCGTCGCGGCCCTGGCCAGCCTGCCCGAGCGGGATCAGGACCGCATGGCTCGGCAATTATTGACGTATATCGAGCGGCTTCTTCAGCTGCGCGCCGAGATCGACAAGGGCAGCGGGGCGCTTGCGACGGGCAAGAGCGAGGCGCTCGACATCGACGATTTCCTCCGCCGGCAGAACGATCGCCATGGCCGCGGATAGGCGGCCGCCCCTGTGGTCGCCGGTCGCGCTGGCTGATCTCGTCGCCACCTGGAACCACTACGCCAAGATTGCCGGCCGGCTCACGGCCGACAAGGCCGCGCGCGATGTCGGCATCGCGTGCCGCACTTTGCAGGAGCGTCCGCTCGCGGGCCGCGCGCGCGACGAGGTCCGCCCCGGCCTGCGGGCGATCGCGGCCGGACCGCTCGTGGTGTTCTATCGGGTCGGGCCCGAGCAAGGCGCGGAGATCCTGCGTGTGCTCGATCGGCGCAAGGATGTCGAGGAGATGCTCGGCTCGGAGGGGGAGAGGAGATAGGGACGATGAGATCGCGCTCCCTCTCCCGCTCTTGCGGGGAGAGGGAGATAGAGACTCACTCCGCCTTGAAGTTCATGGCGACGCCGTTGATGCAGTAGCGCTGGTGGGTCGGCGGCGGGCCGTCGGGGAAGACGTGGCCGAGATGGCTGCCGCAGCGGCTGCAATGCACCTCGGTGCGGACCATGCCGTAGCTCGAGTCATGCGATTCCTCGACGGCGCCGGCCTCCGGATCGTTGAAGCTCGGCCAGCCGGTGCCGCTCTCGAACTTGGTCTTCGACTTGAACAGCGTCTGGCCGCAGCCCGCGCACGTGAAGGTGCCGGCGCGCTTTTCATAGTTGAGCGCGCAGCTGCCCGGCCGCTCAGTGCCGTGGCCGCGCATCACCGCGTACTGTTCGGGGGTGAGCAGCTTGCGCCACTCTGCGTCCGTGTGGGTCACGGGATATTGCTTGGTCTGCGTCGTAGTCTGCATGGCCTGCTCCGTGCGAACGAGGATTCCCGGCTAATATCGGGGTTCTGACGGCATTCGCCAAGGACCCGTTGCGCCCAGTTGCGCTCGGGAGGTCTGACCGCCCATAAAATCCACGTGTTCAATGCATTATTTTTCCGCCGGGAGGGCCGCATGACCGACCAGCCAACCGTTCTCGTCGATCGTCGTCAGGATTTTCGCATCGTCACGCTCAACCGGCCGGCGCGACTCAACGCGCTCACCGAGGAAGTCTACGTCGCGCTGCGCGCCGCATTCGATGAGGCGCAGCGCGACGCCGACTGCCGCGCCCTCATGCTCACCGGCGCGGGCCGCGGCTTCTGCGCCGGCGCGGACCTCAACAACCGGCTGCCGGTGGACGGTCAGCCGCGCGATCTCGGCCGCTCGCTCGATACGCTCCTCAATCCTCTGGTGCGACAGTTGCGCGCGCTGCCGTTCCCGACCATCGCGGCCGTCAATGGCGTCGCGGCCGGCGCCGGCGCGAACCTTGCCCTCAATTGCGACATCGTGCTCGCGGCACGCTCCGCGCGGTTCATCCAGGCCTTCGCCAGGATCGGCCTCGCGCTCGATGGGGGCGGCAGTTGGCTCTTGCCGCGGCTCGTCGGCATGGCGCGCGCCCGCGCGCTCGCGCTCACCGCCGAGCCGCTGCCGGCCGAAACCGCGCAGCAGTGGGGCCTGATCTGGAAGGCGGTCGACGACGCGCAGTTGATGCCGGAGGCCGAAGCACTGTGCGCGCAGCTCGCCGCCGGCCCGACCGCCGCGCTCGGCCTGATCAAGCGCGCGCTCGATGCGGCCGAGACCAACGATCTCGACGCCCAGCTCGATCTCGAGCGCGACCTACAGCGCGAGGCCGGGTTCTGCCCCGACTATGCCGAGGGCGTTCGCGCCTTCGTGGAGAAGCGCGCGGCGAAATTCTCCGGCCGCCGCGGCGGGTGAGGTGCAATCATCCTGCCCCAAGATGGGGCAGCAGGGAAACCCGAGGGCCCGTACCGCGTTAAGGTCTAAATGGGGCGCCCGGTGCGCGCTCTGGTGCCGCCGCCGGGAGGACTTTCTCGTCCTGGCGTGACGCTTTAGATTATTGTCGCACCATGATGTTTTCCGAAATCCGCAGCACCATTTCGGAATCGCTCGCCAGGGATGAGGACCCAGAATGTTGACGCGATCGATCGTCCGGGTCGTCGGTTTCTGCGCGCGGCGTCCCTGGAGCGTCATCCTCGTCGCCCTCGTCCTCGCGGTCGCCACCGCGTTCCATACGGTGCGCGACTACGCGATCAACGCCAACATCGACGACCTGATGTCGCCGCACCTCGACTGGCGCCAGCGCGAGATCGCCTATCACAAGGAATTCCCGCTGAGTCTTCAGCTGATCCTGGTGGTGGTCGACGGGCCGACGCCGGAGAAGACCGATGCGGCCGCGCAGGCGCTTGCCCAGGATCTGTCCAAGCACACCGATCTCTTCCGCTCGATCACCGTGCAGGGCGGCGACGAGTTCTTCCGCAAGAACGCCTTACTCTACGTGCCCCCCGACCGGCTCGCCGGGATGACCGGCCAGCTCACCCGCGCGGGCCCGCTGATCGGCGCGCTCGCCAGCGACCCGAGCCTGCGCGGGCTCGTGCAGGCGCTCTCCTTCGCGCTCATGGGCGTGCAGCAGCAGGAAATCCCGCTCGACGCCATGGCGCATACGCTCGAGCAGGCGTCGGTGCCGATCGAGCAGGTCATGGCCAACCAGACGCCGAATTTCTCCTGGAAGGCGCTGCTCGCGGGCGGCACCGTCGAGCCCGCGCAGCTGCGCCGCTTCATCGCGGTCGTGCCCTATCTCAATTCGGGTGAGCTCGAGCCCGCCGCCAGGGGGATCGCCGCCATCCGTGCCTCGACCGCGAGCCTCAAGCTCGCCGACGTCGATGGCGCCCGCGTGCGCATCACGGGGCCGGCGCCGATCGCCGACGAGGAGCTCGCGAGCGCCAACGAGGGCGTCGTCCTCAACGGCATCATCACCGGCCTGATCGTCATCGCGATCCTGTGGCTCGCCCTGCGCTCGGTGCGCCTCGTATTCGCGGTCTGCATCACGCTGTTCGTCGGCCTCGTGATCACGGCCTCGCTCGGTCTCCTGATGTTCGGGGCGCTCAACCCGATCTCGATCGCCTTCGCGGTGCTGTTTCTCGGCCTCGGCGCCGATTTCGCCATCCAGTTCACGGTGCGCTACCGCGCCGAGCGGCACGCGAGCGGGGACCTCGAGGGCGCGCTTGCGCAATCGGCCGATCGGGTGGGGGCGCCGCTCACCCTCGCGGCGGGCGCCGCGGCGGCCGGCTTCCTGTCGTTCCTGCCGACGCCCTATTCGGGCCTCGCCCAGCTCGGCAGCATCGCGGGGGCCGGCATGGTGGTGGCCTTCCTGGCGAGCCTCACGCTGCTGCCGGCGCTGCTCGCCGTCATGCCGCCGCCGGCGGAGCCGCGCTCGCTGCGGCTGCCGGCGCTCGCCCCGGTCGACAACTGGCTCAAGCGGCATCGCTACTGGATCATCGGGATCACGGCGGCGGTGAGCATCGCCGGTCTGCCGGCGCTCGCGAAGCTGCAATTCGATTTCGATCCGCTGCACCTGCGCAAGGCGAATGACGAATCGGTGGCGACGATACGGGAGCTCAGCAAGGATCCGTCTAATGCGGTGAACGCCGCGCAGGTGCTGGATCTCTCGCCCGAGGAGGCGGAAAAGCTCGCCAAGCGCCTCGCCGAGCTGCCGGAGGTGGGGCAGGTCCGCACCATCGACAGCTTCGTGCCCGCCGACCAGGAGCGCAAGCTCGAGATCGTCCGCAAGGCCGCGGCCGCGCTGCGCTCGGCGCTCGACCGCAGCGTGAAGCCGGCGCCGAGCGATGCCGAGAACGTGGCGGCGCTGCACAACGGGGCGACGCTGCTGCGCCAGACCGCTGGCGACACCAAGGGCCCCGGGGCCGATGCCGCGCGGCGGCTCGCCGACGCCCTCACCAAGCTTGCCGACTCCGACGAGGCGCATCGCAAGGCCGTGCAGGACGCCTTCGTGGTGCCGCTCAAGCTCGATCTCGTCGACCTGCGCGCGGGATTGGCGGCCGCCCCGGTGACGCGTGCGAACCTGCCGGACTGGCTCACCGAGAACTGGGTCGCGAGCGGCAATCGCGCCCGCGTCGAGATCGTGCCGAAGGGCGACACCAACGACGACCAGGTGATGCGCCAGTTCGCACGCGCCGTGCTCAAGGCCGCGCCGACCGCCACCGGCCAGGGCATCTCCACCTTCGAGTGGGGCGACACCATCGTGTACTCGTTCAAGGAGGCGGCCGCCGTCGCGCTCGTCTCGATTGCGCTGCTGCTGTGGATCGTGCTGCGCCGGTTCGGCGACGTGCTGCTCACGCTCATTCCCTTGATCGTCGCCGCGATCGTGACGCTGGAAATCTGCGGGCTCACGGGCTTCGCGCTCAACTATGCCAACATCATCGCGCTGCCGGTGCTGCTCGGCGTCGGCGTCGCCTTCAAGATCTACTACATCCTGGCGTGGCGGCGCGGGCAGACGGACTTCTTGCAGTCGGCGCTCACCCGCGCGGTGTTCTTCAGCGCCCTGCTCACCGCGACCGCGTTCGGCAGCCTGTGGCTCTCGGCGCATCCCGGCACGTCGAGCATGGGCAAGCTGCTCGCCCTCTCGCTCGCCTGCACGCTCACCTCGGCGGTGCTGTTCCAGCCCGCCCTCATGGGCGAGCCGCGCAAGAAGGCCGGCGCGCCGCCGCCTGATCCGCACGCGGCGTAGGTACTGCGCCGACGCTGTACTCACCGCGGCTCGATGTGCGACTCGCGAACCACCTTGCCCCATAGCGCGGTCTCGTCGGCGATGAAGCGCGCGGCGTCGGCGGGACTGCCCGGCATCGGCTCGAGGCGGATCGCGGTGAGCTTGTCGGCGAGGTCGTGCAGGGCCGTGTTGGTGTCCCGGTTGACCTTGTCGACGATCGCGGCCGGCGTCCCGGGCGGCGCCACGAGCGCGAACCAGGTGATCGAGCGGAAGCCGGGTACGCCCGACTCGGCGATGGTGGGTAGCTCGTGGACGGCCGGCGAGCGCTCGGGGCTCGCGACCGCGAGGATGCGCAGCTTGCCGCCGCGCCACAGCGGCACCGAGGTGGTGAGCGTGTCGAAGAACATGTCGATGCGGCCAGCGACCACGTCGTTGAGCGCCGGGACGGCGCCGCGATAGGGCACGTGCACCATCTTGATGCCGGCGAGCACCTCGAGCTGGCTGCCGGAGAGATGCGCGGTCGAGCCGACGCCCTGCGAGCCGAAGGTGAGCTTGCCGGGATTGGCCTTGGCGAAGGCGATCAGCTCCTGCACCGACTGCGCCGGCAGGTCGTTGCGCACCACGAGCGCGTTCGGGATCTTGGCGAGCATCGCGACGGCCGCGAACTTATGCGGGTCGTAGGAGAGGTCGCGGTAGAGCAGGTCGTTGATGGTGAGCGGAGAGGGCGGCGCGACCATCAGCGTGTAGCCGTCCGGCGCCGAGCGCGCGACGTGGGTCGCGCCCTGGTTCATGGCGCCCCCTGGAATGTTCTCGACGATCACGTTCTGCGACCAGATATGGCTCAGCCGCTCGGCAAGGAGGCGCGCCAGCAGATCGGTGGTCGAGCCGCTCGCGGTCGGCAGCACGATTTTCACGAGGTGGGACGGGAAGGGCTCGTCGGCGGCGCGGGCACCGCGCGCAGGCAGTACGGCGACCGCGGCGAGCAGCAGGACAGAGACCGTGCGAATGAGTGGCCGCATGTACCCTCCGGGAAGATTTTGCGCGAGCGATCGTTTGCGCGCCGCCGCGCCGCGCACGCCACCCACAGCAAAACTGTCACATATTTGAGACATGAAGTCGCAAGGTTGTCATCTGCCGATTCGACAACAGGCAAAAGCCAAGGGTCGAGACCAACGCGATGCGGGTTCTGATTGCGACGGATGCCTGGCACCCCCAGGTCAACGGGGTGGTCCGCACCCTGACCTCGCTGGCGCGCACCGCGAAAGGGCTCGGCGTCGATATCGAGTTCCTGTCGCCCGACGGCTTCCGCACCTTCCCGCTGCCGACCTATCCGGGCCTGCGCCTCGCCTGGCCGCGCCGCGCCAGGATCGAGCAGCGCATCGAGCGCAGCGCCCCCGACGCCATCCACATCGCGACCGAAGGCCCGATCGGGCACGCGGTGCGCGCCTATTGCGTGCGGCGCGGCCTGCCGTTCACGACGAGCTACACCACGCGGTTTCCCGAATACATCTCGGCACGCGCGCCGATCCCGGAAAGCTGGATCTACGCGGCGCTGCGCCGCTTCCACAACGCCGGCGCCGTCACCATGGTGGCGACGCCGTCGCTGATGGCGGAGCTCAAAGGCCGCGGGTTTGCGCGGCTCGGCATGTGGACGCGCGGCGTCGACACGGATCTGTTCCGGCCCGACCGCGCGATCGAGCTGGCGTTCCCGCGCCCGATCTTCGTCTGCGTCGGCCGCGTCGCGGTGGAGAAGAACCTCGAGGCGTTCCTCTCGCTCGATTTGCCCGGCACCAAGGTGGTCATCGGGACGGGGCCGTGCGAAGGCGAGCTCAAGCGCAAGTTCCCCAACGCGAAATTCCTCGGGCAGATCGAGAACGGCACGCTCGCGGCGCACGTCGCGGCGGCGGACGTCTTCGTCTTTCCGAGCCGCACCGACACGTTCGGCGTGGTCCAGCTCGAGGCGCTGGCGAGCGGCTTGCCGATCGCGGCGTTCCCGGTGACCGGCCCGAAGGACGTGATCGCCGGTCATCCGATCGGCGTCCTGAACGAAGATCTGCGCACCGCCTGCCTCGCCGCCCTCGATCTGTCGCGCGAGGCGTGCCGCGCGTTTGCGCTGAACTACTCATGGGAGAACAGCGCGCGCCAGTTCATCGGTCACCTGCGGCGCCTGCAGCCGGACAAGCGCGCGGCGGGCGAAATGTCTGCAGCCGTGATGCCCGCCGCGTGACCGCGCCGAGCATGATCTCGGAGAAGCCTGCCCCGGACCTGATCCGGGGTGGATACCGGCTTTCGGAAAAGATCATGCTCGGACAAGCAAATACCCGGCCCTGCGCCGGATCGAAGCGAAGGAGCACCGTATGAGCGACCAGACAATCAACGCCCTGGACAAGGAGACGATCACCAAGGCCTATGCGCGCTGGGCTCCGGTCTACGACCTCGTGTTCGGCGCGGTGTTCGAGCGCGGCCGCGCGGCGGCGATCGAGGCGGCCGAGCGGATCGGCGGCCGCATCCTCGAGGTCGGCGTCGGCACCGGCATCTCGCTGCCCGATTATTCGTCGGCCAACCGCATCTGCGGCGTCGACATCTCGCAGCCGATGCTCGACAAGGCAATGGAGCGCGTCAGCAAGCTCAACCTCAGCCACGTCGAGGGCCTGTGGGTGATGGACGCCGAGCATCTCGGCTTCCCTGACGACTCGTTCGACGTGGTGGTCGCGCAATACGTGGTTACCACGGTGCCGAACCCGGAGGCGACGCTCGACGAGTTCGCGCGCGTGCTCAAGCCGGGCGGCGAGATCATCCTGGTGAGCCGGGTCGGAGCCGAGGCCGGCATGCGCAAGGCGCTGGAGAAGTGGTTCGCGCCGGCGGCGCGCAAGCTCGGCTGGCGCACGGAGTTCTCCTGGCAGCGCTACGCGCAGTGGGCGAACGGGCATCCGACGGTCGAGATCGTCGAGCGGCGCGCCATGCCGCCGTTCGGCCATTTCTCGCTCATCCGCTTCACCAAGCGCGGCGGGGTCGCGGCGCGCCCGGCCGAGGGGGAGCGCATGCGGGCCGCCGGTTAATGCGGGTGTCACAGAGGAGTCACCGAATCAGCCTAGCAACGCCGGAATGCCTGCAAACGGGGACACATGATGGCCAGCTTCTTGGAGACGCTGCGCGAGCAGCGCTGGGACGATCATCGCTACTATCATCACAGCCGGATCAATCAGACCCTGCATCTCGTCAGCGCGATCAGCTTCCTGTTCGCCTATGTGATGATCTTCAAGGACCCGGCAACATCGGCGCTGGTCGGCTGGCTGGTGGCGATGACCAGCCGGCAGGCCGGCCACTTCTTCTTCGAGCCGCGGGACTACGACGTGGTCAACGACGCGAGCCACGAGCACAAGGAAGAGATCAAGGTCGGCTACAACCTGCGCCGCAAGGTGGTGCTGCTCTCGATCTGGGCACTGTCGCCCATCCCGCTCTATTTCGATCCGACCTTCTTCGGCATCTTCACGCCGCACGCCAACACGGCCGAGTTCATCCGCCACGTGGCGCAGATCTGGCTGGTGATCGGCGCCGGCGGCCTCGTCTTCCGCACCGTGCACCTCTTCTTCATCAAGGACGTGACCAGCGGGCTTGCGTGGGCGACAAAGATCCTCACCGACCCGTTCCACGACATCAAGCTCTACCACAAGGCGCCGCTCGCGCTGCTGCGCGGCGAGCTGATCGACCCCAACCACGGCCGCCATCACTGGGACGAGGAGGACTCGTGGGACGAGGACGAGGCCGAAGAGGCGCCGCGCGCGAGCTGAGGTGGATTCCATCAAATGCTGACGTCGTCATGCCCGGGCTTGTCCCGGGCATCCACGTCTCTCTTTGTCGATAAACCGCAAGACGTGGATGGCCGGGACAAGCCCGGCCATGACGGTGGCATTATTTATCGGTCAGAACCCGAAGCGGCCGCGCAGCAGGGGCACCCGCTCGGCGATCATCTCTTTCAGGATCGCGCGCTTGATCGACTTGTTGGTCATGGCGGGGTCGCGCCACCACCAGCCGTCCTGCGCCATGGCGCGGGCGGCGGCGACGAAGCGGTCGCAGACTGCGGCGAAGTCGGCGTCGGTGTAGTCGAGGCTGAAGATCAGCCGGCCGGTGCCGATCCAGCTGAGCGCCAGGCCCTCGGCGCGCAGGTAATATTGCAGCATCCAATTGTAGCGCGACGGCTGCGTGTAGCAGACCGTCCAGATCGACGAGAGATTGACGATCTGCACCGGCACGCCGGCATCCTCAAGTCGCTTGTTGAGCTCGTGCGTGCGCGCGTTCCAGCGCTCGTCGATGCCGTCGTAGAGCGCGGCGACCTGCGGCGTGTCGAGAAGCTGCAGGAACTCGTTCATCGCGCCCATGATCGCGGGGTGCGAGTTGAACGTGCCGCGGGCGAAGCAGATGTCGGCCGGCCGGTCGTCGCGGAAGCGCTTCATCAGCTCGCGCTTGCCGCACACGACGCCGATCGGGAAGCCGCCGCCGACGGTCTTGCCGTAGGTGACGAGGTCGGCGCGCACGCCGAAATACTCCTGCGCGCCGCCGCGCGCGAGGCGGAAACCGACGAAGATCTCGTCGAAGATGAGCACGATGCCGCGCGCGTCGCACACCGCGCGCAGCTCCTTGAGCCAGGCCGCATAGGCGGGGCGATCGACATGGGCGGAGCGGCCGCTGTCGACCAGCGAGGTGTCGGCCGGCGCCGAGCCGTTCGGGTGCAGCGCCTGCAGCGGGTTCACCAGCACGCAGGCAATGTCGTGGCGCGTGCGCAGGACGCGGAGCGCGTTCTCGGACATGTCATTGAGCGTGAGCGTATCGTTCGCGGGCAGGGGGTTGCCGACGCCCGGCTGCACGTCGCCCCACCAGCCGTGATAGGCGCCGCAGAAGCGCGCGAGGTAGCGCCGCCCCGTGTGATAGCGGGCGAGCCGCACCGCCTGCATCACGGCCTCGGTGCCCGACATGTGGAACGAGACCTCGTCGAGGCCGGAGATTTGCGCGAGGCGGCGCACGTTGTCGGCGATCACCGGGTGATAGGGGCCGAGCACGGGGCCGAGCTCGCGGGTGCGGCCAAGCCCGCGCTCCATGGTGCCCTTGTAGGCGTCGTAGCCGAGCAGGTTCACGCCATAGGAGCCGGTGAGGTCGTAGAACCGGTTGCCGTCGAGGTCCGTGACGGTGACGCCGGCGGACGACTGCAGGAAGGTACCGATCTTGAGATGCCGGCGGACGTAGCGGCTGTACTGGAACGGCACCCGGTAGGCGTCGGTGAACTGCACGTCGGAGATGCGCTCCGCGACCTCGGCGGTGCGCCGGGTGGTCTCGCGAAAGCGCGTCTCGTAAAGCGCCGCGAGCCGCATGAAGCCGGCGCGCCGCTGGTCGGCGATCTCGGCGGGCGCGCCGTCCGAGCAGAAGAAGCGGCTCTCGCCGTATTCGTAGAACGGCACCAGGGAGGCGATGCGGCGCGCCATGCGGGCGTGGCCGGCGAGCGAAGGGTGCTTCGCCTTGGAGAGCTGCAGGCGCCGGTGCACCTTGTAGGCCGAGGCCGCGACGGCCGTCGCGCCGAGCCCGTAGAACGCCAACGCAGTGCCGCTGATATCCATCATAAACTCGCCGCGTAACCCAATCTGTTTACGGAATCATGACGGTCAGATCGCAGATTTTTCGCTTGCTGGCTCAGGAGGATATCAACTTCCTCCTGACCAACCGCATCCCCCGCCGGCTTGCCACCCGGTTCATCGGCTGGTTCAGCAGGGTCGAGCAGCCGCTGATTCGCGACCTCTCGATCGCGACCTGGCGCTTCTTCTCCGACCTCGATCTCAGCGAGGCGAAGGCCACGCGCTTCCGCAGCATGCACGATTGCTTCACCCGCGAGCTCAAGGACGGCTCGCGGCCGGTCGCGCCCGACCCGAAGATCGTGACGAGCCCGTGCGACGCGATCGTCGGCGCCTGCGGCAAGGTCGAGGAGGCGCGGCTCTACCAGATCAAGGGCTTTCCCTATGCGCTCGACGATCTCCTGTGCGACCGCGACCTCGTCGCGAGGCACCGCGACGCGCGTTATGTGACGCTGCGGCTGACCTCGAGCATGTACCATCGCTTCCACGCGCCGCACGACTGCCACGTCGGCGAGGTGAACTACATCTCGGGCGACACCTGGAACGTCAATCCGATCGCGTTGCGCCGGGTCGAGAACCTGTTTTGCAGGAACGAGCGCGTGGTGGTGCGCACCACGCTGACGGCGACCGGCCAGCCCGTGACGCTGGTGCTGGTCGCCGCCGTGCTGGTCGCGAGCATCCGCCTCACCTTCGTCGACGTGCCGCTCAACCTGCAATATCGCGGGCCGAACCGCATCCCGTGCGACGCGCGCCTCGGCAAGGGCGAGCAGATGGGCTGGTTCGAGCATGGCTCGACGGCCGTGCTGTTCGCGCCCGGCGACTTCGAGCTGTGCGATGGCGTGCGGGAGGGCGCGACCATCCGCATGGGCGAGCCGCTCATGCGGATGCCTTGAGAGCGATGTCCTCGCTCGCATCCCACAGCCGCCGCGCCAGCGTGTCGTCCTGCGCATCCGCGGTCAGCGTGCCCGGCTTCCCGCGATAGTAGAACTCGCCGGTGATCGAGGCCGCTTCCGGCGCGGAGGCGAGCCAGATCAGCGTCTCGGCGCCTTCCTCCTCGCTGCGGGCGAACAGCTTGGCGATCCTGATGTAAGGGGCGACGAGTCCGCCCGCCTGGTTGCCGAAGCGCGTCGCCACGAAGCCGGGCGTGAAGCTGTTGGCGGTGACGCGGTGTGGCGCGAGGCGGCGGGCGAGCTCGCGGGTGAACAGGATGTTGGCGAGCTTCGAGGTGCCGTAGGCGACGGATGGCGAATAGGATTTGGCGAGCTGCAGGTCGGCGAAGTCGAGGCGGCCGTTGCGGTGCGCGTTCGAGGCGGTGTTGACGATGCGGGCGGGCGCGCTGGCGACGAGGCGGTCGGTCAGCGCGGCCGTGAGCACGAAATAGGACATGTGGTTGAGCGCAAAGGTGCGCTCGAGGCCGTCCGCTGTGACGGCACGGCGGGCAAAAATCGCGCCCGCATTGTTGACCAGCACGTCGATGCGTGGCTCGGCGGCCGCGATCTCGGCGCCGAGGCGCTTGATCTCGGCGAGACGCGACAGGTCCGCATAATGAGCCGCGTGGCCGAGGCCGGGCGCGGCGGCATCTAGCTTGGCGAGCGTCGCCCGCCCGCGCGCGCGGTCGCGCGCCACGATGACGAGGCGCGCGCCCATGCCGGCGAGGCGCAGGGCCGCGACCTCGCCGATCCCGGACGTCGCGCCTGTCATCACCACGGTCTTGCCGCGCATGCGGTCCTCCTTGCAGCGGTCCCTGCGTCAACGTATGGCATCGCGTTTCGCCGGCAAGATGCGTCCTATGCGGCCATCATGATCGGCGAATGACGTCAAATGACGT
>Ga0126371_10000924_pt1 | contig 24440 bp, 21 predicted proteins | sample PanSoiMetaPlot_4_FD_110145 | JGI IMG/M metagenome (GOLD analysis project Ga0126371, IMG submission 110145) | Tropical forest soil microbial communities from Panama - MetaG Plot_4 | ecosystem: Environmental > Terrestrial > Soil > Tropical forest > Bulk soil | place: Panama | collected 2016-02-17 | reverse complement strand
TAGAGCGATGAACCACTCAGCCTCTCGTCTGGTGCAATCCTTTCTGTCCCTTGCTTGTATGCCCGATGTGCGCTTTTGTGGAGTGCTCACTTGGCCGCCGCGGTTAGGTGCGAATCGGCGCAACTGCGCTTGGGCTTGTGTTGGATAAGGCATTTTCGCGCTGCTGGCCGTAGTAAAATAGGGAACTCATATCGCCATCCGAAACGAGACTGGCCAGCACGAGGAGGATAGGTTTGCCCGAGCTTCGCAGGGACCCGATCACCGGCCGCTGGGTCATTATTTCCACCGACCGCGCCAGGCGCCCCTCGGATTTCATTCGCGAGAGCGTGCAGATCAAGGATCCGAAAAACTGCCCCTTCTGCCCCGGCGCCGAAGGAAAGACTCCTCCAGAGATCCTGGCATACGGCCGAAGCAACGGCAATCGAGACACCCCTGGGTGGTCGCTTCGCGTTGTGTCCAATAAATTTCCTGCTCTCGGCATTGAAGGCAATCTGGATCGCGAAGGCGAAGGCTTATTCGATCGCATGAGCGGCATCGGCGCGCATGAAGTCATCATCGAATCACCGGATCACCAGGCCACGCTTGCAACCATGCCGGAAAGAGCGATCGAGGAAATGTTATGGGCCTATCGCGATCGGGCGCTCGATCTCAAGAACGACCGGCGCTTCCGTTACATCTTGCTGTTTAAAAACCACGGCGAAGCGGCCGGCGCCACGCAGGAGCACACGCATTCGCAATTGATTGCCTTACCCATCGTACCCAAGCGCGTTCGCGAAGAAGTGGATAGCGCCAAACGCTATTACGACGAAAAAGAACGCTGCATCTTCTGTGACATCATCCGGCAGGAAATTGAAACCGAAAAACGCGTCATCCTCAACGACGGTCACTTTATTGCGCTCGCACCCTATGCGCCGCGCTTCCCCTTCGAAGCCTGGATTCTGCCGCGCCAGCACAGCTCCGCATTTGAGAACATGCCCACGCCCTTCTACGGTCAGCTGGCTCGCACCCTGCGCGATTTTCTCTCACGCATCGAGTCAGCGCTAAATTTCCCCGCTTATAACTACGTCATTCACACTTCGCCCGTGGGCGAGGAAAGCAATGAACATTATCATTGGCACCTGGAAGTGATGCCGAAGCTTAGCCGCGTGGCAGGCTTCGAATGGGGTACCGGCTTCTACATCAATCCGACTCCGCCGGAAGAATCGGCCCGTTTCTTGCGCGATGCCACCGCCCGCTAAACCCTGTCAGGGCCGGCACAGGATGCCAAGCTCCTTCGGAGGAGCGCGCCTTTGTGGTTGCAGCTACAGCGTCCTCGACGCCCGCCGCCGCCCAAATTTGGCTTGGAGCGGAAAGGGGCTATTTCACCGTGCCCATGCCCGGTGGCTACGATCGCTTCAGTTTCTTGCGCGCGGAAACGAACAATGTAACGGCGAGCACGGCGAATAGCAGTACGCCAAACCCCTGCGATTGCTCTAAACTCGCCATGTGCTTTGTGCCCCAACTCGTGAACAGCATCGCCGGCCATGGGAGATCTAGCGTGCGCGCCAGCCAGCGCGGGGTGTGCTGGCTCAGTTCCGGGTCCTGCAGCAAATTCAAAATGATCGCCAGTAATCCGAACACTCCTCCCGCCGCGATCAGGCCGCTCGAATAAAGTGACCCGGGGCTGACTTCGCTCTCAGCTCCACTCGGCTTCTCCATCCCTTGCTCGGCGAGCCAGCGCACAACGCCCCCGGCAAACATGGCCATGGTCGTACCGATGGAAATGTAGGAGCCCACAGCGAAAGGAAGTGACCGAATGCCCAAAATCTCGATCGCGATCACCAAGAACACACCGAGAAATACAAGTCTCCAGGGCAGCCGCCGGTTCAGGATTCCGTTGATTACTGTGGCCATCAGGCGCGCTTGTGGCGCAGCGGCTTTTGCGCTGCCGATTCCCTGTTCCCATTGAACTTCGATTTGCCGCGTGCCGGGATCGTAAAGGTACTTTCCGTCGGGGATTACGCTCGATCCGATCGCGTTCATCAGCACGTAGGTTTTCCCCTCGTGGACATAGTTGTTGTCCTGGCGCTCAACCCCCAAAGGCAAATTGTTGATGTCCAGAGCGATCTGGACGGGCTTGTATTGCGCCAGCCCTACATTCATCAGGATCAGAGTACCGCCGATGGCCAGCGATGAAACCAGCACTCCGATTACCAAGGCGACTTGTTGCTTGGCGGGCGTCGCTCCGACGAGAAAACCGGTTTTCAAATCCTGCGATGTCGCGCCCGCGATTGCTGCCGCAATGCACACCACCCCGCCAATTGTCAGGGCCAGCACCGCATAGGCGTTCGCCGTCCAGTGCACGACCAGAAAAACCGCGCATGTTGCCATCAAAGTCGCTATCGTCATCCCGCTGATCGGATTCGAGGAGTTCCCGATCAGTCCGCTGATGCGTGAAGCCACCGTCACGAACAGAAACCCGAACACGACGATGAACAGAGCCGCCATGAAATCGGAAAAAGCTCCCGTCTGTGCGCCGGGTACCGGCTTGAACTTCAGAAACCCCCAAATCATAACCATGATCACGATCGATCCGCCGATCACGATCTTCATCGATAGATCCCGTTCCGTGCGGTTGGCAACAGGCCTGGCTTCTTGTTTTGCGCGCACGTCCTTCAGCCCCGCGCTCAGCGCCGCAAAAATCGTCGGCATGGTCTTAATCAAGGTGATCAGGCCCGAGGCGGCAACCGCTCCGGCGCCCATTGGCCGGATGTAGGTGGCCCAAAGCTGATCGGGGGTCATCTGTGGAATTGGCACGGTGCTTGGGTACAGCGCAGCATTCGGCGCGAGCGAACCGAAGAATCGCATCGCTGGCATCATCACCAACCAGGAAATCACGCCCCCCGCGAAAAGGAATCCGGCCACGCGCGGCCCTATGATGTAGCCCACGCCCAAATACTCGGACGTAATCGTGCAGCGCATCGACGCGCCTGGTAGCCATTTCGGCTGATAGTCGGGCTGGCCTGGCCACAACCCGAGCGTGTTCATGCAAAAGGTGTACACGCCCCCGAGCCCCAGCCCCCAAAAGACGCGTCCCGCAAACGATCCGCCACGCTCACCGGCCACCAGCACGTCCGCGCACGCCGTGCCTTCTGGAAAGGTCAGATTGCCGTGCTCTTTGACGATCAGTTGCCTCCGCAGGGGAATCATGAACAGTACACCGAGCGTCCCGCCCAGCAAGGCGAGAAAGAAAACGCGCCAGTATTCCGTATTCAACGAGAAACCGAGAAAAATCAGCGCGGGCATGGTGAAGATCACGCCTGCAGCGGCAGATTCGCCAGCCGAGCCGGTGGTCTGCACGATGTTATTTTCAAGAATGGTCGAACGCCCGAATGCGCGCAGGATACTGATCGAAAGGACGGCAATCGGTATCGACGCGGAAACCGTCAAACCGGCGCGCAAGCCGACGTAGACCGAAACAGCACCAAAAAGCACTCCGAAGAGCGCTCCTAGCACGATCGCCCGGAAACTGAACTCGGCGATGCTTTCCTGCGGACCCACATAAGGAGCGAATTCGCCTGGCGGCGCAGTCGAACTCCAAACCTTTGTCCAGGTCTTGGTCGCCACTCTATACACCTCCGATAAGGCGCCACCCGAGTCGGTGACCGGCGGCTCTCTCCGTACGGCCGGCTGTCGAGCGGCAAATGGCGGCACGGTAACATCAGAACCTGCCAGCAGCAAGCCGCAAACGCCCCGGCCGTTCTCTGGAGGCATCCCTCCGGAGGTCCGAATAGAAAACCGGTTCGCTCGAATTGGTTCGCGGCAAAGCCGGCACCCGGTGATGATTCTCTTTTCTTGCGCAGTTCGGCTCGACCGGCGCAGCTTGCTTATGGCAACATGGAGGCTTAGAGCGGGAGCACGGGAGCGCACGGCCATGGCTAAGGCGACATTCGCAGCAGGCTGCTTTTGGGGCATCGAAGATGCCTTCCGCCAAGTTCGGGGTGTTACTGACGCAACCGTGGGCTATACCGGAGGACACACCGTAAATCCCACGTACAGAGAGGTTTGCTCCGATCGAACCGGGCACGCCGAGGCGGTTGAAGTTGAATTCGACCCCCAAGAGGTTTCCTACCACGAGCTGCTCGCCGCCTTCTTTCATATGCACGATCCAACCCAGCTGAATCGTCAGGGCCCCGATTACGGCACGCAATATCGCTCCGCCATCTTCTTCCAAGACGCCGAACAGGAAGCGGCCGCGCGGGCGGCCAAGCAGGCCTTACAAAGGGCGGGCACTTTCAAGCGGCCGATCGTGACCGAAATCGCTGCGGCTGGGCCTTTTTATCGCGCCGAGGAATATCATCAGCGTTACTTCGAGAAGAACGGGATTCGATCCTGTCATCTTCCTTCGCACTCGTAAATTCTCCCCGGCTGATCTTGCCTCGTTGACCGAGCGACCCGCTGCCCTGGAGTAGGGCCTAGAACGGCCGTTGCGGATGGCCGAATAGGGAATCCACAGGATTGTTAGCGGTCATCTTCTGGTATCCACGAGGGAAAAGAGACGTAGACGGGCTTCAGCGTGGCCTTGAAACTTTACAATTGCCTACGGGTAGGCTCACCGAAGTCAACCGAGCCGGCCGTAGTGTCGGACCTAGGAGCAGGTGTCATGAGGATGGGTCATCGCTTAATTCACCGATGGCGACCTTGGTTTAGCGAAGCGGTGATGGCCGCCGCAGTCGCCTTGGCGGGCTTGTTGTTGCTCGCCGCACTTCGCACGGAAGCACAAAACTCCGCTGCTCACCCTGCGAGCGATCCGCATGATCTGGTTTCACAGGTGGTGCAAAACGAATTGAACTGGCAGAACAGCGATCAAAGTCTCTGGGCTTACTCAGAGACGCTCAAGCAGCACGGGAAAACCGAGGTCTTGCAGGTGGTAGAAACCAAGGACGGCGAGATCGATCATCTGGTTTCTATCAATGGAAGGCCGATCACCGGTAAGGAACAAGAAAGGGAAAACCGGCGAATTCAAAAGCTGCTCGCTCATCCAGAGGAGATTCGAAAGCAGCGAGCTAACCAGGCCAGTGATGCCAATGAGGAAAGAAAGCTGCTCAAAATGCTCCCGGATGCGTTTATTTACAAATATGACGGCACACAGGGAAACCTGACCAAGCTTCGCTTTCAGCCGAATCCGAGATTCCGCGCCACGGACCGTGAGAGCCAGGTTTTCCATCACATGGAAGGCGAGATGTACATCGATCCGCGTGAAAAGCACATCGCGGAAATTAATGGGAGGCTCATCAGCCCCGTAAAATTCGGCGAGGGGCTGCTGGGCCATCTCGAAAAGGGCGGCACGTTTTTGGTAAAGCAGCGCGACGTGGGCGGTGGCCACTGGGAAATGACCTATCTCGAGGTGCAAATCAACGGAAAGGCGCTTTTCTTCAAGACCATCGCTGTACGCCAGACCGAAAGCGATTCGGGGTTCCACCGCCTCCCCGACGGAACCACCGCCAGTCGCGCCGGGCAATTCCTCAATATCCAGGCGGGTCAATAACTCGTGCGGACGATGTGCGGGAATTGGCAAATAGCTCGGTAGTTGGCGACGGCCAATAGCGCGATCGAGCGCAAAGTGTTATGTATCCGGCCAGCGAATGAGCCTACCCATTTGTCGTGGAATTATTGTCGTGCTCGTGATTGCCTCGAGTGGGGCAGCGCGGGCGCAGCAAAATCCAGCTCCGCCGCCAGCGCAGCAGCAGCCTCCGCCTCCTGCCCAGCCGATACCGGAGCAGACCCAACTGAGCCCGGTGGCGCCTTGCCTTCAGCCGCCTCCCATCGTGCGATGGCAGGACTACCAGGGCCCGCTCAAGAAAGTAGTAGGAGCCTTTGGACGAAAGCTCGAGAGAAAGTCCGTCGGCACGCCTCACTACAAGTCCGGAGCGGTTTTCTGCTCTCTTACGCTCGGCGGGAAGTTTCTTCTGTTTGCGGGAGACACTTTCGACCCCATTACCTTCTTGAGTGTGGGATTCAACTCCGGCATCGATCAAGCGCAGAACAATCAGCCGGCCTTTGGGCAGGGCGCAGCCGGATACGGCAAACGCTTCGGATACAATTTTTCAATTGCAGCAGCCGGTGAGTTTTTCCCGGTGGTGGTTTATTCAACGATCTTCCGAGAGGACCCCCGCTACTACCGGCTTGGTTACGGCTCTCCCCAGCGCCGGTTTTTCCATGCGCTTAAGCACACGGTCGTCGCGAAGCGCGAAGACGGGGGGGAAGAGTTCAACTTCTCGGAATGGCTGGGAGTAACCAGCACCGTTGCCTTGGCTCGCGCCTATCACACCGGAGGCCAAACCGGCGTAGGGACGGCGGCCGAGGATGCTGCCTTGACCATCGCGCAAAATGCCGGCTGGAATGTGCTGCGGGAATTCTGGCCTGAAGTGGCCCGCACATTTAGACTCCCGTTCCGAGGCGTAAACGAGCAGCAGGGGCCGGTGTTGACGCCGCCCCCGGAGCCGTGAGCCGGACATTAGAGCTCCTCCCTTGGCGCGAGAATTGCCGCCCGCCGCGGCGAGACTGCCTAGTCTTTTGGTGGCAGATCACTGCTCTGCGGTTGGCGCAAGATGCCCTGAAGTGGCCCCAGACGACCATCGACTGCACCGATTGGCAAGCCCAGAATCCTCGCGATGAGCGGATAAACGTCGACGTTCTCGAAAGGCTCGACCATTGCGCCCGCACGAAAGTCCGGGCCAACCGCAAAGAAGATCGCTCGCATTGATTTCATTTCCTGGGGATCGTAACCATGCCCGCCCTTCACGTCGGGCTGAACGATTTCTGGCTTTTCTGACGCGTGCGCCCGAACCATGTAGGGTCCGCTGGGGATCACCACTGGATCGCCTATTCTTAGATTGCTTTGGAAATGAAGATGGACTGGAACCTCCCCACGCCGGTAGACAACAAATTTATCGCTGGCCCCCTGCAACTGCCGATACGCGCGCGCCGCAGCCCCTTCGCTCGGTGCATACAGCAACGAGCCCACCGTCACGAACTGGGAGAGGTCCGCGAAATGATCCAGATCCATCCAGTTTCCTTCTACCGTGGCCATGCCATGGTCGGACACCACGATGAGATCCACGGGCAGGCGCAGCGGTTCGAGCTCAGCGACAAGTTTTCCGATCAGATCATCCACTTGGCGCACTGCTTCACCGGTCTCGGTACTCTCCGGTCCTGCCTCATGGCCCGTATGATCCGGCTCGCTGTAGTAGAGCGTGATGAAGTGTGGCCTATCGGCCGGCGGCAGCAGGAGCCACTGAATTACCTGCCCGATGCGCTTCTCGCCGGGGACCGTTGGGTTGTAGTGCAAATAGTAAGACGGTCGCATGCCATCAATCTCCGCCTCCGAGGCTGGCCAGAAAAAGCAGGCGCTGCGCATGCCCTGCTTCTCGGCAAGAACCCACAGCGGGACGCCTGCATACCAACTGCCGTCCTCTACAGTCGCAGCATCGGCCGACCTATACCTTTGCTTGCGCACAGGATCGTAAAAGTTGTTGGCCACAATCCCATGGTGCTCTGGATACAGCCCAGTGACGAGGGAATAGTGATTCGGAAAGGTGAGGGACGGAAAGGAAGGAATCATTCCTTGGGGGGCGCTCGCGCCACTCTTGGCCAGCGCTAACAGATTCTTCGCGTGATATTTCGCGGCGTAGTCGTAGCGGAAGCCGTCGAGGGAAACCACAATTACGTAAGGCTTCAAACGCTGCGCTAACGCGTTCGGCCCATGATCGACATGGATGACCTGCGCCGAAAGTGGCGGCTGTAAGGCAAGATAGAGCCAGGCGACAGCCGCCGATATCCGCCGAACTCGTCGCATCCCAGCACCCGCCAGGCTGCCCAATTGCACAACAATGCTGGTGGACGACAGCAGACCCTTTTCCCCCACCAGCGCGCCTTAGAACGGCAGATGCAACGATATCTGAAGGAACCTGGGACTGCCTATGGTATTCGAAATCACGAGTTTCGTCCGTGGACCGAGAAGGAAATGTGAATCATCGCTTGAACGTAGTGTGGGAGAAGCCGCGAATCTCTGGCAAAATATCGCCGCGATGAACGCGCCGGCAAACACCACCAATCCGCTTTTTAATGGCAACAAGCTGAAACTCGGCACCTTCTGTTCGAACACGATCGCCAATATGACTCTCGTCCCAGAGCAATGGCATCCCAGCTGGGCGAATTGCCTAAACGCCGCTCGTGTTGCTGACCAAGCTGGTCTGGAAGCAATTGTTCCGATTGCTCGTTGGAAGGGTTACCTAGACGACAAGCCGGAACACCCTTCCAACGAAGTGCTGGATGTGTTCACTTGGGCTGCCGGACTCTCGCAGGCGACGCGCTATTCGTCGATTCTGGCGACTTCGCACGCTCCCACCATGCACCCGCTGATCGTCGCCAAGCAGTGCGCCACGATCGATCTGATCTCCGGGGGACGCGCTGCGTTGAATGTCGTCGGAGGTTGGAACAGGCGCGAGTTTGATATGTTTGGCATCGACCTGCTCGAGCACGACCAGCGCTATGTCTACCTCGAAGAATGGCTGGCGCTGCTGCGCAAGCTCTGGACCTGCCCGCAGGAATTCGACTACGAGTCAAAATACTTCCGCATGAAGAAAGCAATTTCGCGCCCCCTGCCGATCCAACCCGGCGGGATACCGATCATGAATGCGGCGCAGTCGCCCGCGGGCATCCGGTTCTCGGCGAAAAACTCCCAAATCGGATTGCTCAGCCTTCGCGGCAATTCTCCCGACGAGTGGGCCCCTCAAGTGGACAACTACAAGAAAATGGCGCGCGAAGAATTTGGCCGCGATATCCAGATATGGACCAACGCTTCGGCCGTGCTCGCCGACACGACGAAAGAAGCTGAGGATTTTCTGAGTTACTACTCTGAAGAATTTGCGGATGTCGAATGCCTGGACAGCATCATGGAGACCATCAGCATAGAAAATAACGTGCCCAAGGGGTCGCCACAGCTTGCGTTTATGCGCAAACGGATGGCTACGGGCGCAGGCTACCCCCTGGTTGGCGACGCTCCCAAAATGGCTGACGAACTTCAGGCGATTTCTCGCGCAGGCATCGACGGCGTCATCATGACATGGCTCGATTATGTCGATGGCGTGAAGCGCTTCGCGCGAGACGTATTGCCTTTGCTCGAACAATACGGACTTCGCAAACCATTTGTAAAACCGGCCTGAGCGCATCGACCCAGATCAGCGGAAACCCGAGCTCTTTCACGCTGGCCTCTAGCGTTGGTTCCGTCCCTCATCTCTCCCCCTGCGCTTCTGTTAGAATGCGGCGCAACTCGGAGTGCGTCGAACAGGAGAAGGTCATGCACCGACGCGAATTCCTGGTGACCCCGGTCATCACTACCCTTGCGCTTTCAGCCCCTGACGTGCGCGCTTCTTCACCTCATCCCACTCCCGTAAATTCCCTTGGCGTAAAAGCGCTCGTCTTCGACACTTTCGGCACCGTCGTCGATTGGCGTGGCTCAATCATGCAAGAAGGCGAACAGTGGGGACGCGAAAACAATCTACAAATTGACTGGGGCAAATTCGCGGACCGCTGGCGCGCGGGCTACGGCCCCTCGATGGACAAAGTTCGCAAAGGTCAGTTACCCTGGATGAAGCTCGACGATTTGCATCGCATGATCCTCGATGAATTGCTGAAGGAATTCGCGATAACGAGTCTCACCGAAGAGGAGAAACAGCATTGGAATCGCGTCTGGCATCGTCTGAAAGGCTGGCCTGACGCCGCCGAAGGACTCACGCGCCTTAAGAAAAACTACATCATCGCGACGCTTTCAAACGGCAACGTCTCACTGCTCGTCGAAATGGCGAAATTTGCGGGCCTCCCGTGGGACACCGTCTTTGGCTCCGACCTCTTCCATCACTTCAAGCCCGATCGCGAAGTCTATTTGGGCGCAGTCGATTTGCTGAGCAAGAAACCGTCGGAAGTCATGATGGTCGCAGCGCATCCGCCTGATTTGAGTGCGGCAGCGGCTTGCGGCTTGAAGACCGCCCTCGTCCCGCGCCCCCTCGAAGGCGGTAAGCAGGGCACGCCGCCACCGCCGGTCACTCGAAACGTCCGAGCTCCAGCCGTCGCTTCATTCGACGTCACCGCCACGGACTTTATCGACCTGGCCGCCAAACTCTCGTGAACCTGAGGACCTAGGGCATCCCAGGAGGACCGGCGGCGATCTGGAGCCCCCACCCGGCGTTGGTCCACACACTTTCCCGCCTGCGTTTTCCAAAATTTGTTAGCCTGAGATCGCCTGCGGTGGATCAAGAGCGGCAGAACGTGCTTTTCAAAGCTAGGAGGCCTCGGAGATGTCCTGGCAGCCAGCATCCACGAAACGCGAGCACTCGGACTGGTCCTCTGTCGCGCTCGGGATTGCCGAAGAGGCCGGCTTGACTCCGAGCGTGCCAGCAAAGGTTGGCGAATGAAAGCGTGCCTGCTGCGTTCGCCTGCGCCGGTCGAGACGAATCCGCTCGTCTTCACCGATTGCCCAACGCCCGCGCCGAGCCGCGGTGAAGTCCTGCTACGCGTCAAAATGTGCGGTGTCTGCCGAACCGATTTGCATATCGTCGAAGGTGAATTGCCGCCCCGAAAATCTCCGCTGATCCCCGGGCACCAGATTGTCGGCACGGTCGAAAAACTCGGCGAGGACGCACGGCGATTCAAGATCGGGGCGCGCGCCGGAATCGCCTGGCTTCACCACACGGACCAGACTTGCGAATACTGCCGCGGGGGAATGGAAAATCTCTGCGATCACCCGGATTTCACGGGCTACACACAAGATGGCGGCTATGCCGAATATGCCGTTGCGCCTGAAGATTTCGTCTATCCGCTACCGGAAGGTTTCTCTGACCGCGACGCTGCCCCGTTGCTGTGTGCGGGGATCATCGGCTTTCGTTGCTTGCGGCTTTCGAATCTTAAAGCAGGCAGTCGTTTGGCGTTTTACGGTTTTGGAGCGGCGGCGCACGTCGCCATTCAGGTGGCGCGCCATTGGGGGGTGGAAGTCTTCGCCTGTACCCGCGGTGCAAAGCACCAGCAACTCGCCTTGCAACTGGGCGCAGTGTGGGCCGGCGAGGCGGCAGCTGAACCGCCTGGGCAACTCGATGCCGCCATTATTTTCGCGCCGGCCGGCGAGTTGGTGCCCCCTGCGTTGAAGGCGCTGAGAAAAGGCGGGGTGCTCGTCCTCGGCGGCATTCACATGAGTCCGATCCCTTCTTTCAATTACAATTTGCTCTATCAGGAGCGAGTAATTCGCAGTGTGGCCAACAACACGCGGAAGGACGGCGAGGATTTTCTGCGCGTCGCCGCAGAGATCCCCATCCAAACGCAGGTCACCCTATTTGGATTGGGTGAAGCCAATCGCGCGCTAAATGACCTGAAGAGCGACCGCATCAACGGCGCTGCCGTCCTAGATTGCACCCCGTGAAAATCATCTCGGTCAACCTCGGGCTTCCGCGACGTGTCACACATCATGACCGCGAAGTCATCACCTCGATTTTCAAGTCGCCGGTGACTGGCCCTGTGATGCTGCGCTTCCTCAATCTGGAAGGCGACCGTCAGTCCGATCTGAGGGTCCACGGGGGAAAAAACAAGGCCCTCTACGCATATCCGTTTGAGCATTACGACTATTGGCGCGACCAATTGCCCGAGGCCGATCTTAGCTGGGGCAATTTTGGCGAGAATCTGACGACGGAAGGCCTCCACGAACAGGATACCTTGATTGGCGACGTGTACCGGATGGGGGCGGCTACCGTAAAAGTCACGCAACCCCGCATGCCGTGCTACAAGCTTGGAATTCGTTTCGGACGAGACGACATGCTCAAGCGGTTCCTGGCCAGCGGCCGCTCGGGAATCTATTTTTCAGTCGTGCAGGAAGGACTTGTCGACAGGGGCGACGTGATTGAAAAAATCAGCTCGGCGCCAGAGGGTATTTCGATTGCGGACGTCACTCGCGCGTACGCCTATTCTCGTGAGAATGTCGAACTCGTTCGCCGCATCGTAAGCGCGCAAGTTCTCCCTCGCGGCTTGCACCAGGATTTCCTCGACGAACTGGCCTTGATCGACGGCTGAACTCAAAGGATCCATTTCTTTGCTGCGTCTAAAGGCGAGCCAGCCTGCGCGAATTTAGGCGAGGTGTCTTTACTGGCTACGGACGGTACGTTTTCTGAAAATTGTTTCGAGAGTTTATGACCGTGAAGGTCGCGTCGGGCTGGGCCAAAACCTCAATGTAATGCCCGTCGTCATTCTGATCCATGTTGGCGATGAATTTCTCGTTGACGTTGTGGTCCTGGTCTGACATCACCGCATAGTGCAGTTGCCACAGATCCTCGAGCCCGGGAGAGTCGTGCACGATCTGCCAGGCGACTGGATGTCCGCCCTTGATCGCGCCATTATTCATGACCGCGACTCGCGGATGGAGCGCATTCACGATCTCCCGCGCGTTTGACGAATCGCCCGTTCCCGGATGCGCGGTCCCGTGGTGCGTGGTCAAGTAAAGGTCGACTATGCCGACCTGGTTTCGTGGGCAGGCGAGGCCAAGCTCACCGCGCGTCGTCAAATCACCCAGATCGATGAAACGGAATCGGCCGTAGCTGATCAAGACGCCGACCGATTGCGAATTCTCACTCAAATCAGCGGGCGCCGAAGGCAAACTCGGACAGAGCGGATTTGGCTGGCCGGCGCCTGGCAGGGGCTCGGTGACTTCCGCACCTGCCGCGGTCAGCACCGTAACACCCATTCCTTTGAACGGAAGCCTGTCGCCCGGCTTCAGGATCAGCCGAGGCGATTGGCCGACCACGTTGAGGTAGGTCGCATAGTTAGCGCTGGTCTCTCGACCGCGTTCTTTGTTGGGACCATGGTCGGCAAAAGTCCCGATTTTGATGCGGCTGGCGAGCTGCCGAACGCCGCCTGCATGGTCGGAATGGTAGTGTGTGAGAACCAGGTAGTCGAGACGGTCGATGTTTGCTGCCTGCATGACAGCCAGGATGCGGTCTGGGTCCCGATTGTTCGAATCCGGCCACCCCGTGTCGATCAGCAGCGATTCGCCCTGCGGGTCGACGAGAAGAGTCGATTGGCCGCCTTCGACATCAATGAAATAGATCTTGAGCGCCTGGGCCGCCCCAAGCGCCGGCGTGCCCAGCCGAGGCAGGCAGAGCAAGCACAGCAGAAGAAAAGGTGCGCGACGCATTGAGGCTCCGGATTTACGAATTGACCCTAGCCGAACAGATTACAGGAATCGGACATTCTGGTCCGGTCAAATTCGAGACAAATGTTTCAGGTTGCATTGCGCTCGAACCTAAGCACAATTGAAATTGCCCCTGGGGAGGGTGGGCGTGCGTGTGAAAAGCGCACAGAAAGGGAAGATCGTGACCGCTGGGAACAGGATCGGCATTCTGACGGGCGGTGGGGATGTTCCAGGGTTGAATCCGGTCATTAAATCGGTCGTGTACGGGTCAAGCGAGACAGGCCGGCAAGTGATCGGACTGCGCAGAGGCTGGGAGAGCCTTGTTCAGATGACTGGTCCGGAGGATCCAACCTACATCCGCGAACTCAACCGCGAGAACACACGCACCATCGACCGCAGTGGCGGCACGGTCCTTCATACCTCCCGGACCAATCCGCGTCAGATCGTCCAAGCGAGTGTGCCCAAACACGTCCCGCCTAGCAGGTTGAATCAGCTTTCCTTTGACGGCCAGTACTATGACTTCACACCCATTGTGATCGAGAACCTGGAGCGCCTTGGAATCGACTGCCTGGTGGCCATCGGCGGAGACGACACGCTCAGCTTCGCGGCGGTCCTTTCTACCGCTGGATTCCCGGTGATCGCTATACCAAAGACCATGGATAACGATGTCCAAGGCACTGAGTACTGCATCGGCTTCTCGACCGCGGTCACCCGCGCAAAACAATCCATTAGTCGGCAGCGCACAACGATTGGGTCGCACGAGCGCATCGGCATTTTTCGAATCTTCGGGCGGGACGCGGGCTTTACGGCCTTGTACACGGCCTACGTCACCTCCGAACGCTGTCTGATTCCCGAGTATCCGTTCGATCTCGATCGCCTGTCTAAGTTGTTGCTGGAGGATAAGAGGAATAATCCGAGCAGCTACGCGCTCATCATCGTTTCTGAGGGCGCGATCTGGACAGGAGGCGCGGTAAAGGAGTACGGAGAGGCAGACGCCTACGGGCATCGCAAGAAAGTCGATATCGGCCATGCTCTCGCAGATGAGGTCCATCGGCGCACCGGTGAGGAAACAATGGTCAGTGACCTCACCTACGATCTACGCAGTGGCGAGCCGGACTCGATCGACCAACTGGTGAGCATTACGTTTGCCAACATCGCCGTCGATCTGATTCGCGACGGCGTGAGCGGCAAGATGATCGCCATTCAAAACGGCTGTTACGCGCAAGCACCGCTAAGCCATCTTTCCCTTGGAGCGCGCAAGGTGAATGTCGCCAAGCTCTACAACACCGAACGGTATCGTCCGAACTATCGATCGAAGCTCGACATGCCCCTGCTTTTCAGCGGCTCGTAGTCGGGTACGGTTGAATCCCGAGCGCTCGCCCGCCTGGCCAATCGCCTAGAAGTCAATCGGCTCTTGCCGCCTCCCACCCATGCGGTGTTTCGAGTATAATAAGCTTTCCCCGCTGGCCTAGCGACGCGAAGGTGTGAACGATCCCTTCGTGCAGACCGGCCGGCAAACAGGAGCAATCCAATGAAAGAAGGAATTCATCCCGACTACCACCCCGTGACGGTGCACTGCGCGTGCGGCAACACCTTTGAAACGCGCTCGACCTTCAAAGGGCCGATGATCCGCGTGGAGATCTGCTCGAACTGCCATCCCTTTTTTACCGGCAAGCAGAAGCTGGTGGATACGGCCGGTCGCGTCGAGCGGTTCCAGAAGAAATACGCGGAGAAAGCCGGCGCCAAGAAGTAACTACGGGATTCCGCCAAAATTACATGGGCAACGGCGAGCGCTCGGCTGAAGCGAGATGCGTGAATCGCTCGCCCGGGCGATGTACAATGCTGGACAGATGGCCACGCAATTGTCCCCCGCACAGGATAGGACGCCCCCTCGGTCCGTTGAGAGTGGGCCGCCGCGCGTCACTCTGCGCAATTCGTTTGCACACCCGTTCGATTCAGCGATTGCGGCCGCCCGAACATGCTATTCGCCTCGCCTCGTCGGTCCCGAAGAAGTCACCGAAAAGCAGCGCGTGACCATTGGTTCGGGAACCTACTCGGGGGGGCACCACACTGTTTACCAGCACGCCCACTTCGAATTCGGGCTCGAAAACGTGAGCCGTCAATTTGTCTGGTCGTTTCTGCACGCCCACCCTTTCTATAACTCCGAGCAGCAGAGCCAGCGCTACGTTCGGCTCGACCGCGCGCAGGCCTACATTCCGCCGGAAAGCATGCACTTCGGCGCCGCCGAGCGAGCGATTTACGAAAAGGCAATCGCCCGTGCCTGGGAGCACTACCGCGAATTGACCAGTGAGCTGTTGCCAACGGCACGATCCATCTTGAATGACATCTGGCACGTGAGCGTGTCATCGCACGCCAAGCGGGTCCAGAGGGTTGAACGGCAATCGGAAAAGCGCGCGATCGAAGTTGCTCGTTACGTGCTTCCCGTAGCCGCTTTCACCACGATGGTGCACACAATTTCTGGGGTCGTGCTTTACCGGCTTTGGCGAATGTGCACGGTCAACGACACGCCGGCCGAGGCCATGCTGGTGCTCGATGAGATGATCGCTCGTGTGCGCGAAATCGATCCCCAGTTCTTCGATCGCATCGACAACGAACCTATCGAGCGAGTGCCCGAGCTGCTGACTGCGCCTGGCGACGGAGAGGCTTTCGCCGGCGAGTTTGACCAGCGGCTTGGCGGGCGAACGTCCCAGCTCGTCGATTACCAACCGAACGCGGTCGCCGTTATGGCTGACGCTTATCGTGCAGTCGTCGGACTGACTCGAGCCGAGTGTGCGGATGCTGAGGCGCTCGACCGCATGCTCAATCCTGCACGCAATCCGTACCGCCGCGAGACGCTGAACGTGGGCGTTCACGCACCGATGATGCGCCCGCTCGATCACGCGCATTTCACATTCGCTAAAAAAATCAGCCACACGGCGGACAGCCAGGATCAGCGCCACCGTATGGTTTTCGGTTCGCGTCCACTGCTGACACTCGCCGACACGCGCTCACCGGACTACATCACGCCGATGCTGATCCGCAACAATCAACGTGCATTGGAGATTTACCAGCAGGCGATAGAGGAGGCCTGGGCGGCGAAGAATGAACTGCTCGGCCGCGGCGTGCCGCGCGAGTGCGCCTTATACTTGCTGCCCAATGCCAAGGCCATCCGACTGGTAGAGTCCGGCTCGCTGCTGCACTTGCTGCACAAATGGACCATGCGGACCTGTTTTAACGCGCAAGAAGAAATTTATCAGGCGTCGATCGAAGAGGTTGAGCAGGTTCGCCAGGCGTTTCCCGAGCTGGGGCGCTATATCGGTCCTCCCTGCTTTCTCCGCGCCGGAATTTCTACACCCATCTGCACGGAGGGTTCGCACTTCTGCGGCATAAAAGTTTGGCTCCAATTTCCTAACGTCGAACGGCTCATTTGAATCGCTTGAGCGCGGCACCGCGCCTGGGGCGTTACGCCGGAATTTCGGGAACCGCGGCAAGGAGCGCGCGGGTGTAGGGGTGCTGCGGCGATCGCAGGACCTGATCGGCCGGCCCACATTCGACAAAGCGTCCACCCTGCATTACGGCGAGGCGGGTGGCCAGCTGCGCGACTACCGGCAAGCTGTGCGAAATCAGAATCAGAGTAAGCGAGAATTCGCGCCGCAAGCGCTCGAGCAACTCGAGGATCTGAGCTCCCACGGAAACATCGAGCGCGGAAACGGGCTCGTCCGCAACGACCAAATCGGGCCGCAGGATGAGCGCGCGGGCAATTCCAATTCGCTGCCGCTGACCACCGGAAAATTCATGAGGATAGCGCGCAAGCGAATCCGCTCCGAGCCCGACGGCCTCGAGCATCTGGCCGGCGCGGGTTTGGCGTTCGATACGTCCAAGACGCGATTCGTGAATGGCCAGAGGCTCGCCCACAATCGCGCCTACGCGCATACGCGCGTTGAGCGAAGCCAGTGGATCTTGAAATACCATCTGGATTCGGCTGCGCAGGGCGCGCAGTTCAGGTCCGCGCGCGCTAAGCCAGTCGTGTCCACGAAAACGCATCTCGCCTGAATCTGGCTCGATGAGGCGAACGATCATGCGGGCGAGAGTGGTCTTCCCGCAGCCAGATTCGCCCACGAGGCCAAGTGTCTCCCCCTTGGCCATCGAAAACGTGACGCCATCGACCACCATCGCGCGACCGGACGCGCCGTTGTCGGCACTTTCGAGTGGCCCCGAACGAACCGCGAACGATTTGCGTAGGTCACGCACTTCGAGAAGCGGCTGATCTCGGATCATCAGGTTCTCTCGCCAGCAATGAACTGGATCGTGTTGTCGAAGACAAGCGCCCTGGCGTTTTCGGCTGTGGACTCAAAGCGAGAGTAAAAGCCGGCGGCATCGTCGGCGATCGAGTCCTCCATCAGTCGGCGAGTCTCATCGTAGCGCGCATCTCCTGGGCTCCCGCCGGCCACGAGCATCGAGCGATCGAACGAACGCGACTGCGCTTGCTGTTCCTGGTCCATATCAGCGCACCAGAATACACCGCGCGCGGTGAGCTTCTCCATGATCGGGCGCGGGATTGAGCTCGGGCACGCGTGCTTGACACGCGTCAACGCGATAGGAGCAGCGCGGTGCGAACGCGCAACCCGACGGCAGCGAGTCCAACGCAGGAACAGTACCCGGGATCGGCTGCAGTTTGTGGTGCATCAACCGTGGGGCCGCACGCAACAGCCCTTCGGTATAGGGATGCCGAGGATGGCGCAACACTTCGACAGCAGGGCCTTCCTCGATAATACGGCCTGCGTACATGACCGCCACGCGATCGGCGATTTGTCCCACGACGCCGAGGTCATGCGTGATGAAAAGGAGCGAAAGTTTGAGATCGCGGCGGAGAGTCTGGAGCAGATCAACAACCTGTTTCTGCACGGTTACGTCCAGCGCCGTGGTCGGCTCATCCGCGATGAGTACGCTCGGGTGAGCGGCCAGGGCCATGGCGATCATGGCACGTTGGCGAAGACCTCCCGATAGTTGGTGCGGATACTGGCGCGCGCGGCGCTCCGGTTCGGGAATTGCGGCACGCTCGAGCGCCAACAGTGCGCGGCGCTCGATTTCGCTGCGCGCGAGGCGCGGCTCGTGCACGCGAATGGCCTCTTCGATTTGTGCACCCACACGGAGGACGGGATTGAGCGCGGTCATCGGTTCCTGAAAAATCATGGAGATTTTCCCACCCCGAATGGCGCGCATTTCCGCCTCATTGGCGCTGACAAGGTCCAAACCACCATCGCCGCTTGGCTCAACCCCCTTGTGCAGCCAAATTTCGCCAGTACGGCGCGCCCCCGGCGGGTAGAGGCCCATCAAAGCGAGAGCCAGCATCGTCTTACCGGAGCCAGATTCGCCGACGATGCCCAGGATCTCGCCTTCGGCAAGCGCGAAGGAGATGTCGTTGACCGGCCGGATCCAGCCTGCGCGTGTGGGCAGTGCGACGGTGAGGCCCCGCACTTCTAGCCTGGGAGCCATAAGCACATGATATGACCGCTGGGAGGCTAGACAGGGACATTTTGCGAGTGCGAGTTCGCTTGCGGAAGGTCAACGGCGCGCGAGCGGAACCACGAAACGGAGAGCGGTGTGCGTTTGCGAAAAGCGGCAGACCTTGTTGTCTGTGAGGGCCGCCGCTTTGCCCGCGGCGATGACATCCACCTCACGGATGTGCTTCTGGCCTTTGGGAAAAACAACCCAGATTGCGCCGGCAGGCTTAAGGGAACTTTTCAGCGATCTCATGCGGGCCAGAGCGTTCCGATCGTCGGCAGCAAGAAATATCAGATCGGCGCCCCTCACGACCCCGTCGTGGGCAACGGCCGGCACGATGGCGACAAGATCTCGCTCAAAGGCGGCATCGTCGACACCGAGCACCCAGATGCGCTGACCCGGCTTTACGCCGAGTTTATCGAGGAGCGAGCGATGAGAGTAATCACGCTCAGGTTCGCGCAGATTTCTAACCCTGCTCGGCGACACGGCCCACCTCTGCGGTGCGGAAGTTGGCAGTATAGTACGGTTCTGATCTTGTGACCTGCGGGGCTCCAAGCCAACATAGAAGCGGTGATTACGCTTCGACACTCAACGAATTAGTAATCGTTGGCGGAGGTTTCCAGGAACGCGCGGAGCTTGCGCGAGCGCGAGGGATGACGCAATTTTCGCAGCGCTTTCGCTTCGATTTGGCGAATGCGTTCGCGCGTGACGGCGAAGGACTGCCCGACTTCCTCCAATGTGTGCTCGCTGCCGTCGTCCAGGCCGAAGCGCATCTTGATGACCTTTTCTTCGCGTGGAGTGAGCGTCTTGAGCACCGAAGACGTTTGCTCCTTCAGACTCAGATTGATGACCGCATCGGAGGGGGAAACCACCGCTTTGTCCTCGATGAAATCTCCGAGGTGGGAATCTTCCTCTTCGCCGATCGGAGTTTCCAGTGAAATCGGCTCCTGAGCGATCTTTAAGATCTTGCGCACCTTGGCCACAGGGATGTCCATGCGCTTTGCGATTTCCTCAGAAGTAGGCTCGCGACCTAGCTCTTGCACGAGTTGGCGCTGCGTGCGGACAAGCTTGTTAATCGTCTCTATCATGTGGACCGGGATGCGAATGGTGCGTGCTTGGTCGGCAATGGCGCGGGTGATGGCCTGGCGGATCCACCACGTGGCGTAGGTTGAAAACTTGTAGCCGCGGCGCCACTCGAATTTATCGACAGCCTTCATCAGGCCGATGTTGCCTTCCTGAATCAGATCGAGGAATTGCAATCCACGGTTTGTGTACTTCTTGGCAATGGAAACGACGAGACGAAGGTTGGCTTCGATCAGTTCTTTCTTGGCCTGCTCCGCTTCCGCTTCCCCGCGAAGGATCACTTGGATGGCCCGCTTGAGGTCTTGTGCACTGACCTCCGCAGCCATCTCGATGTCGGTCAATTCCTGACGGCGAGCACGCAAATCCCTGCGGGCTTCGGCTTGAACATCACCTTTCGAGGCGTCGACACGACGCTCCAACTTCAGAATTTCGCGCTCGAGGAAATGCACGCGCTCGACTGTCTGGTGAATCTTGTCGATCAGGCGCTTCTTTTCGAGCGGATTGAAGTCAATCTCGCGGACCAGCTTCGACATCTCCACTCGGGCGCGCGCGACATTGTAGCGGGCGTGCAGATAGGGCTTCTTCTTCGAACGCGGAACTCGCTCAAGCCTGGCCGCCAACTTCATGCACTCTTGATACAGTTTGGCGATCTTGTCGATTTGCTTGAGAGTTTCGCGCGTTTTCGCTTCGATCTTTTCTTCGGTGAGCTCCTCATCATCGAACTGGACAATTTCTTTGATGGAACGCGAGCCGTTGCGCAGATCGTCTCCGACCTTGAGCAGCTCCTTCAGAATCAGCGGCGCCCTGGTGATGGTCTTAAGGACAAGCAGCTGGCCGCGCTCGATTCGCTTGGCGATGGCAACTTCGCCCTCGCGCGTCAGCAAGGGAACCGTGCCCATCTCGCGCAGGTACATGCGAACCGGGTCGTTGGTTTTCTCAAGTGTGCCGGGCGTGAGATCGAGATCGCCGTCTTCCGAGGCGACCTCTTCTTTCACACCTTCTGCCGTGTCGGTCGAATCGGCCGCAGCAAGAGCGGCCTTGGCGCTGGACAGGTCTTCATACACGTCGATCCCGTAGCGCTCGAAGGTCGAGAGCAAATCATCAATTTCTTCCGAAGAGTGAACCTCGGCGGGCAGAATGTCATTGACCTCATCGTAGAGCAGGTACCCCCGCTCCTTGCCCATGGCGATGAGTTGCCTTACCTGATCGTATTTTTCTTCGAGAGCCAACGTCACGTTCTTCTCCCTAACAAGCTATCGGCGGACCGATTGAAAAATATAAGCACAAATAGGCCGGCACAAGACACTCCGGCCTTTCGATAGATTAAAGACCTGCGGACGGATGAAGACCCCTTGAATCGTTCCTTGCGGCTCGCGCCCAACTCGCCCCACATCCTACAGATACAAAGATAAGATGCACCCGGGGCGTTGCCCGTTTCTACAAAACTTCCGAAGTTTACGACGATAACCAGACCCGCGTCAATAGTCAGGACCGGGTTAAGTGCAACTGAAAGCACAGCTTGTCTTGGGACGGCACGATTCGAAGCACGACCTTTCAGCCAATCGGTTATGTCCCCGAGCGCTTCCGGTGTATAACAGGCGCTCGGGGAGCGACACAGAAGGTCCCGGCCGGGCAGCGCCATAGGGGGCACCCATGCAGGTTCGCAACGCTCTTTATCTCGTTTGTTCCGTAGCCGTCAGTATGGTTGTCCTTTCTCAGAGCGCGCGCGACTTTGCGCGTGCTCAACAGGCGGCCCTAGAAATTGGGGCAGACGACATTGGCGGCGTCGTGTCCAGCAGCAAAGGCCCCGAAGCCGGGGTTTGGGTGATCGCAGAAACGACCGGCCTGGCCACTCGGTACATCAAGGAAGTTGTGACAGACGATCAGGGGCGTTACCTGATCCCGGACCTACCGAGGGCCCGCTACAGCGTGTGGGCGCGCGGCTACGGCTTAACTGACTCCCCGAAGGTCGACTCTGAACCCGGCAAGCGAGTGGATCTCAATCCCAATGTTGCCCCCGACGAGAAAAGTCGAGCGCAATATTACCCAGCCAATTATTGGTACGCCCTGCTGAAAGTTCCTGAGCAGAGCGAATTTCCTGGAACCGGCCCCTCGGGGAATGGGATTTCGTCAAACATCAAAACGCAAGGCCAGTGGATTCACCTGATCAAGACCGATAGTTGCGAATCGTGCCATCAGCTCGGGAACCTCTACACACGCACGGTTCCATCAATGTTCGCCAACCTCGATCCCGCGCAGGCCTGGACGCGCCGCGTGCAGTCGGGCCAGGCGGGGGCAATCATGCTGGGCGGGTTAGCTCAGCTTGGCGCAAAGCGTGCCACGGAGCTTTTTGGCGATTGGACCACGCGGATCGCGAACGGTGAGTTGCCAACTGAAGCGCCCCCGCGTCCGCAAGGCATCGAGCGGAATATCGTAATTACGCAGTGGGACTGGGCTGATCCAAAAGCTTATCTGCACGATGAGATTTCGACCGACAAACGCAATCCGCACGTCAATGCAAATGGCTTGATTTACGGTTCGCCCGAAGAAAGCCGCGACTACCTGCCCGTGCTCGATCCGGTGCGCAACACGGCTAGTCACGTTCCCGTTCCCTACCGTGACCCAGATACGCCGGGGCAGCCGAAGCCGCTTGAACCATCGGCTGTGTGGGGCGATGAGGCGATTTGGGACAGCCACACGACCGCTCACAATCCCATGCTCGATGAGCGCAGCCGCGTCTGGATTACAGCCCGAATCCGCGCCGCCGACGACCCGGCTTTCTGTAAGGAGGGCTCAGATTTAATCGCCGCCAAGCTCACTGCGCTCAGCCGATCCGGCCGGCAGCTAGCGGTCTACGATCCGGCAACTAAGCAGTTCTCGCTGATCGATACCTGCTACAGCACGCATCATCTGCTCTTTGCACAAGATGCGAACGACACCCTGTGGACCAGCAGCGGCGGGGGAGGCGGCGTCGTGGGCTGGCTAAACACGAAGACATGGGACCAAACCCACGATGCCGCGAAATCACAAGGCTGGACCGCGCTCGTACTCGACACGAATGGAAACGGCAGACGCGACCCCTACCTAGACACCAGACAGAATGTTCCCACGACGCCGGGCGGCGAGAGTCTTGGCATGTCTTCGGCACTTACGGCTGCCGCAACGGACCCCACCAAAGACACGCGCCTGAGTGCGGCGTTCTACGGCATCGGTATCGCTCCTGACGGCGCGGTGTGGGGTACGGTGCTGGGATTTCCGGGCGGCATCGCGCGGCTTAATCCGGGCTCGAACCCGCCGGAAACCGCTCTCGCCGAATATTATGAGCTTCCCTGGAACGATTCGAGGGCTCCGGTGTGGGGCTATTCGCCTCGTGGCATGGATGTTGATAGCCATGGCGTCGTGTGGGTGGCCTTAGCCAGCGGCCACATGGCCAGTTTCGACCGTCGAAAGTGCAAGGGACCGCTTAGCGGGCCGAAGGCAACGGGCCAGCAGTGCCCCGAAGGCTGGACGCTCTATCAGACGCCGGGGCCGAAATTCAAGAACGTGACCGACTCCGGCAGCGATGATTCTCACTACTACCTCTGGGTGGACCGCTTCGACACCCTCGGTCTTGGCCCAGACACGCCCATCATCACAGGCAACTCGTCCGATTCGCTCATCGCGCTGGTAAACGGAAAATTCGTGATTATGCGCGTCGCCTATCCATTGGGCTTTTTTGCGAAGGGGATGGACGGCCGCTTCGATGACCCCAAAGCAGGCTGGAAAGGCAAAGGAGTGTGGACGACCTGGGGAACTCGAACGCCGTTTCACAGCGAAACGGGCAAAGGAACATTGCCCAAGGTGGTGCATTTTCAAGTTCGACCTAATCCGCTGGCCGATTAGCTGTTCCGACCGCCCTCGATGGCTGGGTTGAGAATGAGGGTTGGAGTCAGCGCTCCGGTCAGTGTCTGTCCACACAGTGGCCATCGCGAGATCGGAGATGCGCAACTCCCTTCACTCCAGATGAGCTGAGCAGCCCTGTGCTGTGCAAACCGTAGAAGCATACGGCTAATACCCTAGTTTGCCGGTGCAGGTTCTGGATTTTCTCGGTCCTCGCTCGAAGTGCAAGAGGCTTAGGATAAGCTAGCTGCGGTTCGATCGAGCGAGAGATATGGCCCAAAGACGCGGGCAAAGTCCGAAGCAGGTTCCGGCGCCCCCACAGCGCACACGCGCATCGATGAGAAAGTCTCGACTGCTCGATTCTGTGATCCCCGCGGGCGTGAACGATGTGACCGTTCAAGTTGACGGCGGGGATGTTCAGCTCACCAATCTTGGAAAAGTGTTTTGGCCGGGCCTCGGCCTAACCAAACGCGACTTGCTCGAGTATTACCTGGTCATGTCGCCGTGGCTTGTGCCGCACGTTCGGGATCGGGCCATGGTCATGAAACGCTATCCGAATGGCATTTCGGGCGACTTCTTTTTCATGAAGCGCGCGCCTAAGCAGCGCCCTTTATCGATTTCCATCTGCTCGATTGAGCAGCATTCCGGAAACGTGATCGACTTCCCGGTCGTTCAGGACCAGGCCTCCCTACTTTGGCTCGTGAATCTCGGATGCATCGATCTGAATCCCTGGTACGCACGCTGCGACGATGTGGACCGGCCC
>Ga0126371_10000923_pt1 | contig 24442 bp, 20 predicted proteins | sample PanSoiMetaPlot_4_FD_110145 | JGI IMG/M metagenome (GOLD analysis project Ga0126371, IMG submission 110145) | Tropical forest soil microbial communities from Panama - MetaG Plot_4 | ecosystem: Environmental > Terrestrial > Soil > Tropical forest > Bulk soil | place: Panama | collected 2016-02-17 | reverse complement strand
GCACCTCGGCGGCGCCGTACCCACCGGGCTGATCAGGAAGCTGGGTGCGGGCGATTTCGGCGTGCCTAGCAAAATCCACGACCGCAAATCCGTTGAGGTTAGAAAGCTGGACAAAGATGCGGCTGGTGGAGCCGTCAGGATTGGTGTCGAAGGCCATCGGGCGTACGCCATTGTCGAATTTAATCTCCCAAGCGATCTGGTCGGTCTGGAGATCAATGATGGTAGCGGACTTGGATTCGACCGAGCCGGCCACGGCAAATCTTCCGTCAGGCGTGACGTAAACGTTGTGGATGGTTCTCTGAATGGCGATGGTCTTGGCAAGCGTGAGAGAAGAGGTGTCGACTACATCGACCGCGCCAGGGGCAGAATGGATGCCCACCAAAACGCGTCGGCCGTCTTTCGTGACGGCAATGTTGTTGGGGCGTCCGGTGAGGGGAATCTTCTTCAGGATTTCCCCATTCTCGCGGTTGACGACGTCGAGCACGCTCTCCGACTCATTGCTGATGTAAACGCGCGTGCCATCCGGAGAAAAGTTGATGCCATGGGGCAGCTCGATGCCGCGAATGACTTGCACAACGGTGTTCGTCGTGGGATCGACGACGTCGATCGTGTTGCCGGCACTGTTGGTAATGTAGATGAGCGCAGCGGGATTCATCTTGGGGTTGGCGGCAGCGTGCGCGCCTCGGACCCATTCGGCAAGAGTGAGCCAGTCAGGATCATTCTGCGTCTCGAACTGCCTTCCACCGGAATGGAAGGCATCCCCTCCGGCTTCTGCCGCCAGCGGGTGAATCAACAGCAAGCTAACATACGGATTACCAGGCGTAACAAGCCGGGATACCGTTTCAAAGTTCCGCCGCGATTGCTCCTCCGTCCAGGTGCGGGCGCCCGCGGAGAGTTGTTCGAGATGGAAAATGCGGCTCGCCTGCAAGTGGCAGCCGTAGCACCGCGCATGCCCGGGTCGCTCTTTCAAGAAGATGGGCTCTACCTTGGATTTGAAGAAGTCGAAATCCAAGGCGCTGCTGGAAGGGCTGGAGGCCGTATTCCCTGATTGTCCGGAATTCGTCGATGCCCGAACGCGGACTTCATTCCCGATGCGGGGAGCAGTTACGGCCGGAGAGAAGGCTGTCACCGCTGCAAGAATCAGAATGCCGGACCCTGATTTGGGAAGATAGGACATTTCTTGAATCCTTGTTTCGTCGTGGGCGGAATACTACCGCAAAAGCGTGGCAGTTAGAACGATGATCAGATCCCGGTAATCGCAAACCGGAAAAACTGCTCAGACCGAGATGGACGGTAAGCCAGCATTGGAGAAAATCTTCCGGCAATTGGAACGGATCGATCCGAGCGGCCCGCAGTTTCGAGGAAGGCCTAGAAGAGACGCGCATAGTACATCGCTTTAGTGGAGGAGGACTGTTGCCCGCCGGAAAGATTCGCGTTGTTTCGACAAGTCCGGAAACTACCGCTGCCGGGCACGCATTCCTTCTATTTCAAATCTTGCGCCACCAGATGGGAGATGTCCCGACCATTGGAAGCTAAATACCCCTTGGCTAACGCGGTTGTTGGCGTCACGCCAGTGGATCAACATTTTGTCGGTCGGCAAGGCTTGCTGGATTTCTTCCCCGCACTCTAGGCAAAAGATTTTTTCTCTTGGAGTCTGGCAAACGCAAGCAAAGGGCCGCTGACAGTACGCGCAATCATGGTAGTGAGTCATTGGAAGTTGCCGAGAACCCGCAAAGCCACTCCGCCCGAATGGCTACGCAGGCTCCCGGCTAGTCCACGATTGCGAGCTGCGCGCCCGGTGTCAACTGACACTTGTACCAGTCAAACGTTAATAAGTGTTTATCAACACGGAACCTCGGCACGATCGCTGCCTATCCCTGCATTTCGGTACTATGCGCCACGCACAAATTATTCCAGCCGTGGTTGGATTGGTGTGCGCCAGCCCGGCTCTTTGTTTCATTAACGCAAAAGAGTTAAAACGTAACCCACGCTGACTGGAGTCTTGGTGGCTGAACGAGTGTTTGCATAACTACGCAATACTGTTCGGTTTTTTCACGTAGCGCGCGGAGTTGATCCGGTGTCGCCTCTGGCGCCTGGATATTGAATTTCAGGCGGATCTGTTCAAAACCGACCGGTACACCTTTTGCGATTCCCAGCGTGCCACGGAGGTCCAAGTCACCCTCAACCGTTACCTCAATGCTCTTAGTAGGTATTCCCATGGCTGTTGCAACCATCTGACAGGTAATTTGAGCGCACGCGGACAAAGCGCCAAGAAGCAAATCGCCGGAGCATGCAGCAGTCCCTGCTCCACCGACTCCCGCGTGTGCTTGTGCCTGATAGATGGCGCGACCGACCGCAACCGAGCACGCAATGGGTGTCTCGATTTGACTTCCCTTGGCCGTTAGGGTGATTCGAGACGTGGATGGATCGCTTCTATATTGCTCTTTCAGCGGCTTCTGAACCGACTTCAGATCCATCATGACCTCCCGGTTCAATCGGCAGTCGTGTAAGATACTCCAGCCTCGGCGTAGGCTGGAACGGATCCGTAGAAGGACGCCCGGTACGCCAAGTTGAAGCATCGGAGGTTAGCATATGCCGAAGTTTGTTATCGAGAGGGAAATACCGGGAGCTGGAGACCTAACGGATGCGGAACTACAAGAGATCTCGCGCAAGTCTTTGGCGGTGCTCAAGAGCATGGGGTCGGAAATTCAGTGGCTGCAGAGCTACGTCACAGGCGACAAGTTGTATTGCGTGTATCTCGCTCCTGATGAAGCAACTGTTCGCGAACACGCCAGACGCGGTGGATTTCCTGCCAATCGCGTCTCCGCTGTACGGCGCATGATCGATCCGGCCACGGCAGAGTAACCGGCGACGGTCGTGCCAATTCGTTCCATCGGCAGTGAACTGCATCTCACTCTGCCCCAAAATTTGATGCTCCGTCCCTTGGTTTAACCAGCTCCCTCACCGCCACGTCCAACGGCATTACCCATCCTTCCAGCCAAGCGGCACGGCCTGCCTCCGCAGACAATTGCTTCCGCGCTGGCTCGAGGCACTGATCGAGTTTCGTCTGCTCCACAACCGTCAGTGGAGCTCCGATCGTTTCCCGGAGTGCGGCCGCAATTCCTGCGAACCGCAACGCACGGTTCGCATCAGAACGTGCAGCCGCGAGTGCAGCGATCGATTCGAGTCCGCGGGCCAATCCGCGCTTGTGCCCGAGTTCGTGGAAGATGGTCATACTTTCGCGATGCAGAGCCTCCGATGCTGCGAAGTCCCCCTGTTCTCGGGTCAGGTTCCCTAGATCAGCCAGCGAACCCGCGATACCCCATAGGTCATTGGCCTCACGAAACGCCGCGATCCCACACGTGTAGAAGGACCGGGCGCCCGACAAGTCGCCCTGTTCTCTTAACAGGTCCGCCTGGTGGTTAAAAACCCAGGCAACACCCGATCGGTCCTTTAGCTCGTGGAAAATGGCTTGGCACCGTTCGTACAACGCGCGCGCTTGTTCGTAGTCGTGCCGAAACCTCTTGACGGTCGCGAGATTACTCAAAGCGCGGGCCACAGCCAAACGATCGCCGAGTTGTTCCCACAACGCCAGGCTTTCCTCAAACAACTCGGTCGCAGTATCCAGATCGCCTTCATCCCGGCTGAACACTGCCAGCGCATTCAATGAAACTGCTATGCTCTTTTGGTCCTGCAGCGCACGGGCGATCTCCAGACTTTCCCGCATAAGTTGTATGGAAGCATCATAGTCTCGTTGGTTTCCTGCCAGCACCCCAGCGGAGAAGAGTGCTCGCATTCGGACGCCATCGTGCGATTTATCGCAAGGAAGCCGCAGCGCCGCTTCCAGGCGCTGGCGTCCTTCCGTGAAGTATTCGCACATTTCCCAGAAACGGAAGAGCGCCGTGCTTAAACGAAGACTCCACTCCGCGTTATTTCGTTCCGCCAGCCAATCCAGCGCGGCACGGAAGTTGTCGTGCTCCGTTTCGAGGCGATTGGTCCACACCTTTATCTCGCTAGGGTCCGTCTCGGTTGCCGCTTCTTCTGCGAGCAATACGCAATAGGCGGCGTGTGCTTTTCTGGTCCTGTCCCCTTCTCCACTCACGGCAAGTTTTTCCAGGCCATATTCACGTATGGTCTCGAGCATGAGAAATCGCGGCTCGCCGTCGTTTTGGTCGATTTGCCGCACGAGGCTCTTGTCGACCATCGAAGCCAGGCCATCGAGAATGCCCAGTCCCAGATCCTGCTTCGTGTCGCAAACTGATTCCGCCGCTTCCAGCGCGAATCCGCGCGCGAACACGGAAAGCCTACGAAACAACTTCTGTTCTGATTCACTGAGTAAGTCGTAGCTCCAATCAATCGTATGCCGCAGTGTCTGTTGGCGGGTGGGCAAATCTCTCGCACCGCTCGTCAGCAGCTGCAATCGACTCGCGAGACGGCCCCTCATCGCGGCCGGCGTCAGCAGTTTGATCCGCGCCGCGGCAAGTTGGATCGCTAGCGGAAGTCCATCCAGGCGTGCACAGATCTCACCAACAGCAGATGCATTTTCCGAAGAGAGGGCGAAGTCTGGCTTAATGGCCGTCGCTCGTTGCACAAACAGCGCGATGGCTGGTATCTCGGCCATCGTCGCGATCGACAAGGGTAGCTTGCTGTCCGGCAATGCCAGGGGATTCAAAACAAACTCGTTTTCGTCGTGCACTCGCAAGGCCGCTCGGCTGGTCACTAAAATCTTCAATGCTGCTGCCTGTGCGAGTAGTTCACCAAGCAGGGGAGCCGCAACAACAAGGTGTTCGAAATTGTCGATCAACAACAACATCGGTGCTGTGACGCGCTTCCGCATATATTCTTTCAGGCTTTCGACAGGGCCCTCGCCTCCCGACTCCCGCACGCCCAGTGTTTGCACAATCACCGAAGCGATCAGGCTGGGTTCAGAGATCGAGGCCAGCGATGCAAAATACACACCTGACGGAAACCGGTCGCAGAGTTCGCGCGCGACCTCAATACCGAAATGTGATTTCCCGATGCCGCCCGGACCGGTTATGGTTACCAGGCGTACCTCGCGCCGCAACAGTAACTGCTTTGCTTCTGCCAACTCCCTTTCCCGTCCAATTAGTGGCGCGCTCGCGGGAGGCAAGTTACTTGGTCGGTCCTCCGATCGCATTGGCTGGAGATCCGTGAGGCGGTCTCGAATGGCAACCAGATCGCGGACCAGATCGCGAGTCGAAAAGTAGCGTTTTGCAGGTTCCTTGGCGAGACAACGCTCGACGATCCAGCCAAAAGGGGGCGGGACTTCAGGGTTCATCGACCCGATCGCGCGCGGTTCTTCATTCACAATGGCCATTAACGTTTGGGGCAGAGATGTCTTTTGAAACGGATGCTTTCCCGTTACCATCTCGTATAGCACTGCGCCAAACGAAAACTGATCTGACCGAAAATCGACGATCTCGCCACTGGCTTGTTCCGGTGACATGTACTTAAAGGTGCCAAGGATGACGCCAGGTTTCGTCGAGTCGCTTTCCTGCGACTGTGTTTCCGCCTGGGTTAGTCCGTCTAATCCTAGTTTCGCTATCCCAAAATCGAGGATTTTCACCACGTCAGGGGAAATCATAAGATTCTCGGGCTTCAGGTCTCTGTGAATGACTCCGGTTTCATGTGCCTTTGCCAATCCTTCCGCAATCTGGACGGCGATCGAAATGATTGTCCGGATCGAAAGATTCCCAGAATCTAAAAATTCCCGAAGTGTCTTGCCCTCGACATATTCGAGCACCAGAAAATCGATGCCATCCTGGTGGCCCACGTCGTGCAGTGTACAGATGTTTGGATGGGACAACTTGGAAATCACCCGGGCTTCGGTATCGAGTCGTTTCCCTAGATCAGAGTTTCGTGTGAATGTTTGCGGTATGACTTTGACAGCAACTGTGCGATCCAGGCGGCTGTCCCGCGCTCGATAGACCTCACCCATGCCGCCCGTACCGATCGGTGAAAGGATTTCGTAGGGGCCAAGTCTCGTACCTGGAGCGAGTGGCATAGAGTCAAGAGATTATAGTGCTATAGCGCCCTGCATGGAATCTTGACAGGGGTAAGCCAGGCTATCAAAAGAGGCTAAGCTATTGAGCAATTCGTGATTGAGGAAACTTCGCCGGCCTTGGACGCAACCCGGCCGGTACCGACGCATGCTCGCTCTTGGCCAGCGTGCGGGCATCGCCGAGACCCACCCACGCTGTTTCACGGACAGTTTCGCGGTGGACATGCTGGTGCGAGCGATAAGTCCGCACGACGTTGCAACACTCCTCGGCGACACGGTGGAAACCGCAGAAAGGCACTATGCACCCGCTGTCGACCGGCGCACTGTCATCATTTACCTGCGCGGGGGTTCCAAAAACCTACCGACGTTCGCCTCTCCTCTCTGTGTCCTCATTTGCGATCAATCCCCGGGTTGGGTTGACATTTTCTTGAAAAAGGCTGAGGCGGGTAGAGGTACACGTCGCCGCAGCCCCGGTCCGTACCCCTCAGCAGGGCGACTCAATTATTGTCTTTGATTCCGGTAGACCCAGCGATCAAGATGATGAGCGCCTAATCGCGACCTCGCCGAGCTTCATCTGCATCTTCCGCGAGATCGTTCAGCAAGGCAAAAAACTCATCGGATTGGCCCATGAAAAGGCCCATATCAGTCAGGAACTTGACCACGGCTTTCGCAATGCCTTTCGTTTCGGTCGGTCGAATGATCGAACACGGGGGTAATTTGCGGCTGAGAAAGGGGCATGGCTCCGGCATGATCAAGTTTGCTTTCAGATCTTCGCCCGCCGAAGTTAGATCTGGAAAGGTCACGGATACGCCGGTGACGGGGTCCACGGCGGTCAGCGGTGTGGCATTGCCAGCCTTATCCTGCCAGGTTTGGAAGTGCATGGTTTCAGTAGGGCCTATGCTGATCAGGATTCGCAAAACCTCGGGATGTGTTGCACGCTGGGCCATAGCCGGATAAAGGCTGGTGCCGCCCTGCTCGATGGTGGCAAAGTGGAATCCCGCGGTGTTTGCGATGGCCTTTAGAAAATTGGGCTCGCTCGTGTCTGCATCCGTCCGCGGAATTGCCGTGTGCTGCCCCATGTTCAGGGTGGGGACCGCTTGCGGGAAAACAAAATGCGGATCTAGGTCAGGATTGCGATTGCCGATCCGGTACCGAGTCCACCAACTGGTGTCTACTGTGAGCTGCATGAGATTGGTCAGCCGTAGCCTCCCGCTCGATCCCTTTGCCGTGCTACCCGTTAGCGTTCGGAAACGCTCCAGGTTTGCGGGTGCGGCGCCTCTCGAAACTAGATATGCATTTAGAAAATTCTGGTGGGTGAATTCATCGTCGGTATTGTCGTGGATGTACTGGGGCATGTCCGTGTCGAGCACTTGAAGAGCTTCAGTGTAGAGTGGATTGCCGCTTCCCCCTGGAACTTCGCTTGTGTTAGGGACGCCTCCCAATTCGTTGTACTGCACCCAGAAATCAGTCTCAAGGATTTCTGCGGCTGCGGCGAATCTGAGCATCGCCGCGTCTCCTGGGGTCAGATTCCCGCTCTTCTCTTCTGGGCCCTCTTGTATGAGGGCCTCGGTCTCGCGAGCCATAAGTGTGAGACCGAGAGTTCCTGCGCTGGCCGTGACCATTCCCTTCTTCAGAAACGCTCGCCGGCTCGAACCGTCCCTGAGCACATTGTCCGTTTTCATAGCATTCTCCTCCCGCGATTCGAATCAAGCATGCAGATTGATTCGAGGCCTGGCATCAACCCAAAATCACAGCAAGTGATTTTCAGGCGAGGGGCCGTCCAACTGGCAGTGCGCCAGTCCACATTCAAGCGGAAAAAAAACGACCAGTGGCCAATCACTGATCATTCTTTGTCAACGGGACGGTCAAAAGGCGGCAAATCGGATAAATGGTTTCAAGCAAACCGGGGGACCGGGAGTTGTACCATACGTCCGGAAAGAATTAAGAAAAGATCACTCGGAAATCAAGTTTATATAGAGCGGGAACAGCCAGAAACCGTGATGTCTAGGCGCGAATCTCAATGCCACCGCTTGCTTTCCTACAGGAATCTACTGAGAGCAATGCGGCAAGTGTTTGTTGTTCAACGTGGCGGCATAAAACATGCCACGTTCCTTTGGCACGGAATCGGTTAGACGAGCACATCGATCTTTTCGTACGAGGTAATTGATGACCTGTCTCCTGCTCATTTTGTTTGCGGCTTTCCCGCGGGTCGCGTTGGTGCTGTTGTTTCTGTTCTCTAATTATCTTCAGCGGGCATACCACGGGCTGATTGTGCCCATTCTTGGATTTATCTTTCTGCCCCTCACTACGCTCGCTTATGCCTGGATGAGTAATTCCGGTCTACCCATAGCCGGCCTGAATCTACTTCTCTTGATCATCGCTGTCGTGATTGACGTAGGAAGTTGGGGCGGGGGGGAATATCACCGACGCACCCGATGGTCACCCTAATTCCGCGTGAGTCCTGGCTGACCATAAAGCCACTGTCTCTGATCATGAGGAATTAGCAATGTACTTCTCTGTCAAAGACCGAGAGGCTACTGGATTTTCCGTATTCGTTTGGCTGAGGACCTCCGGTAACCTTCCGTTGTGACGTTCGAAACCCGAATCCGAAAACTCTGTTGGGAACTTGAGAGTTGTGACGACAATGCTCGGAGTATCGAGATTCTCAAAGAATTACAAAAAGTCATCCACGAGCAAATACAACAAATTCATGATGAAGTGAACGGTCTTCGCCGCCTTCTTCATCCCGGAACGCGAAGCTCCGAAGTTCACAGACGGAATAAGCCATCGTTGCTCTTTGTGCTCAGCCGACCTTCAAACCTCGCTCGATAAGACCGCTTAGCGCTGTCGTATTCGTTGATGCAACAACTAGGTGAGTGTGGGCATAAAATACAAAATATCTTCCAGGTCCCAGGCTAGCGATTTCATCCATTCGTTGTCTAGCGGCTCCTAAGCCTTCAACCGCTTCTAGCCATACGGTATCAGTGGTCCACTCGCCTTCTTCATTTTGTCGTTCCTCCCTTCGTCCGTGAATTGCGGGAACGCGCAAGGCGCGTAATGGAAAGCGGCGAGGGCCTTGAGATAACAGGCACAGAAGAATGCAGGGTCGAGGCGATTACAATGAAAACAAACGAGTTAGTGGCGGATGAGCCTGTAAGCCGGATTCTGTTCGGCGCTTCGCCTTGCGGCGCTGCGCCGTGACGATCATTCCTCTAGGCCGCAACTCACGATGCGGCTCGAGCAACCTACCCGAGGGTTCGCCTTCAGAACAGCTTTCGCCAGTCTGAAGGGAGCGAAGCTCAGCGGGCCGGGCCAGCCCTCCCCTCCTATTTGGTCTTGCACCACGCGGGGTTTGCCTTGCCGGCAACATTACTGTCGCCGCGGTGGGCTCTTACCCCACCTTTTCACCCTTACCTGCGCGCGAACCATGCAGACATCCCGAAGGTTTTCCTCCGGTCTGCCACCGGGTTACGCTTTGCCGGCGGTATCTTCTCTGTGGCACTTTCCGTGACGCCGCCGCTTGCGCGGCTTCGTCCCCTGGCGTTACCAGGCGCGTTGCCCACACCGCTTGCGCGGTTTCGGTGTCCGGACTTTCCTCCCGCCAGGTCCTGAGGGACCCGGCCAGCGATCGTCAAGCTCACCCGCCACTTTCATTATACCGTGACTTTATACGACTCGGATCAGCTTCGCGCCCGCCGGGTGCTGGGAAGAGAATCCCGACTGAAGTTACGTTCCTCTAGTCGATTTGTCGGTACATCACGAGTGCATCCACAAATCCGCACGCCGGATGTTCAAAAGCGAGCGGGAGGCGGCCGACCGTTTCAAAGCCCAGGCTGGACCACAGTTTGACCGCCGCTGCGTTGGTGCTGACCACGAAATTGAACTGCATGGCGCGAAAGCCGCGTTCTTTCGCCCGTTCAAGCGAATGTAGGCACATCGCTCGCGCAATGCCGCGCCCGCGTTCGGACTCAGCGGTTATGTAGCCACAATTCGCCACGTGCGCTCCGCCGCCATTCTGGTTGGCTTTTATAAAGTACGTTCCTAAGATTCTGTGATTTTCTTCCCAGACGAAGGGCTCTTTTTCCTCGGAAAACCAGTATGCCAGGGCTTGTTCCTTGTTCATGTCGCGCGGCTGTGTATAGGTCTCTCCGGCCCGAATCACGGGTTCCAGGATGGCCCAAATTGCTTCCGAGTCCAATTTTGTTGCGGGACGGATCAACTGGCTCTTCCTCCAAAGGAATCCGAGCTCCAGGCTGGCTCGGCAGCCTCGCTCCTTGCTAGATGGAAAAACCACACCACAACCATCCCGTTGATGAGCGCCACGGCGGGAAAGTAGAACTTGTCGTTCAGACCCGCCAGCCAGGTTTGCCCGCCGTAAGTGCTCAACAAGCGTCCCAGCAAGCGCAAGGCATTCAAAAAGAAAGCCAGTGCCGCCAGGCGTCCCCACGACTCTCGGTCTTTCATTGTGGCCAGTCCAAACAATAGAGCCGCGAGCAAATGTGAGAGCATTTGAGGAAAATACCAGCCACGAATCGCTTCGGTCCATGCGACAAAGCGGCCCAGTATCAGGCTGCGCTCGGCGGCATCGGAAGACGCGTGAAACTGTTCGGCCCAGCGCTGGCCAATCACAAAAATCTCGAAGCTGCGGGCCGAGACTTCAAATCCCACAAAGGCTGTTCCGAAGATGAGCGCCAAAACCGAAAAAACAGGTGCAACCCGGTAATAACGGAGCGCAACCACGACGTAGGCCACCAAGAGCGACAATATCGAACTCATGACGAGGTAGGCGCGGATTTTGTCAACTGGCATCAGGTAGGTGAGGAGGTTCTGCTCGGCGTTTCGTGATGTGGGAATCCAGCGCCTATAGGCAATCTCCTGAAACGTTTGCGCAAGCAGGAAAAACAGAACACACAGTCCGGCGGCCAGATATCGCTCATTCGCCGCAGCTTTACGCATCGCTCCCTACTTGATTCCTAGGAGCTTTTCGAAACCGGACTCGTCCAAAATGGTGATCGCGAGTCCTTTCGCCTTGTCGTATTTCGACCCCGGGTCGCTGCCGACCACGACATAGTCGGTCTTCTTGCTCACTGAACCGCTGACCTTGCCGCCGTGCTGCTGCACCAGCTCACCTGCTTCTTCCCGGCTGCGGCGCTCCAAGCCGCCGGTGAACACAAAACTTTTCCCTGCCAGCTTGTCACTCTTCACTTCGCGTTTTTCGGCCGCCGGCCGCACGCCGGCGTCACGCAGCTTTTTGATCAGCTTGCGATTGGCTGGCTCGCTAAAGAAGTCTACGATGCTGGCGGAAACCTTTGGCCCCACTTCAGGCACTTTTTCCAGGTCCTCCGCACTTGCTTCAGCCAATTCCTCGAGCGAGGCAAATTGTCCCGCCAGTAATTGCCCGGTGCGCTCGCCGACGAATTGGATTCCCAGTGCATAGATCACGCGCGAAAGCGGCTGCTTCTTGCTCGCCGCAATCTCATCCACCAGGTTCTGAGCAGACTTTTCCGCCATGCGCTCCAAGTCCGATACCTGCTCGAGTTCCAGCGAATACAAATCCGCCGCGTCCTTGACTAGCCCCTTGTCTACCAATTGGTCCACGATTTTTTCGCCGAGCCCGTCAATATCCATCGCGTGGCGTCCCGCGAAATGCAGCAGCGATTCCTTGCGCTGCGCAGGGCACGCGGCATTCACGCAGCGATACGCTACTTCTCCTTCAACGTGATGGATCGCGCTGCCGCATTCGGGACACTTCTTGGGCATTTGAAACAAACGGCGTTCCTTGCCTTGTTTCACCACCTTCAGCACGTGAGGAATCACTTCACCGGCACGTTCGATCAGCACCGTGTCGCCGATGTACAAGCCGAGTCGCTCGATTTCGTCCATGTTATGCAGTGTCGAGCGGCTCACCGTGACACCGCCAACCTGCACCGGCTCGAGCACGGCCACCGGGGTGAGCGCACCGGTCCGCCCTACTTGCACAATAATGTCGTTGACGACCGTGGTTTCTTGTCGCGCCGGATATTTGAATGCCATCGCCCAACGGGGGGATTTCGAGGTGAATCCAAGTTCATTCTGCAGTCCTGTGGAATTCACTTTGACGACCACACCATCAATCTCGTAGGGTAGCTTCTCGCGCTTGGTATCCCAAGCCTCGCAGTACTTGATTACTTCCTCGATTCCGTCGCACAGTTTCGAACCGTCGCTGGCTCGGAAATGCAGTTTCTTCAACGCCTCCAATGAATCGGAGTGCTTGGTGAACGGCACTTTGCCATTCACATAAAGATAGTAGGCAAAAAAATCCAGCTTGCGCTGTGCGGTGATCGAAGGATCTAACACCCGAATCGAACCCGCCGCTGAATTGCGTGCATTCACGAAAATCTTCCCGCCGGCCTGTTCCTGCTGGCGGTTCAGCGCTTCAAATGCCTTGCGCGTCATCAGGATTTCGCCACGCACTTCAAAACTTCTGGCCAGCTTTAACTTTTTCGTGATTGTTTCATTCACTCGCAGCGGGATCGAACGCACCGTCTTTACGTTTGGGGTGACGTCCTCGCCGGTCGTGCCATCACCCCGGGTCACGCCCCGCGCCAGCACGTCGTCCTCATATTTCAGTGAGATACTTAGTCCATCGAATTTGTGCTCGGCAATATATTCGATCTCCGCATGTCCGGTGCTTTCACGAACGCGGCGGTCCCACTCGCGCAGCGTATCGTAGGAAAATGCGTTGTCGAGGCTCAGCATCGCCCGCGCATGGCGTACGGAGGCAAATCCCTCGCGTGGCGTCCCACCCACGCGCCTGGTTGGCGAATCGGGCGTCACCAGTTCCGGATTCGCTGCTTCGAGCTGCTTCAATCGTTCCATCAACTGGTCGAACTTCGCGTCGGAGATCTCCGGTGCGTCTTGAACGTGGTAGAGATACTCGTGGCGCCGAATTTTTTCCCGTAGCTCTTCGGTTTCCCTGCGCAGCGCCGCCTTGTCTTTTTTCGCCATTTCCGCCTTCGCCATATGGACCTCGCCTCAACATGGCAAACTGACCGTATTATATAGGCCAACCGGTGGCCGCGCTAAAACCAGAACTTCTCCAATCACCCGCGGCGAAGGAAGTTGCCAGCCGCGGGGTCGCGCATCACAAAGCGGTGTGACGCAGGGCGTTGTGTTTACTCTGCACCCGGCGGAGCATCGCTGGCAGAAGGGGTCGTCGCATGCTTGCAACGCGCCTGATCCGACTCATTGAGAATCATCATAGCTCCCTGACGCAAGAAGCCATGCAAGACGTTCTGACAAATGAGAAAACCCGATCATTCCACCAAGTGCCCAGGGCGGAGCTTGAGCCGCGCGTCGCCCTGCTTTACCAGAATCTCGGCACATGGATTGGCAATCCCAATGAAGATGCCATTCGCAAGGAATACGAGCATTGGGGACGCACGCGGTTTCATCAGGGGATTCCCTTCAGCGAAATCATCTATCTTTTGATCTTGACCAAGAAGCATCTGCGCAAATTCATCCGCGAGCACGGATTGGTGGACTTCTCGGGCGACCGGATAACGCCTGAAGACCTAGTGGGAGTGGGGCTTTACGCCGTCCAAGAGTTAAACTATCAGGTCGGTGATTTCTTCGATCGCGCGCTGTATCACGTGGTTCGCGGCTATGAATCGGCTGCGATGAAGCAATCCGCCGCTGTGTAATCCCGGCTGTTTGCCGGGCAGTTGCGGCTGCCAGAGGGCGCAACCGGGAATTCGTTCCTGCCGGCACCCAAGGTTATGGCTGCAGACGAGCATCCCCTGGGCGTCTTCTGGCTTTTTCGACCTACAGAGTTACCTGCTAGGCAGCCTAGCTGCCAGCGGGCTTCGAATGCCCATACCAGGAAGCACATTGCGAGAAAGACGCTCGCTCGTTGGAGTACAGGTATCCCATTGAGCGAAGTAAACCACCTTAACGGTTCAGACCGCGAGGCAGTTCTTTTCAGCCACAAGAATAAGGCTGCGGGGTGGTTCACCACCAAACCCAGGAGGATACGACCCAAGTGGCTCCCGTCCATCGGACTTTCCAGTTAGAATGATTTGTCTACGATCGAGAGAAAAACAGCCTCCGCGGGTGCCACAGACCATGGAAACGCAATTTGCGAACGCTCTGTTGATTCACAATCCCAACGCGGGAAACGGCGGCACCACACGCCGGCGCCTGATTGACGACGCCCGCAAATTTCTTTCAGAGAATGGCATCCATGCCGAATTGGCGGAAACCACAGGGCCCGGCCATGCTACCGAAATCGCACAGCAGGCCACCCGCGATGGCCGTGAACTGGTAATCGCCTGCGGGGGTGACGGCACGCTCAACGAAGTCGTTAATGGCCTTGCCACCGCACAAAACGGGCATCGGGTACCCCTAGCTCTCTTGCCCGGCGGAACCGCCAACGTTCTCGCCAAGGAACTGAACCTTCCCTGGGACATTCCACGCGCTGCCAGACACCTGATCCACGCAGATGTCCACGAAATTGCCTTAGGCAGGGCCACGCCTCTCGAACAACCCGAAAAGTCCCGGTATTTCCTGAGCGTATCTGGCTGCGGACCCGACGGCATGATTGTCTATTCGGTCGACCTTGGACTGAAGGCGCGCGTCGGGATTTTGGCCTACTGGTGGCAAGGCGCGCGGGAAGTCCTACGCTACACGTTCCCGAAATTCCGTGTCCGCACTGGCCAGCGCCAGATGGAGGCGACCCTGGTCGTTGTCGGCCGCACCAAGAATTATGGTGGCCCCTTCAAAATCACCGACCAAGCCGACCTGTTCGAAGACCAGTTCGAGGTCATGGCCCTGACCACCCAGAGCGGCCTCCGTTACCTGAGCTATCTGCCGACGTTGTGGATGGGCAATCTTCGTAAGGAAGAAGACGTCCATTTCTGGAAGGCTGAGACCTTGGTCTGCGAGCCGCTCGATGCGAGTCCGGTTTACTCGCAAGTGGATGGCGAGCCGCTTGCCCGCCTGCCCGTGGAATTCTCTATCGTGCCTCGCGCGTTGAAGCTGTTGGTCCCGAGGGACAAAGTCACAAGCTCCATTGTTTCCCCGCTACAATCCTAGCCGTGGATCCCGCCACGCATGCGCTCGCTTCCCTTGCATTCGCCCGGGCGTTTTTTCCCCGGCGCTCCTGGCGCTTCGTTCTAGGGGTCATTCTCGCAGGCACTCTGGCCGATCTCGATCTGCTCGCGTTGCTATTCGGTCCGAGCGCTTATCTCTCTAGCCGTTTCACCGTCACACACTCGGTGCTAGGCACATTTGCCGTCATCGCCTCGGCTTTCGCCGCAATTCGAACGCTCCAACCGAGCGCCCCTGCGACTCCAAATGGAACGTCAGCGCGTCCGGAAACTCCGGCAACCATTCTGCTGGCTGCCACATTCGCTGCTTGCCTGCACATATTAATGGACCTGGCAACTTCGAGCGGAGTAGCCATCTTCTGGCCATTCAAAGACTTTCGCTTTGCCTGGGATCTTCTTCCTTTGACCGATCCATGGATTCTTGTCTTGCTAATTACAGGCATCTTGCTCCCGGAACTGTTCGGCCTGGTCGGCTCGGAAATCGGAGCAAAAGACAAAACCCCGCGCGGCCGCAACGGCGCGATTCTTTCGCTAGCGCTGGTGATTCTCTACCTGGGCGCGCGCGCCACCTTCCATGCCAACGCCGCAGCTCAACTCGACGCCCATTCCTACCGCGGTGAATCTCCCAAGCGCGTAGCGGCATTCCCGGACACGCTTTCGCTGGTAACTTGGCATGGGGTTATCGAAACAACGGCTCAAATCTGCACAATCGACGTCCCGGTAACCGACAGCCCACGTTTTGATTCCGAGAGCGGCGGCGTCTGCGTCCACAAGCCGGAACCATCCGCCGCGCTCACACTGGCTCAACAAACGGAAACCGCAGCGCGGTTCCTGCGGGCCGCCCGTTTTCCCAAAGCAAGCGTGGGCACAACGGATGATGGAACGGAGATCGCGATTAGAGACATGCGGAACGCAGCCGAACAAGAAACCAGGTACGCGCTGGCTGCCCGGGTGCTGCTCGAAGGCAACGGCCAGGTGGCGGGCCAGCACATCGTCTGGGCGCGCACCCTGCGCCTGAGGTAGGCGGCCTAGGCGTCGGCGCCGCCCGCCGATGGCCGGTCCTTTAGAACGAGGCGCGAGATCAGATAGCTGATCAAAACAAAAAGAGCCACCACCACGGCCGCTTCCAATTTGTGTTCTTTCAAAAACGGCAGGGCGTCATTGCCGTAACGCATGGCCAGATACCCGATTCCAAAGTACCGGATGGCGCGCGCCAGGCAGATTGCCGTCGTGAAGCTCCACAGGGGTACTTCAAACACTCCCGCAGCAAAAACGAAAATCTTGAACGGCGTTGGTGGCGGCAGCAAGGCGGCGATCAGTATGCCCACAAAACCGTTCTTCTCGACCCAGTTGCGAATCGCCGCCGCGCGATCTCCTGCCTTGCGATGGAAAAATGACTCACCGCCCTTCCGCGCCAGCAAATACAAGAGCACGCAGCCCATAACGGACCCCGCGGCGGCTAGAAATGCATAGACCGGCATGCGGACCGGATGCTGAATGCAAAGCTCGATCAGCAGCAGATCGTTGATTACGGGAAACGTGAGTATGGAGGAATCCAGAAATGAAATCAGGAAAAGCCCCGGAGCGCCTAATGCTCCCGCAAACGCTACAATCTTTAGTTTCCAGCCACTCAACTGGCCAGCCAAGAACTCCTCCGTAGCGGCCGTGTTCCGGCGGCCCAATCTAGTGGCCGAGGCTTCGATGGGCCGGCCCATCTCACAGCAGTGTCTCAAGCGCTTCGACGATCACGTCATACACCTGATGTAACTGCTGCGGCTCAATGATATACGGCGGCAGGACGTAAACCACATTTCCCAAGGGCCGCAACAACACTTGGCGTTCTAGGAAGAAGTTGTAGAGCTTGGGACGCAGGGAGGAAAGATATCCCGGATCCTCCACTTTCAACTCCAGTGCTCCCACCGACCCAATCTGCCGCGTATTCCCAACGCGGTGAAGATTGCGAAGCTGCGCTAACCGCTCGGTGTGAATTTTCGTGATCATGTCGATGCGATCGAATACCGGTTCATCGTCGAAAATCTGCAGGTTGGCGTTCGCTGCTGCACAAGCCAGCGCGTTCCCGGTGTAGGAATGCCCGTGATAGAACGAATGCATCCGGTTTTCACTCCGATACGCGGATTCCACGCGGTCCGTGCACAGGGTAACGCCCAAGGTCATGAATCCGCCGGTGATGCCCTTTGAAAGACACATGAGATCGGGCGTAACATTCGCAAGATCGCTTGCAAACATTTTCCCCGTGCGGCCAAAACCCGTCAGCACTTCGTCGGCAATCAGCAAGACGTCGTAGCGTGTGCACAGCGCGCGCACTTTTTGCAGAAATTCCACAGGATGCACGATCATTCCGCCTGCGCCCTGCAGCAGGGGTTCCACGATAACAGCGGCGATGCGCTCTCCACGCTCTTCCAGCAGGCTTTCCAGTTGCCCTACGCATTCGATGTGGCACGACTCGCGCTGCAAACCCAATGGACAGCGATAGCAATACGCCGAATGCACGCGGTGCACCGGATAGCGCATGGATTGAAAGGGCCGCGTAAAGGGGGACTCGTCGCTGACCGACATGGCGCCGGCGGTATCGCCGTGATACCCGTGCTCGAGCGCCACGATTTCGCACTTTTCTGTTCGCGACAAATTCTGAAAGTGCTGTACCGCTAGCTTTAACGCCACTTCTACAGCGGTCGAGCCGTCATCCGAGAAAAACATGTGCGTCAGGTCGGGTGCCACCCACTTCCTCAGCCGAGCGGCGAGTTCTTCGGCAGCATCTTGCGTGAAGCCGGCAAGGATCACATGCTCGAGCTTCCGCGCCTGTTCGGCAATAGCGGCAGCAATCCGCGGATTCGCGTGGCCGTGCAGATTCACCCACCACGAGGAAATTGCATCGATGATTTCCCGCCCGTCGGCCGTATGCAGCAGCACCCCCTCGGCACGAACCACGGGAACTGGCGGCGGATCCAGGACGGAGTTCGAGAAGGGATGCCAGATTTTGAGAGGCTTGCTCATTGCGCAAAGGCTGAGCGGTCAAAGTGGTTCAGGAAAACCTGCATCAGCGCAGTGCGGTGGAGGTTGGGCAGTTTGGGAATCTCTCCGATTACGCGAACGTGGCCGAATTTCTCAATGGTATCGCGATTCTCACGGTTTTGATCACCGATGAGCACCACACCATGAACCGGTAATTCCGCCGCGTGCAGTGCCGCCAGCGTCAGCAGTGTGTGGTTGATGGTGCCGAGCCCGCTGCGCGCGGCGAGAATTACGGGCAGCTTGAACTTCACCATCATGTCGAGCATGAACTGCTTCGAGTTGATGGGCACGAGCACCCCGCCCGCGCCTTCCACAACCAGCCAGTCATTCATGAGGCTCGGAGGCAGGTTGATGCGGTTCAAGTCAATTTCCACTCCGGCCCAGCGTGCCGCCAAGTCCGGTGAAACCGGGGGAACAAACTTGTATACCTCATCAAGGGTGCGGTCGGTTCCGATCCCCGCCAACCGCATAACGGTCACGCGATCCGAGCCTTCAAGCGTCCCGGTTTGAATCGGCTTCCAGTAAATCGCGTCGAGCGCCGCACAAAGTAATGCCGAAAGAGTTGTCTTGCCAACGCCGGTGTCCGTGCCAGTGATGAAAAAATGCCGCCTCATCCGTGCCTCGCGGTAGCCAAGCGGGTTTGCTGCGAACGCCACGCGGCCAGTGAATGCATCAACCGGGAAAGTTCGTCCAACGAAATCTTCGCCGTCAGCGAAAGCCGCAAACGCGAACTGCCCTCCGGCACCGTTGGCGGACGGATGCCGCGCACTGCGAATCCCTCCATTTGCAAATGCTCGGCGGCCGCGAGTGTCGCCTCGTTCGGCCCCAGAACAACCGGAATGATCTGGCTTGCTGTGCCAGCTGTATCAAATCCCTCCGCTTGCAATGCGTTTCGAAAATCCGCCGCTCGACTCAGCAGTGATTTGCGGGCCTCATCCATCCCACTTGCGATTTCCACTGCTGCGTCGACTTGCGCCGCAAAATATGGCGGCAATGCGGTAGAGAAGATAAACGTACGGGCGTGATTGAGCAGATGCTCTTTTAAGACCGCCGGACCACACACAAAGGCACCGGCCGAGCCGAGCGCCTTCCCACAAGTGTGAATGATCGCGAGCACGCGGTCCACAAGTCCACAAGCGACGATCAGACCGCGCCCCGAAGGACCATGCAGTGCGGTCGCGTGCGCCTCATCCACCATCACTGCAGCATTGTATTTTTCTGCCAGGCTGGCGATTTCAACCAAAGGAGCGATATCCCCGTTCATGCTGAAGACGCTTTCTGTGACAATCACCTTGCGCCAAGGCGCGTTGGCTTCCTGCCGCAGCGCGTCTTCCAGGACATTTAGATTCAGATGAGGATAGATGACTTTGCGCGCGCCCGACAAGCGCATGCCGTCAATCAGGCTGGCGTGATTCAATTGGTCGGAGAAAATGACGTCATCTTTTCCAACCAATGAGGATAGCAACCCCAAATTCGCAGCATAACCGGTCGTGAAAAACAGCGCCGACTCGGTTCCCGCGAATTTCGCAAACGATTCCTCCAGGTTGCGCCACTCCTCGGTTTGTCCGGAAAGCAAGCGCGAGCCGGTACCTCCGATTCTGTTCCCGTTGCGAATGGCTTCGGACACGCGCTCACGCAATACCGGACTTTCCGCAAGTCCCAGATAGTCGTTGGAGCAGAAATTGACGCCGTGAATTTCCATCAGGCTGCGTCGCTGGCTGCGTGTTTCGAGCAAGCGCAAGCCGTCGCGCAGACCGGCCTTCCAAGTGGACAGAGCGTCAGACGGCATGCGGCTCAAGTGGCTTCATCCCCAGCGTCTGGAGCAACAATTCGTCCTCATCGGCTCCGGGATTGGGCGTGGTCAGAAGTTTGTCGCCAACAAAAATCGAATTCGCGCCGGCCAGAAAACATAACGTAACCGCTTCGGGCGAAAGTTGTTTGCGCCCAGCGGCTAGTCGCACGCGCGCCATGGGCATGAGGATCCGTGCCGTGGCGATCGCGCGCACCATTTCCAACGGATCAAGCGCCGGCATCGTGGCTAGCGGTGTGCCCTCTACGCGAACCAGCATATTGATGGGCACGCTCTCAGGGTGCGGCTGCAAATTGGCCAGTTGATGCAAAAGACCAACGCGGTCACTTTCCTTTTCACCCATGCCGAGAATGCCCCCGCAGCAAACGGTGATTCCCGCTTTTCGCACCGCAGCCAGCGTGCGCAGCCGCTCGTCGTAAACACGCGTGGTAATGATGGAGCCGTAAAATTCAGGCGAGGTATCCAGATTGTGGTTATAAGCGGTCAGGCCGGCCGCCTTGAGCCGTACCGCCTGCTCATCGGTCAGCATTCCGAGCGTGCAGCAGACCTCCAACCCCAGATCTGAGACGCCGCGCACCATCTCCAGAACTTTTTCGAAGTCCCGCCCGTTGGGAGCTTCTCGCCACGCCGCTCCCATGCAGAAGCGCGTGACTCCGCGACCCGCAGCATTCCGGGCCACGGAAATGACATTCTGAGGGTCCAATAAGCCTTCGCGTTCGACGTCGGCATCGTAGTGGGCACTCTGCGGGCAATAGGCACAGTCTTCCGGGCAGCCACCGGTCTTGATGGAGATCAGTTGGCAGGTCTGGACGCGGTCGGGTGCGTGAAATTGCCGGTGCGTAGTCTGCGCGCGGAAAATTAACTCAGGTAGGGGTAAATGATAAATCGACGCAACCTCGGCCTTACTCCAGTCATGGCGCAACATGGCTTGGCTGCTTTCCTGGGCACACTTCCCGCTCGCTTCTCTAAGCATCGGTCTTGTTTCGCCTGGTATGAGTCTCGGAACTGAATACTCGAGTCCTTCATACTACCATTGGTCGCGCATGGGGGCCATTTTCCGACCGTGAAATCCTGCGTTCCCTGGGAGCCGATATAGCACAACAGCCGTCAATTTGGTTTTTTCGCCCGACTCTGTTAATCAACGTATCATACACAAATGAATCAACCATGGTTGCGCGTCACGTTAAACGATTATGAAGGCCACATGGGCGTTGTCGGAGTGAACCAACTCGCTCCTCTATCCACCCTGTTCGGCGAAGCCTTGCGGTTCTGTGAGCCAGCTTCGGTTGCTATCATCGGGATCGCCGGCGGCAACGGGCTTGAACGCATCGACTCGCAAATCCAGAAACGTGTAGTTGGAATCGATATCAACCCGGATTATCTCGCGGCCGTGCGGAAGCGCTGGCCGGATCAAGGCGGGCTCGAACTCCGATGCTTGGATATTTCGAAAGCACCGCCAAAGCTTTCGCCCGTTGAACTGGTCCACGCCGCTCTACTGTTCGAGCACACCGGCCTCGACCCTTCGCTGCAGAATTGCCTTTCCCTGCTTGCGCCCAATGGGCATTTCGCCGCCTTGCTGCAACTCCCAAGCGTGCTTCAACAAGGGGTCGCCCCGACAGGTTTCTCATCGATCGAGAATCTTAAGGAACACTTTTCCCTAATTGATCCTCAGCAGCTTGCAGATGCTGTCGCGGCCCGCGGTTTTGCTTTGGTTTTCGAAAAGGAGTTGCCGCTCCCAGCCGGAAAAGGATTCTGGCTGGGCATTTTTCGCGCAAAAATGTCGTAAAGATCGGCTCTGCTGACCGGTCGACGAGCAGTTGCAGTGCTGCTCAGGCTCGCCGCAACTAGCCTGCCGCCGTGAGAACGCCCTGTTCGCGAGGAATCCGTTGCCAAAACGACCTCTCTAGGCAACGTGTTGCGAGAGGCTCAGCACATTCCCATCCGGGTCTTTGAACCACGCCACCTGATCACCTCCTGGGGCGACCCAGATTCCGGTGACCTGGTCCTGCACAAACGGATATCTTTCGAACTTCACGCCGCATTTCGTCAGTTCCGCAACCGCCGACCGAATATCCTGCACTTCCCATCCCAGCACCGTGCTCTGCTGGGGCGTGAATTGGGGCACTTTTGCGATGCGGATGCGGTTTCCCCCGGCCTGCATCACCAGCGCAAACTGGTCTTGGCTGATGAAGATGCATCCCAGGCGGTGCTCATAAAACTCTCGTGCTTTCTGGTAATCCTTGGTCAGTATGAATCCGATCATTTTGGTCGATTCGAACATTGCCTTGTCCTCCGGGCTGCCTAGACACAGAGATAGCATTTGCACGGAGAAGAATCTTCCGCTAATGTGACAAGAAATGTCGCAGAAGTGCCACAGCATCCTTCGCGACCAAAGCGGCCGCCTGCTGGCCCACGCGGCCAGCGTCTCCCACGACTTCCCCGGGTCGCACACGATTCCCGAGCACGATCATCCCGAGGATCAGTTGCTCTATGCCTGTTGCGGGGTAATGACCTTGCGCACACCTCACGGATTGTGGGTCGTGCCGCCGCTGCGGGCGGTCTGGATTCCGGCCGGAACACCTCACTCGGTCTCCTTTCCCGCTCCGGTCTCCATGCGGACGCTCTATTTCGCGCCCGGCTTGGTCAAAAAGTTGCCATCTCGCTGCTTTGTGATGAATGTTTCACCGCTGCTGACGCAACTTATCTTGCACGCCTGCAACTTCAAGCGTCTCCATCGAACAAACCCCAAGGAGCGCCGTATCCTCGCGATGATCGCCGACCAATTGCAGGACGCCGGCACCTTGCCGCTGCAACTCCCCAACCCTTCCGACCCTCGTGCGTTGCGAATTGTCGAGGCGCTACTCGCAGATCCCGGCGACGAGCGTACTTTGCAACAACTTTGTAAGGCCTGTGGTGGCAGCAAGCGCACCATTCAGCGCCTGTTCCTCACGGAAACGAAAATGAGCTTCGCCAAATGGCGGCAACAGTTTCGCATTCTCCACGGCATGCGGTTGGTAGCGTCGGGAGAAAAGGTTACCGCCGCAGCCTTAGCTTCCGGCTATAACAGCCCAAGCGCGTTCATTTCCATGTTCCGCAAGCAGCTCGGCACAACTCCGAATCGCTATTTCTCGGCCTTGCCGGAACCCTCCTCGAGGCCGGTCGCGGGGAGTTGAACGCACGGCACTCGAAGGCTCCAATTTGGCTCGTCGCTCATTCCAAACAATTTGACCCGCTATAAGCGAAATGTTATAAAACATCGTTTCCAACTTCCCTGTCTGCGTAGCATCAAGGGGTATTAGGGGTGGTTTGGACCCGCCTGGGTCTGAGGGTGGTCGCGCCAGGGTTGGAAGAGTTCCCGTCCTGTTTGAATCGCGGGCTTTCCTTGGGTGCAAGGAAACGCTGCGCGCCGCTGGTTTGCTCCCCGGGGGTTGGGAGCGCCACGCTCCTAGTGGAAGCGGATGGGTGTGCAGAGTTTTGAGGTCATTTGGCGTGCGCCTGCAGCGGCAGAGCCGATGCGCCCGAACCTAAGGAAGTTTCGGAGGAAGGTTTCATGACGACTGCATTGGACACGGCTAGGTCCGCCGGACTTGGATTCGCGAAAAAATTTCGGGCGGCAGCCGCCTTGTTGCTGCTCGGCGGCCCTGCAGCACTGGCGAAGCACGCGGAAGAAGCCGCAGGCGGCGAAGCCAATTTAAAGTTGCCCGATCTCTCACAGGTCTCCTTTCTCGGCATTGATGGTCACCGCTTGCTCCTCTACGGTCTGGTGATATGCGTTTTCGGGCTGCTATTCGGCATGGCTATCTTCAACCGCCTGAAAAACATGCCCGTCCACCGCTCGATGCGCGAGATCTCCGAGCTGATCTATGAGACCTGCAAAACCTACCTGGTCACCCAGGGTAAATTCCTGCTCCTCCTTGAAATCTTCATTGCCGTAGTTATCGTGCTCTACTTCGGCGTGCTGCTGAAGTTCGAGGCCATGCGTGTCGCCATCATCATCCTTTTTTCACTCGTGGGTATCGCCGGCAGCTACGGTGTTGCATGGTTCGGCATTCGCGTCAACACCTTCGCCAATTCCCGCACCGCGTTTGCCGGCCTTCGTGGTAAACCCTATCCGATTTATCACACCCCGATCGAAGCGGGCATGAGCATCGGCATGATGCTCATCAGCGTGGAACTGCTGATGATGCTGTTCATCCTGCTGTTTATTCCCGGCGACTATGCCGGCCCTTGCTTCATTGGCTTCGCCATCGGCGAATCCCTCGGCGCAGCCGCCTTGCGTATTGCAGGCGGCATCTTCACTAAGATTGCGGACATCGGCTCCGACCTGATGAAGATTGTCTTCAAGATCAAGGAAGACGATGCGCGTAACCCGGGTGTGATTGCGGATTGTACGGGCGACAACGCCGGCGATTCGGTCGGACCTTCGGCCGATGGATTTGAGACCTACGGCGTGACCGGCGTGGCACTGATCACGTTTATCTTGCTGGCGGT
>Ga0126371_10000922_pt1 | contig 24448 bp, 31 predicted proteins | sample PanSoiMetaPlot_4_FD_110145 | JGI IMG/M metagenome (GOLD analysis project Ga0126371, IMG submission 110145) | Tropical forest soil microbial communities from Panama - MetaG Plot_4 | ecosystem: Environmental > Terrestrial > Soil > Tropical forest > Bulk soil | place: Panama | collected 2016-02-17 | reverse complement strand
TGGGAACTAGTCGAAATCAACGGCAAAAAGACTGCGGGCGTGATGAAGGACACGGTCGTCGTCCCTTACTACGGCCGGGCCATCGTCGATTTCACTGCTGATCAACCCGGTCTTTCACTGTTCCATTGTCACCTGCAGCAGCACATGGACTATGGTTTCAAAGCCCTATTTCGATACGCATGAGTGGCCGATAGACTAAGGCGCTGTGAGTCTGCTGAATCAATCGGTGGAGACCAAAATCTTTTCCCGCCTGTGGGTAAACAAAATGGTACATTTCTGTTCTTTCAAATCCGGGAAGAGATTCCAGGTCGAGCCGTGCGACGGGTTCTCTTATTCATTTGCGTAATTCTTTGCCATGAAGCCGAGGACGTTAGCGTTTGGTTCGCTTCTTCTATTTCTAGTTGCTCCCGTTTTCGCCGCCGAAAATTATCCTGTCAAGGTCGAGCGGGGCGTCTCCGGTGCCGCTACCAAAGATGTACAACGTGTGCTGCACAACAAACAACGAACACACCTGCGCCTCTTACCTCGGATTCTTACCTGTATTGCCGGTACAAAAACCCAAAAGACGGTCCTCTGGTTCTTGTAAGTTGTTGTATTTCTTAATCGGGCTTAAATGGCATGGAAGAGGTCGTCGGTTCGATCCCGACCAGGTCCACCAAATCCCTCAACAAGTTAGACGAGACGAGTCCTTACAGGGCGGGCGTTGTGTCATGAGTCGAGTCATAACCTGCCGTTTTTGTACTCGCGGCAAGGGCTTCTAGAGCTATCCGCTTCGCTTCCATCCGCACGTGGCTGTACCGCTCTAATATGCGACGGCTGACGTGTCCAGCAATCGCCATGATGGTTGAATCGGACGCACCGTTCTTGGCAAGCTGCGTGATGGCGCAATGCCGAAGATCAAGGAATCGGAAACCCGGCAAGCCCGCCTTCTTCGTCAGCGTTCTCCGTGCGGATCGCCAACCATTCAGATGCCGTGTCGGATCGAAGTCGGTAACGTTGTAGTCGATCACCTTTTTGCCGCTGAAGATGAACGTGGGGACGAACGCGGCAAAGACGTAGGGCGATGGTTCGACTGGTCCGAAACCCTCTGCCCGTCAGGCGTAGCCTGGCAAGCGCAGATGCAGCAACGTCGGTAAGTGGCATCGCTCGCTCACCTGCAGTTGTCTTTGATTAAAGCCGGACAACTTGCTCCGCATTCATTTGAAAGGCGACGCCGGGTTCTATCTCGATAACCGGAAGCATCTAGAAGTCTAGCGAGAGGTCACAGCACAAAATCCGGACATCGGAATGCTCGTCATTGACCCGATTTTGGAACATATGAGAGCGGACAAGGAACAGGCAACGCGGGAAGCCTATGCGCCATTGCGAGCGTTAATCGCACAGCGTGGTGTGGCGCTCCAAGTTGCTCACACAAATAAACGAGCAGCCCAGAATCTCGGTTCTGTTGGTGACAAAGTGGGCGGCGTGAAAGCGTTAGGAGGCTTGCCGCGTTTAGTCTATTCGGTACACAACAGCGAGGACGGTGTTGGACATCTTTGCCCGGGTAAAGCAGAACGTCGGCAAGCGCGTGACACATTCAATGGACTTCCGCATCGAGGATGTGGACGGACAACCGCGCCTGGAGTGGATCGGCGAGGGAATCGCATGTGCGCGTGAGGCTGTCACAATTCAGGCCGGAAAATCTCGGGGAGGGTGTGGGGACAGTTTGAAAGCTCTACTTACAGTGGAGTGGCAAGAGAGTGCAGGAATCAAAGGAAAACTGCTGGCCATTGGGTACCGCATTGCCACCGTGGGCAGGGCCGTGACGCAACTTGCTTTGACTCATCAGTTGGAACAGGAACGGCGTGGGCGGCTGACATTCTGGAGGACGGCGCCTTCGGCGACGACAACTCTCTAAATGCGCCGCTATTGCCCGGATTTCGTCATTGTTTTTTCGCATCGCGACGCCCTCTTTCGAGGTACTTCTCGAAAAATACTTCTCTCTCTACTTGCCCTTCGATCTTAATGCGAGCCATCACGACCCTTAGCACGTAAGCGCTAATTGTGCGGTCCTGTTTTTTTGCTGCGGCCCGAATCTGCTCTGCCTCCTCGACAGACAAGTTAATCAGCAGTGTTGTTCTGTTCGGATTCTTCATGGAAGCATGATACTAGTTAATATTAATAAATATCAAAATCTTGACCTAGCGCCAGAAACTTTCGAAAATATGAATAATCAAGCGACACCATGAGGGTTCAGTCGCTCGTTTTCCCTCTCCTACTTCTGGAGGCGACCGATAGTGAACGACGCGCAAGAACGAAGTAAACCAAACACACCATTCGAAAACTGGAAATCACTACTCCGTAAAGATTGCGAATTACAGGACAAGCGTTTGGCATTTCAAGCGTTGGGTGATTCCGTTCTTGAAATACTTTGGGAAATGGGTCTGAGCCCAACGGTGCAAGCGCTTACTGAAGGCACTTCAGAACTACCACCACCAGACACAACCAGGGAGCGGCAATTGACGGCTCCAACTGCACACACAACGTCGGACACCTCAAATTTGTGCATACGTTCGAAGAATGGCAATACCCAATAGCGCGAGCGACAATTCTCATCGCTGACGACTTTGCCGAATGGCGCGTCCGGGTTCGCAAAATACTGTGCGGACGGCCTGAGTGTCAGATCATCGGTGAGGCCTGCGACGGCGTCAAAGCGGTCCAGAAAGCGTTAGGATTACGTCCCCACCTTGTAATTCTCGACATTGGAATGCCGCTAATGAACGGCTTGCAGGCTGCAGTAAAAATCCGCAAAGCAGTTCCCAGCACCAAGATCCTGTTCTTGACCCAGGACAATGATCCCGACCTGACGAGCGCAGCGCTCAGCACTGGAGCCGAAGGATACGTATTAAAAATGAACGCTGCAAGCGAGCTTGTTTCTGCAATTTCAACCGCAATTCGGAACGGTTGTCCTGCGAATTAAGGTAGGACGTTTTTTCGGGCCTTTGTCTGACGATTGGTCTTTCGCATCTCTTCGGCTTTGCGTATGTCCCGTGCTTCTTCAATCATTCGTGTCGCGCACTCTCGCTCAAATTTCACATTCTTTCTGAGGCGATCCAGATCGAGTGGCGGTTTAGGCGCGGGGGGAATCCGTTCTTTTCTTGGGGACTGCCATGCTATTCCACAAAAATAAGTGGAAGGAATTGTAATCTGTGGCCGAAGGCCCAATCAATTCACCTCAATTCACCTCAGTAGAATGCGGCTGCGGTATTTCAACAACGGAGGCCGGAGTGAGGGGAGTCTCGCTTGATTTTGGGGGCATTGTGGCCTGCTTCAGTTTCAACCTAAGCAAGTAGCATTCCTCATGGATCGGCAAGCCACCGTTCTCAGCCTTGGCAGCCGCAAGACGGAGAGGCTTGCCGCAGATTGCGCATCCCATTAGTCCGTATTGCATAGCGGGAATTTTAGGGACCTTCACAAACTCGCTCAGTCGCCGACATCGAAGCTGATCCTAACTCCCTAGAAGTATGCCGTGGTTACGACCTGGTTAAAAATACGGGACTCGGTCCCGGGCACAATCCACTTCAATTCACCTCGGTAGGGTAATTGTGAGGTGAATCGTATTCACACGCTAAGTAATTGAATCTAAATAAATAAGTATCAAAAATATATATTAGTGTGAATACAACTCACCTCACAATTCATGCGAGACGGATCGTGTCGGACGCACCCAATAATTTGGTGGTCCCTTAGAGACACCGTTGCTAGAATCTCCAGCGCCCGCGATGACAACAGAAAGGGCGTAAATGCCGATGAGTTCTGGTCCATACACTAAGCCCGGACGCTTGGCGGATTTATTGGGTTAATTCAAGTGCTTGCTCTTGATGTCCACCCGAAGCGCTCAGCGGACAGAATGCAAGAAACACTCAAAATCCCCAGAAAAGGCGAACGTAAAACGCAAGCTTCATTGTTTCGCAAAACTGTGGAACGTTCGGATAGCAAAGTTAAATCCTGTCGGCTCGACTTTGACCAATCCCTGGTAAGGTCGATCGATGTCCGCGATCGCGACGAGCACGAGTGAGATCAAGAAAGTCAGCACGAACACTTGTGCCAGATGAAAACCGAAGTTGTTTACTCCGAAGAAACACGCTGCTCCGACCGTAATGATGCCGCCCGCAATCAAAACCGCCCAGAGGATTTTCGGAAGATGCTCACGGCTCTGCATAGCCCGAAGACGCCTGTATTGAGTCAATCCTCGCAGTTCCTCCATCAGTTGGTAAGCCGCTATAGCGTCGGGTCGAGCCTGTGCCTGGCTCTGTCCTGTAAGTATCCAAAGCTGATTGATAATATCGGCACCTTCTGGTGTCATCTGTTCGGTTTCCATTGCTGCCCACTCATGCTGCAAGGTGTTGTCTGCGTAGCGAACACAGAGTTCCTGGATTCGATTCGCATTCGGATCCCGCAACTGGCTGGCAATGCGAAAGACATTCACAAGCGCATTTGCTTCCTGCTCTTCGTTGGCTTGCGCCTGTTGCGCCATTGACCACACCCCTGAGAGGGTGAAGGCAAGGATCACTGCATAAGTGGTCCCTATGACAGCCACGACTGCACCGGTGAAATCATTGAACTCTCTTCGGGCTGGCGCTGTGGAAGTACGAGTCACCAGCCAAAGAAAGAAAACGGCACCGCTGACGCAGGCGACGACGATAAGAACACTGATTAACACAGGACGGATATCCGCGCTTCTACTAGACAGACAATACGCCGATCGACGCAGCCCTGCAGGCGGCTTCCACCGGTTTGAGCAGGGAAGTCATAGCGGCGATTCTATTCCCTGATTGGTGAAAAATCCCCATATCATCGATCCCCGACCGCAGCCTTCCTCCCGCCCTCGCGCATTGGCTCGGTCTCTCCGGGCTTCGCCCTCAAGCCCTCGCTAGGATGGTTCTCATTTTTGAAATTTTGGGAAAATTTCTAAGCGCAAGGGTAGAAATATCTCGACCGCCACCGGGTTTTTGGCCGCCTCGATCCGTTCGACGCTCTGTGTCGTAATCCCCTGATCCCTGCCCGTCTCGCCTGGGTTCGCAGCGTATCACTCGCGCATAGGTGAATATCAGCGAACATGCGTCAAAGCCGCATCAGCGCTGACCTTCTGGTCACTCGGTCTCGCTCGGTGTCTGAGCAGTACAATTCGTTGAGGGAAATGGCATGGAAGAGGTCGTCGGTTCGATCCCGACCAGGTCCACCAAGTCCGCAGCGGTGTCAGTGTTTGGTTCCTCGGCTTCGTCCTTTATTTCTTCCATTCCCAATCCCTCCACTGCCAGCGCTGGGCCAGGCTTTGCGTATTCGATTGAGACTCGTCAACCTCGACCATTACCTCCGTGCTTGGAGCACGGGCGCAGCGACCGATAGAATAGTTCGTTTCCGTTGTGACGAAGATTAATTTTAGAGCTGACACCAGCTTCTGATTTCCGCCTCAAGATTACTTCCTCATACATAGGAGTCATACATGGCAAAGAAGCGCATCGGGATACTCACCGGAGGCGGTGACGTCCCGGGATTGAACTCGGTCATCAAGTCGGTGGTTTATCGCGGGGCAGAAATCGGATGCGAAGTCATCGGGATTCGCCGCGGCTGGGAAGGATTGACCCATGTCGATCTGAAAGACCCGGCCAGCAAGGAGCGGTACATCCTTCCTCTGGATCGCGATAACACGCGCGCCATCGACCGCACGGGCGGAACCTTTCTGCACAGCTCACGCACCAATCCCACCAAGATGAAAAAAGTGCCCGCTGCCATGCAAGGGCAAAAGTTCGAACCTAGAGAATCGACCGAGAAGGGCGTGACCAGCACCGTGTTTGACGTGACACCCGGAGTGCTGAAGAACATCGAAACGCTGGGACTCGATTACCTGATCGCCATCGGCGGCGACGACACCCTGAGCTATGGCGCGGAGCTCGATCGCAAGGGCCTGAAGGTGATTGCCGTGCCGAAAACGATGGATAACGACGTCCGCAACACGGAATACTGCATTGGATTTTCAACAGCGATTACGCGTGCCATGGACGCGATGGACCGACAGCGCACCACTGTCGGATCGCACGAACGCATCGGCATCTTCCGCGTGTTCGGTCGCGATGCCGGCTACACGGCTCTCTACACTGCCTACGTCACCGCAGTGCGTTGCTGCATTCCCGAATACAAGGTCGAACTCCAGCACCTGATCGAGTTGCTCATCGAGGACAAGCGCAACAACCCGAGCAACTACTCGCTCGTTATCCTCTCGGAAGGCGCCGAGTGGCAGGGCTACAAGGTGAAGGAGTATGGCGAACCCGATGCGTTCGGTCATCGCAAGAAGATGAGCGTCGCGGAAGACTTGAGCGACGAGATCAAGCGGACCACGGGCGAAGAAACAATCGTGAGCGACTTAACCTACGATCTGCGCTCGGGTAGCCCCGACTTCGTCGATCGCATGGTTGGATTCACTTTCGCCGGGATGGCCATGGATGCGCTGGAAGAAGGCAAGTCCGGGCTGATGACGGCCATCAACGAAGGGCGCTACGCGATGGAGCCGATTCCTGATCCCAAGCTGGGCCCGCGTAAAGTGGATATCGCATCCATGTACAACACCGAGCGCTATCGCCCGAAGTACGACCATAAGCTGGGACTGCCGATCTTTTTGACCCGGCCGTAGTCAGCCGGCGATCTCACTCGCAAACTTTCAAGGGTCAAGACAAAGTCCCCATCTCCTGTGTCGGGAATGGGGACTTTTCATGGTTTATGCAGCAATCATTTTCGGTAGTGGCTCGTTATGCGTTCGAAGCTCAGCTTCGGCGTCGAGCCAGTCTTCTACGTCGTGGCCGTCACCTCGCTTTCGCTGCTCGTACAATTCGTAGGCCCGCGTACGAATTTTTTCTTCCAGCATAAGGTTTGATTCATTCGATTCAGCTTGATTTCTTGGCGGCGTTTCAGCTTTCGAAATAAATCTCATCATGTTTTGTCTCCATCGGAAATGTGGTCGTAGTCGCTCCTGCCCCGTGCCAGGTTTGAGGAATGAAATCCCGCAATGAGCCACTCTTCCGGTACTGAGTGGAAGAGCAGATCATCGTTAGTGGCAAATTCAGCTCCACAGCAAGGACAGGTAAACTCCCGGAGACCATTTGGATTTGACGCTTCTACCATTGCGGGTCGATACGCAATGACCAGAGCGCCGCAGTCTGGAAGCGGACACGTAGTGCCCGCCGCTAACAACTCGCCGTTAAAGAGCACATCGTCATTCATCGCCGGATTCCCCCTTCTTCCGAGACTCGACGGTAAGGTCGAATACTCTGACCGGCGAACCTGATCCCATTCAGAAGCAGTCCATCATAACAATCCAGTGGGACAAAGCGAGATGATTCGTTCTCACCTGAAGCTTTCTCCCGAAGCCGCACAATTCTGACTCCATTCTTTCTGTCGATCCTCAGCGTCATCTCCCGCGAACAGTCGGGACAGAGCCAGTAGTACTCCGGTGTCGTGAGCCGCGCTTGCGATCCGACCATGTCGCTCTCGAGACGAAAGAGTGTTCCCCACTCGAGACGACGGAAGCTCGCAAAACACGGAGGATTGGCACACTTAGCAAGCATTTTTTCAACTCCAAATCTTTGAGACGAGGGCCAGAAGACCACCCCCGATCCGCGGTGGCGGGAACCAAAGCCCAGAACGCTGAGCACAAACAACACACTGCGTCACAGCGGTTGTGGCAATACTGCTGTTTTGATTCCCGCTCTTGATGATGTAGCGCTCAAACTGGCTCGGCTGCAGAGACAACTTCTCCCGCCAAAGCACTGCGCTCTTCGTTAGGCCCGGGGAATAGTTTCTAGATCAGGAAGGTGCACAGGAGCGGCTGGCGATTTTCGGCAAACTTGGCCAGAGGCGAATACTTGGAACTCGCTACCAGGCGGGTGGATCCGGAGGACAGCTGCGGCACAGACTCCCCAGGTACTGAGGCCGAAACCACGAGGGGAGCGAGCGACCGAACGCGCGATAAGGACGGGGCAGCGAGAAAGACCGGCGCATCGGCGTCACTGAACCCAGCGTCGAGTGCGTCCGCTGCGGGCAACACCATTAGCAGCGCAACGCCAAGTGTACAGACCGCCAGAATCCAACGGGAAGGTTTCACGACATCCCTCGATAATTCGGAGAATATCTGGTCTCAAATTCGTTGTCAACGAAGCAGCAACTTGATATCCCTCGACTTTTTAGGCAGGAAATCCCCACCCTTCCAAACCCGCGAAGGGTGGGGCAGCCGATTTCGTGCAACAAAATTGCGTTTCGCTTAGTGGACGATCAGTTGGTATGTGGTGTCGAACAGAGTGGTGCTGCTTTCGCCACCGAACATGATCAACTGCTGGCTGGCATAGTCGTAGGCCATGCTGTGCGAGTCGCGCGCAGTTGGGGTTCGTTCCGTCGTCAGCGTGGTCCAATCGTTTCCTGTCCACGCCCAGGTATCGTTTGTGCCGGAACTGCCGCTGAACATGATCACCTGGCCAAGCTGCGGATCATAGGTAGCGGGAGTGTAGAAACTCCACGGTGGCTGCGTAGACGGGTTTTCTTCTGTCCAGGTAATGCCGTTCCAGGTCCAGGTGCTGACAGGATTCACGTCTGCGAGCCCGCCGAAAATGACGACGTTACCGTGGGCTAAGTCATTCGCGACAACAGCCGCTCCACGAGCTGTGATCCAGGTTGCCGGGTTTCTCTTTTTCCAGTTCGTTCCCGTCCACTGCCACGTGATGTCCTGATAGAACATGCCGTCTTAGCCGCCTACCATTTCTGCATGGCCGTCCAGCGGATCGGTGAACATCATCGGGAGAGTTACAGGTGTGGGCTTCGATGTCGGGGTGGCCTGCGTCCAGGTCTGCGCTGCACCATCCCAGATCCAGGTGTCGCCCAGGTATTGCAAACCGTTGAAGCCGCCAAACATGACGACTTTTTTGAGCTGCACGTCGTATGACATAGCTGCGGCGGTTCGGGCCGGAGGCGCAACCGGCGGGTTCAGTTGTTCCCAGGTTTTGTTTTTGAAGATCCATGTGTCGTTCTTGTAAGTAATGCCATCGTAGCCCCCGAAAAGAACGAGATCCTTTCCGACGGGGTCGTAGGCCATCGGCGCATTTACGCGCGCAGAAGGGTGAGAATTCAAATTGAGTTGTACCCAGGTATCTGTGGGTGTGGCGGCAGATGCCAACTGAGCAAATAGCACGATTGTTACGAACGCTGCAGCCGCACGACTACAGTGCGCAATACGATTGGGCATGGGGTCTCCTCTTAATTCGGATGGAGTGTCTTGCGAAAATGCTGAAGCCTTATAACATAGCGCGCGTATTGGAAAATAGAGAAGAATGGACTCCGTTTCAAGCGCAACGGCATATAACAAGACGGTCTTTAGTTGATATCTTGGACAGTGTCAAAGTTATGAATCCGTTCTCGCAGGCGTTGATCACTCGATCGTGAGAGAGGCTAGACGACGGCAGGTTAGAAGTTCTCGCCGAGCCTTAGCAGTTCGCTTTTTAGCTGCTGTAGATTGCGGTCCAGCTTGCCTTTCTCCGCATCGGTTAGGTGGATGTCATTCCTGAGCCGCATGATCGTGTCGTATGCCTTTCGAGCGGTCCGAGTGGTGCGTCTCCTCTTTTCCTCGCTGCCGGCGGCCAGCGCGATGCCCGAAAAGGTCAGAGCCATTCGGGAGTCAATTTGAAGGAAATCCCTTCTCACGCTATTTGCCTGGTCCGCAATGCGACGGTTCGGCCTTTGATTGCCAGTCTTGATGGGCACCTAGACTCCCCCTTGGGTGGCTGCATATTCCCGAGCGGCGATCAAATTACTGTTTTCTTAGCAGAAAACGGTAGCACGTCTCCAACCGGGCGAGACCGCGAAAGATTTACAGGAGTCTCATCTGGTTCAGATAGTTCAGCCAAAGGCGGCAAAGCAATACGAAGATTCGTTTGCAGCATCTCGAGCGATGCCCTTATCGCAGTTCGCAATTCCGCTGTTTCTTCACGGAGCCGGTGCAACTCCTTTACGTGTTCCCCGAACTCGCGCAAAGGAGATGCATTATTCATAGAAGTTTCAGGCAATCGAAACGCTTCTCGGATAGGACTGGCTGCAATCCAGCCGTCAAGTTCAGCCTTTGTTGCCATCACGGATCCGGCAGATTTCCCAGCCGGACGACGGACCGGGAGGCCTATTTCTCGTTCGTAGCGTTGTACAGTGCGAACTCCCTTTTGCAGGTAAGTCGCAATGTCTTTCCACCCGCTGATAATTTCAAGTTTTCCCTTGCCGGCCGAGGGCAGTTCGTGGCGGAGTCTGATTTCGTTGGGAATTACCATAATCGTCCTCCGGAGTTAAATCGCTTGTGTGATGGATTGACTCCTGTAAGCTCGGCAAACGGTACAGTTATTAAACCCAGACTACGCTTGGAGATGCCAATCAGCAAGTCAGTTGTTCCGGTAAAGGTCGCACGGTTCGTCCTCCATACGCGAGGACTCACCACGGGAAATTCCTTCACTTGGTTCTACAGGAAATACTGGAATTATTCGCAGATCCGCACTTGCGCTACTGCTTTGCTCAACAGTTTCAGCAGAATGGGGATCTAGAAGCTCCCCTATATGATAACAAGGTCTTCACAGGGACCAAGAGTTCACCTCCGGCGTGAAGCGCAACATCGGATGCGCGCGGCGACGGCGCCTTGGGAGTTTCGATGAGCGCGATTACCCTAACGACGTCATCGGGGGCGTCGCGGAACCAATAATGTTTCTGTCGCCCCTTCGGGCTTGTCCATCATAGAACATGGCTACCCACGGCTTGCGCCGTGGGCTGCCTTCTTTCGCCGCTCCGTGGCTTGAGTACTTGATGGTCAGCGATCCCGCCTTCGCAGGTCGCAGTCGTACAGCGAAGGTGAAGACAACCGGAGCTGCACTTGGTGGACAGCCGATGGGCGGCTGTCCCCACATGAGCTTTGCCGCAGGCCTAGGCCTGAGGTCCGAGGTCGAAAGTCCGAGGTCCGATGACGGAAGCCGAATAGAGAAAGCCGAAAGCCGGCTTCATTTCGTCCAGCGATCCACCCAATCGTTGACGGTCTTGTACCAGAGCTGCGAGTTCTGCGGCTTGAGCACCCAGTGGCCTTCGTCGGGGAAGTAGAGCATCTCCGATGGCACTCCGAGCATTTGCAGCGTGGTGAAGAGTTGCAGGCCCTCGCTCACGTCGAGGCGGTAGTCGCGCTGGCCGTGGATGACCAGCGTCGGCGTCTTGAAATTCTTCGCGTACTGGTGCGGTGACCACAAAATATAGCTTTCGCGATTGTCGTAGGGCGTGCCTTTGAACTCCCAGTTGTTGAACCAGAGTTCCTCGGTCGATCCCCAGGCCGACTCGGCATTGAACATGCCGTCGTGCGACACCAGGCACCTGAAGCGGTCGGTGTGGCCGAGGATCCAGTTGATTGCGTATCCGCCGTAGCTAGCTCCCAGCGCGCACTCGCGCGTCTTATCGATGAATGGGTAGGTTTGCTCGGCGTAGTCGAGGCCCTTCATCAGGTCTTCGTAGGGAGCGCCGCCCCAGTCCCCATTAATGGCGTCGATGAATTTCTGCCCGTATCCGGTCGAGCCGTGGAAGTTGATCATGATGACGACGTAGCCGTTCGCCGCGAAAAGCTCGGGATTCCAGCGATAAGACCAATCGTCTCCCCAGGCGCCCTGCGGGCCGCCGTGGATGAGGAACTTCACGGGATAGTTCTTGGAGGCGTCGAAGTTTGGCGGCTTGACTAGGAAGCCTTGGACTTTGTCGTTGTGGGCGCCGGTGAACCAGAAGGATTCGAGCGGGGACATGGCGATCTGAGAGAGAAGCGCGTCGTTGAAGTGGGTCCATTTCCGAGGAGGAGGTGGCGGGAGGTCGCCACAGGGGTTGTCCTTTCCATTAGGACACAGCAGGGTACTCCAGATCGCATTCGGTTCTTGTATCGAATTGTTGGTGAAGAAAAGATCGTTACCGTCTGGACTCACAGCGAAATCGTCTGTGGTCGCCATATTCAGCAGCGGCACTTGAAGACGCTCTCCTGTGGCAACCGACACAGATGACACAACTGGTTTACCTTCGTCAGCGGTTCCGAAAAAGATTCGTGTGGAGTGGGGTGACCACACAAATGTTCCTACCCACTGGTCGAGATTCTCCGTCAGGTTCTTCTTCTCACCGGTCTTGCGGTCGTAGAGCATGAGGCGAAAGCGGTCGCTCTCGTACCCGGGACGCTGCTGGGCGCGGTAGGCGATGTAGCGTCCATCAGGCGAGTAGAGTGGCGATGAGTCGCTGGCCGGATTGTCGGCGGTGATGTTCCTGGCCTGCCTCCCATTGACCGGGATGATCCACAAATCGTTGTTGGTCGAGGCCGCCGCATTCTGGCTGTGATTCGACGCGTAACAGATCTCTTTGCCATCGGGTGAGAAAGCATAGTCATCCTGCCCGCCAAGGGAGAAGACAGGCGAATCGTAGTCGCCGGGAGTGAGGTCGTGTGGAGCTGCTGCAAAACTGAAAGTTTCATATTGCCGGCCAGCGCTATCAGTTCGAGTTGCGACCGGCGCAGGAACTCCGACGACGAAAATGTGCGTCCGTTTTCCCTCCTTGTAGGCGTTCCAATGACGATAGAGCAAATGCGTGAAGATCTGGGCTTTGACTTTCGATTTCTCCGCTTGTTCGAGTTTTTTCGCGTTACACGCGATCTCTGCCTGCGGTGCGCCGTCGCACTCGGGATAAATATCGGACGTAAATAGAATGTTCTTTCCATCTGGCGACCAGAGTTCACCGCTGGCTTCTGTGGCAATGTCAGTCGCTCCATGGACTCCAGTTACTCTTCCTGCTGCGCCATCGAAATCTGCAATCCAAACTTGTGAGCCTTTCTCCTTGGTCGACAAAAATGCGAACCGCTTGCCATCCGGCGCCCAGCGCGGGCGGTCGGCGTCCTGATCGGCGATCAGGATGCGCTCGGCCGACGATGCTGCCGAGCCTTGCTCGGCCTGGACGGGCGAGGCGCCCGTCCCCACATGGCCCAGCGGCACGATCCAGATGTGCGGCGTCTTCGTATTGGCCGCGAGATCCACATCGACTACGCTGAAGATCACCCACTTGCCGTCGGGTGAAACTTGCGGGTCGCCCACACGTTTCAGCTTCATCATGTCTTCGAAGGTGAGGGGGGGCCTGGCCTGGGTGAGAGCGGGGATTGCGAGCGCAAGCATACTGAACGCGAGAAGAAGACGGCGCATGAATGGGACCTCCTTCAACCAACGTAAAGACCTAGCTCGCCACGTCTTTGCTGACAGCATTCGGAATCGTGGCGAGAGAAAAGTTGCAAGCAACGTCTGTACGGCAAACGGATGAGTTTAGCACTTTCATCCCTTGTCATCCTGATGGCCTGCGCTTTTTGCAGGCCGGAGGACCTATGCAGTCCTGGGCTGCATGGGTGCTGCCGGCCGAGTTGCATGGGTCCTCCAGCGGCAAAAAACGGCGCCATCAGGATGACAATGTTTTCCACAACCCAATGTTCATCCGTCACAGACTTCAGTGTTGCTTGGCGTTCAGACTGAACGCGTTATGCGCGAGCCTAAGACTTACTTCGTCTACATCATGTCGAATCGCTCGAAGACTCTGTACACGCGGATAACCGGGAATCTCATTGGGCGAGTGCGGCGCCATAGACTTGCGATGGCTTCCCAGTTCACGAGCAGATACAAACTTGATCGGCTTGTGTACTTCGAGCGGTACGAAGATGTGCATAAAGCGATTGAACGCGAGAAAGAGATCAAGCGGTGGCTGCGCATCAAGAAGATTGCATTGATTGTGTCGGTAAATCCGGCGTGACGGGATTTGAGTCTGGAATGGTTTGATCATCATCCGTTTGAGCCGGATGCCGACGCAGTGCAGCGCCGTTTGTCGTCCTGATGAGCCTGCGCTTTTTACCTGGCAGAAGCCTTTGCAGCGCGGCCGCACCGATCTCATGGGCAGAGTTGCACTGGTCCTGCGGCGCCAAAAGACGGCGCCATCAGGATGACAAGGGCTGTCGATGCTGCATGCAAGAATGGGCAGGATTACGGTTTTGCTCTTTCGCCGAAGATGGACGTTCCTACGCGTACGCAGGTGGAGCCTTCTTCGATTGCTACCTCGAAGTCGTGCGACATGCCCATCGAGAGCACGCTCATGCTGATTGCGGGAAGCTGGCGTGAGGCGATCGCATCCCGCTGTTCACGTAACTTGCGAAAAAACGGCCGCGCGCCTGCTGGATCGTCCGTATAAGGAGGTACGGTCATAAGGCCACGAAATTCAAGGGCTTCAAGCCGAGGAGCCACTTGTAGCAGAGCTTCAAATTCTTGCGAGCTGAGAGCGACGCCGCTCTTGGCTTCTTCTCCGCCGATGTTGACCTCGATCAGGACCGCCAGCTTCTTTCCGGAGGCCTGGGCCGCGGTATTCAATCTTTCCGCCAATTTCACGGAGTCCACGGAATCAACAGCTCTGAACAGCTCCACCGCCTTGCCAGCCTTGTTGGTCTGCAGATGACCGATCATGTGCCAATCGGCCTCGGTGAGGCTGGCGAGCGTGCTGGCCTTTCCCGCAAACTCCTGGACGCGATTTTCCCCGAAGAGCCGAAGTCCGGCGTCGTAGGCTTCGCGAATTCGTTCCGGCGGATGGGTCTTGGTGACCGCCATGAGCGCGATCTCGTCCGCCCGCCGCCCGGCTCGTCTTGCAGCATTGGCGATTCGTTCGTGCAGCTGCGCAATATTTTCGTGGATCGACACACTCAAACCATAAACCACGAAGGACACAAAGGCACACGAAGGGACACGAAGGAAATCGGAATCCTTCGTGTTACTTCGTGTCCTGGGTGGTGAAACTTTTATATTATCGCAGTCGGCGGGGCAGGCTCATCCGGGCTGCCGGCATTGGCGAGCGGCACGCGGATCATCACCAGAACTAGCACGACCAGGGCAGCCACGGCCGCCCAAATCGAGGGCGTCCAATGAATAAGAGTGACGTCTTTCCCCGAGCCGACGAGACCCGCGACTACTAGGCCGCACAGAGCTTCTCCGGCGATCAGTCCCGAAGCTGTGAGAACTCCGGCGTTGTCGACGCGGGCCTTTTGCGCATCGTTGAACCCGCGACGATCGCGGAGTTTGTCGGTTACCCAGCGGATGACACCGCCGATAAAGATAGCGAACGTCGTGCCCAGCGGCAGGTACATACCGACCGAGAAGAGCATCACGCTTTTCACTTCGATCATGATCATCGCGATGCCAAGCAGAATGCCGACTACGACCAGCGGCCACGCCATGTCTCCACCGACGATTCCTTTCGAGAGCATCGCCATCAGGCCTGCCTGCGGGGCTGAGAGAGCGGGGCTGCCGAAGTGATATGCCCTATCGAGTACAGCCAGGGGAAAGAACAAAACCAGAGAAGCGACGACGATACCGAACAGGTCGCCGATCTGCATCTTCGATGGCGTGCCGCCCAGGATGTGGCCGACTTTCAAGTCTTGCAGCATCTCGCCGGCGACAGCCGACGACACGCAAATCACTGCGGCCACGCCGAGCACGGCGGCGACGCCACCTATTCCCGAGACTCCGAGCGCGACCATCAGCAAGGCTGCGATCACTAGGGTACAGAGCGTCAGTCCAGAGACCGGGTTGTTCGACGACCCGATCATGCCCACGAGATTTCCGGAAACGGCCGCAAAAAAGAATCCGACAATTATCATTACTCCCGCTGCGACGAGCGATCCGGCCAGAACCTTGGAACTCGAAAGGTTCCCCGCACCGTTGATGAAGTAGTAGTAGAGAACGATCATTGCGACGAACACGAGCGCTATGCCGGCAAAGATAGCTTTGGCCGGCAGATCGCGTTCGGTGCGATTGGTGGCTGCATGTGCTGCTGCCGATTTTTTCAAATCAGAAATCGCGCGGCCCATACCAACCGCGAGTTGCTTGCGCATTTTGAAGAGCGTGTATGTGGCGCCGACGAGCATTCCGCCGACCGCGATCGGACGCACAACCGAGTAATAGATAGCCAAGGAGAGAGTCGTCCACGAGAGTTCTTGCCCGGCGGGTTGACCCGCTTGAATGTAGGGCCCAATCGTGAAGGTAAGGAGCGGAACCAAGAGGCCCCACGCCAGCACGCCTCCCGCAAAATTCAATGCCGCCAGGCGCGGACCGATGATATAACCAACGCCGAGGTATGCCGGGCTGATGTCCGGTGCGGTGAATAAAGATGTCCCGCCGGTGATTGTCGTTGCTACGTTTGGATTCGTGCTCGTCCGCAGCAGCAAGCGCCTACCCAGCGCGCTGATTCTCACCGGGAAGGTGTTGTTCGCGGAAAAGATGTTTACCGCTCCCAATAGGAACATGAACGCGCCGAATCCCATGTTGGCAAAAAGAATCTTTGCGGCCTTCGCGCCTTGCTGTCCGGCTTTGTGAATTTCTGAAGCGGCCACCGACTCCGGATAAGGAAGCTCCGGATCCTCGACCATGACCCGCCGCAGCAACGTTACAAACAGAATGCCGAGGGTCCCGCCGATCACCATCAGCGCAACAGCCTTCCAGTATTGATCACGCGTCAGACCCGGCCATAGACCCGCCATGACGAATGCCGGGATCGTGAACACGGCACCCGCTGCTACCGATTCGCCGATCGAACCCACGGTTCGGGCGATATTCTCTTCGAGAAGCGAACCTTTCATCAGCCGGAGCAGGGCCATGCCGATCACGGCTGCGGGGTAGGTCGCGGCGATGGTCATTCCGGCCTTCAGTCCGAGATAGGCGTTCGCCGAACCCAGGATGGCGGTCATCACCAGGCCGATCAACAACGCACGGAGAGTGAATTCCTTCATCTCCATGGTTTCTGGGACGTAGGGCTTGTGTTTCGTCTTTGTTGGACGCTCGGTAACGGGGCTGCTCATGGGCAGGATCCTTTTAGGGCGTGGGATGAGAGCAAGTTCGTCTTCGTTGCCTCAAGGTGGCACATTCGAACAGGGAACGGCGCACGTTAGCACGCGCCAAGGGGACGTGACAAGGGCGATTTGATTGCCATTTGATTGCCGGGCTTATACTTCTGCGCGAAACGTGGTACCCAGTTCCTCGCCAAGCCCGAAATAGTGCCGGAAGTTGTAAACGAGTGGCTGCCACTTCCCGGGGTCAATATAGTGGTCTTTCAGAACGAAGTCGCGGTGAACGTGAACTCGCAGAATTTCTACTTCCACCGCTGCTCCGCCGCCTAACTTCTCAAGTTTCGCATCGCCCTCGAGATTGTGGATTTTACAGACAACCGCTTCCATTTGAACCGGAGCATTCTTTCACCTGAGGGGCTAACACCATCTCACTCGGCCATGGGCTGAAACCTGCCACTCGAAATTTGTCTTTCTCAAAGCGGAGTTTTTCCTGCTTGTCTTCGGGAACAGGATTCCGCCCGGTCAGGGCCGCCAAGGTTTGTGGCGGACAGCAGACCGAGTGTTATCGTCCAGCCCAACGCCCAGAAGGAAGAGACTGGAGCAAGATTCGGCGAACTATCTTCGTTGACTGAAGTGATCAGAGCTAGTGGTGTTCCCAAGTAAAGAATCTTTGGACTGATCGTCACAAAGCCATTATTATCCAATTCTGCCTTTGCATTCATCGGGCAAGTTAAGAGGAAGGTTGCGCTCAACCGGGATGGATGCAAATTCTGCGCCCTCAGGTGTGTCCGCCCCGCTCCACAATCAACTGTATCGCGGGCTTGCTGACCCAGTCGTGGTAGCCCTGGCCGTGGAAGTGCTGACCCCAGCCCAGGGGCGTTACGTCACGATATTCATGCATCGACTCGTCCGGGACGAAATGGAGCTGTTTGCGGATCGAAGCGCGTGCATTCGGATCAGCGCTATGATCCAGGAGCAGGCGCGCGAATGCCCCATCGCGCTGCCGTCCGCACAAGTAAGAGTTGTTGACCACGCAACCAAATAATGGAGTGTGGCCGCCGAAGCCGTCGGCATCGCTCTCGGCACGCGCATTTACGTCAGCGCCGTGTTCGATCAGCCAGCGGGCGATTTCGATCTCGTCGAACTCGACGCAGATGTGAAGTAGTGTCGTCCCTGCCAGTGGAGTGCCGTGCAGTCCGTAGGATAGGTCGGGACCGCATCCCAGTTCTGGCGGATAGATCTCCGCGAGGGAAAAGGTTCGGCTGGGCATTTGCGGATCGCGCCGCAAAAGAGATTCAAGCAGATCAATCCGTCCCCGATGAACCGCCATCACCGGTGTATCTGGCAATGTGGTGCCATGTTTTACAACCATCTCAAGGCAACGGTGCTTGCCGTTGGGATACCGCGAATAGGTTTGGAGAAGCAAGGCCACGGGAGCGAGTGCGTCGCCCTTGTCGTCAGCGAGTTCCGCGCCGAGCTCTAACTGCAACGCTAGCCCAGCGTCGTGCAAAGTTTCACATGGTCCCATGACTATGCCGGGAGTAATGCGTCCGCCCATCGCCTGCAGCCGTCGCGCGGTGTCGACTTTCCCTTGCAGGCATGCGCGGCTGAAAGCATGCTGCACGTCGGAAGCTCCCAGGTCATGAAGGGTCTGAATGATTGCGTCTTGCCCGATATTCGCTGCGTAGGTCATCGGCGGCCCCCAGTTGCTCCCGGGCACTCCCGTCGCCGGTTCGTGCAGTAGCCCTGGATCTTTCGCAACGAGTTCCCGAACTGCCTTTACATCGCCGCGCCAGATCCCGTCGATCATGTGGCAAGCCACAACCAGCCGCGGCCAGCTTGCGATTCCATACATTCGCGCCAGCACAAATTGCGCATCTGCAAGAAGGGCGTTAGTTGATGCGGTTGATCCAGCACGATGCTCACGCCACAGCCGGAGTGCTTTCGGCTCTCCTTGCTTCAGGTCCTGTAGCAAGTCCTTAGCCTGGTGCCGGAGTTGTTCAAGGTTGGGACGAACAGGAAAGTGACGATCGTAGAACTGTCTTGACATAAACGGACCTCCTTCTTAGGTCGTGCCCGGGGTCCGCAACGGCGGGCGAAAAGGAGATTCGTTAAAGCACTGATTTTTAAGGTATCTCAGGTGGACTCGGTCCTCTCCGCGGACAGGTGGCGTCCTGTAAGCCGATGTCAGTATACGCCCAACGCCAACTTGCGCCATGGACCTACGGGGGGTTGCGAGGTGCCACAGGAGTGTAAAATAGTCTTAATCGTTTGGCCCTTTCAGATTCCGTCATTTTTGAGGTGTCACGATGAGTAACTCCCCCGACTCCGGTTTTGCCCATTCCTATATTTGCCACGATTGCGGTAGCGAAGTGGGGTTTCGTTCGCGCTCCCGCAACTTCCTGGAGCGCTACTTGCTCCCTATCATGCTGCTGCAGCCGGTGCGTTGCGGGGAGTGTTTCCGTCGCGATTATCGACTTATTTTCACCCAGGTACGGGACCGGCTTTCCGACACGCCTCGCATGTCCTCCGCAAAGCACGCAGCTACGGCCAATCGAAACATTGCTTAGGAACGAGTAAGCCGCTTATACTGACAGACAGTAGCGGCGGCGGTTCCAACGTGTTCGCGGAGCCCTGAAGGAGGCTGTCTTCAGCAGTAGTGAGGACCGAATCCGGACCACTCCGGCCAACCTTGCAGTAGCGAGCCCGAGTATTGCTTCCGGCAGAGTTGAGCCGGTTCTCCCATCAGGCTGGTTTCGGCGCACCGCGGAAAGTTTGTTCTCTCTCTTATTTCCCTCTGATTGCCGCGTTTGCGGCTTGCCACTGCTCAATATTTCCCGGTTGCCACTCTGTTCCGAGTGTATCGCTTCCGTCGAACCCCTTCGTGGGAAAGTCTGCTCGATCTGCGGCGAGAGAGTGCTGTCGTCATACGCCGTTTGCGATGACGACGGGCTGCGCCGCTGCCCCGGATGCCACCGTGTCGACCGTCCTTTCGAGCGCGCCGCAGCTCACGGCAGTTATGACCGTGGTCTGCCAGAACTGATACATCTGCCGAAGTTTCACGGCGTAACGCCTGCTGCGGATGTCTTAGTCCGCATGCTCGCTGAGGCTATCGAAAAGCTGGATCTTGGGGACACGGTTCTGGTCGTCCCGGTACCGCGTTATCGCAGTAAGCGGCGGCAGCGCGGATTCAATCAGGCGGAACTGATTGTGCGAACGTCGATTAAGGCCTCCCCGTCACGTGAGCGACTGCAACTCGCTCCTGGCATTTTGCTACGTATTCGCGATACACAGTCGCAGATCGGCCTGACGAGCCATCAGCGCCGCGAGAACCTACGGGGAGCGTTCTCGGTAGCGCGAGCCGCCGAAGTCAATGGCCGCGAAGTGCTTCTCGTTGATGATGTCTATACCACGGGGACCACGGCGTCTGAGTGTGCCCGCGTCTTGCGCCGTGGCGGCGCCTCTAAGGTATTCGTAGCCACGGTGGCACGCACGCTCAAGCCGGCATCTAATACTGAAGGTTTCGAAGTTTCTGAGTTTCAAGGTTTCAAAAATAGCCCAGTGTCAGGCGAGTCAAATGAGACATTGGCACCTGAGCACCTTGAAACTTCGAAACCTTGAAACTTTTGAAACTAACTTTATGCCTCTACGGATGGAACACGACGGATCTCGATATGCCGCCGGTGTGTACCCGCCGGCGGCTCCGCATCGTCCCGGGGATGGCCACGCCCTGTTGGCGCCCGTCCTCGTGCTGAATGCTTCCTATGAGCCTATTAACGTCTGCGCGGCGCGGCGTGCTCTGGTGCTGGTGCTGAAGGGCGTGGCTATGACCGAGGAAGAGAACGGCCACTTTCTGCACTCCGCGCGTGTCGCGATGCGGTTGCCCTCGGTGATTCGGCTGCTGGAGTATCGCCGCATCCCGCACCAGAGCCGTGCTTTGTCGCGGAAGAACATTTTGCTGCGCGACCGCAATACCTGCCAGTATTGCGCGACAGTGCTGGTTTCAAGCGAACTGACGCTTGATCACGTGATCCCGCGCTCGCGCGGTGGCTCGTCTACTTGGGAGAATCTCGTCGCGTGCTGCCATGCCTGCAATCGGCGCAAGGGCAATCAATCTCCGGCAGAGGCCGGCATGAAGCTGATGCGCGAACCGCGCGCCTTCAATCTCCACACCAGCCGCCATATCATGCGGCTCATGGGACGGTCGGATGATAAGTGGAGGAAGTACCTGTTTTACTAGGGCAATAAACATTCCGGCGTCAGCATTCAGTCTCCCACGCTGATTGCACCCAGTCACAGGGAAACCTACATCGCGAAGAGGCCGCAACGGCCATTGGCTGAATGCCGAGCGCTGTCTGCTGAGCCAGTCTCGTTACTTCTGCGGTGGATTTTGCGCTGGCGGCTTCTGGTCCGCCGGCTTCTGTTGATCCGGAGGCTTCTGCTCAGGTGCTCTCTGCACTTCTTTGCCCTCATACAAAATCTTCACGTTAGAGCCGAACCGCTTGTAGTCTTCGTACTTCACGATCTCGCGGATGTGGACGTCTTCCATCTTGAAGTGGAGTTCGTCGTCAGCTTTGGTATAGACAGGAAACCAGTATTGCCCATCGATCTGCTGCCGCCAGGTCGTGAACTTCGGGAAGAGATTTTCCTGGTCGCCGCGTTTCTTGACCTCGTTGCACGGACGTCCATTGCACAGGTCGGGAACAGTCTTGCCGTAGGTCTTCACGATCTGGAAGTCCTTGTCGTCGACCCAGACGCGTCCCTGAAAGTAACGCTTCTTGCCCTCGATCTTCTTCGGGGCGATGTCGAACACGTAGCAATGAAGCTCGTCTTCCTGCTGCTGGCCGACATACAAAATGTTGTATTCGGGAATCTCTGCATCGGTCAGGACAAATGGCAGCTTGTGTCGGATATCGTCAAGATCTTCCTGCGACATGGAGATTCTCGACAAGCTCGACTGCGGCGCGAAAACCACATTCTCCATGCGCTTGCCTTTGTCGTCGAAAAGGACGTCAAACACTTCGTGGTACTCGCCGTCCACCGTCTCACCATCGACGGTCTGCACCTTCACGTCTTGACGATAGGTGTACTGCTCGCGGGCTTTCGCGAAGTCAGTTTCCTTGGTGGCGAAGCGCTTAATAATTTCGTCGGGCGTGATGTCTTTCGGCTGGGCAGTGTCCAGCGGACCTTCCTGAGCGAGGGCGGATGGGCCCAGTCCGCAGGCGAGTAGCACGAGGCAGAGCAGGAAATGAAGCTTCATTTGTATAGTTTATCGAATTCCGGACTATGGTTGTGATGCACGCCAGCGTTGCGGCGTTAGCCAGAATAGGCGAGGAACAATGGGGCAGACACCGCGGCGACCCTTCCCTCCAACCCCTCTCCGCTCAGTGAGGCTGGAGGGAGGGTGCTGCAGTTCTGCCGCACACTTGGATGCCCTTAGGGATAAGAGGTTGCCGGGGGAAGAAGCTTTACAAAAGGCGGTTTCCAAAGTTTCAAAGTCTCGCTTTGACACGTGGCCAAGATTCAGCCGGCGACGTTAGCCCCGGATGCAGCGATTTCATCTCTCACGCTTGGTGTCATCCTGAGGAGCGCAAAGCGCTCCGAACGACCGTACGTCACTATGCACCGGTTATGCAGTCGAAAAGATCATCCCCAGTGCTTGCAGCGTTGTACAGTCCCACAACGGCTGCATCGTAGGCCGACGTACGGTCCTTCACGCCGGCTTCGCCGCCATACGCCTCCGGTTCCGATTGCCCAGGTCCTTCCCCGTGCCTCAGAATTACAGAGCATCCGACCATGATTCCCATCAAGGACAGCAACCGGGGTGTTACCTTCGCTGTCAGAGTTCATCCGCACACGAAAAAGAGCGCGATCACTGGGGAACTGGGAGACGCAGTTAAACTCTCGCTCACCATGCCTCCCGTTGAGGGCCGCGCCAATGAGGCCTGCATCGAATTCTTCGCAAAGCTTTTGAAGGTGCCGCGATCTTCCGTTACCATTGCGTCCGGCCACAGCAGCCGGAATAAAGTCATCCGCGTGGTGGGATTGTCCGCCAAGGAGGTAAGGCGCCATCTATATGAAGCAGATTGAGCCTATGGAAGCCCAGCAACCAAGCTTGACCTTCTCTGATCGGTTACGCGAAATCCGCGAAGGATTTGAGCGGCCTTTTTGGATTGCCAACATCAGCGAATTGTTTGAACGGCTCTCGTATTACGCGGTCTTTGCGGTTCTGGCCCGCTATCTGCACGAGAATCTTCATTTCGACGTCGAGCGTGCCAGCAGCCTAGCCGGAATGTTCAATTTTTGGGTTTGGGTTCTTGCTGTCGTCGGTGGAGTTGTTGCCGATCGGCTGGGCTTCAGACGGGCCCTCTCGTTAGCATACTTATTCCTCAGCATTGCCTATTTCTCTTTAGGCTCGATGGGTGCGGATTGGTTAGCACCTCTGCGGAATGCAATGCCACTCACGACATTGGTCGGTCTGGTGCTGGTTCTGCCGGCGTTGGGGGTAGCACTGGTTAAGCCGAGCGTTGTAGGGACAACTGCTCGCGCTGCCAACGAAAAAGTACGGTCGGTTGGATATTCGATTTACTACACGCTTGTAAATGTTGGGAGCACGTTGGGTCCGATACTGGCCGGATGGCAGGTGGAACATGGCCGAGTGGAGAATGTGTTTCGTATCGCGGCTGTGAGCGTGTTCTTAATGCTTTTCGTGGTATTGCTGCTATTTAAAGAGCCGCGACAATGCGAGACGGCACAAGTGACAAGCCTCGGCCAAGTGGGAAAGAACTTCCTGACCGTCATCTCGAACCCGCGGTTCATGCTCTTCCTGCTGATCTTCACGGGATATTGGATCGTCTTCTGGCAGGAATTCATAGCTTTGCCGCTTTTCATCTCTTCTTACATAGACCCCGAAGCCAATACCGCAAGAATCCTGGCTACCGATCCTATCGTCGTAATTTCGTGCACTATGCTGATTGGATTTCTGACAAAGCGCCTGCACCCATTTCACGCAGTGGTGATCGGGACGTTGGTGTCGAGTCTGGCTTGGATTATCTTAATTGTGCATCCCGCGGTGTGGACGGCCGTCGCCACACTCGTCGTGGTAGCAATTGGCGAGATTATTCAGCAACCTCGCTATTACGACTACGTTTCCCGTCTCGCACCGCCAGAGCAGCAAGGAACGTATATGGGATTCGCCTTTCTGCCGCTTGGCATCGGATCCCTAATCGCCGGAAGGTTCAGCGGGTGGTTGATGAGGCACTACGGTGAAGAACTGCGTCAGCCGCAGATGGTCTGGTGGTGGGTCGTCGGTGTGGGCGTGGCAACGACAATTCTCCTTTGGATTTATGACAGACTGGTCCGGGCCGAATCCGTGGATGCCGAATCCGTGGATGCTGTTGAACCTCGATAGAAATGTCCCCATTTCGCCTCGATAGAAATGTCCCCTAGGCTATAGCCTCCACAGGGGAGGCTGGATTGGGGAGAACGGCGTTGAGTGCACGAGAGGTGGAGCGAGCTGGAGTG
>Ga0126371_10000921_pt1 | contig 24450 bp, 33 predicted proteins | sample PanSoiMetaPlot_4_FD_110145 | JGI IMG/M metagenome (GOLD analysis project Ga0126371, IMG submission 110145) | Tropical forest soil microbial communities from Panama - MetaG Plot_4 | ecosystem: Environmental > Terrestrial > Soil > Tropical forest > Bulk soil | place: Panama | collected 2016-02-17 | reverse complement strand
GTTTTGCCAGGCCAGCACCGCATCCAGCTTGCTCTCGACCCGGCCGATCGCGGCGAACATGGCCGGGATCGCGGCCTGGTCGAATGTCTCCGGCAGGGTGCGCTCAGCAGGCTCCTGAGCTGCAGGAACGCCACGGGGCTCCGCACCATGAGGACCATCAGCAGGCCGGTCGCGCTGCTGGTAGGCCGAAGCGGCCAGGTAGAGCGCGTGACCAGCCGCATTCTTGTCGTATCCGCCCAGCTCAGACCACATTTTGTCGATCTGGGCGTTGACCTTCTCGATGGTCGAGTACCGCGGGCGCGTGCCCTTGGCCTCGAACCACATGGCCGCCACCGTCCCCACCGGCCCCGGCATCCTGTGTTTTGCCTGGTCATCGAGCCAGGCGCTGTACGTTGTCACACCCTTCTCCCTGTCCTGAGGGTCCGCGCGGAGCGCGGACCTAGCCTGCGCAAACGTGCGCCTTCTCCTGCTCCTTCACCATGCATCTTACCTGCCCCATCATCCTAAATCTTCGCAAATCCTCTCCCTCTCCATGGTGCGCAGTTTGCGCAGTTTCTGAGGAACATTCTCTCCCTATACTTACCCCTTCCCTCGCATGCGGGACTCTTACTCTGAAACTGCGCAAAGTGAGCAACTAGTAGGTACAAGCGCACAGAGTGCGCAGTTTGTGAGGAACATTCCATCCTCTGAGATTCTCGTAGATCCCAGATCTTCGCAAATCTTCGCAGATTCACAGCTCACTCTCCACCCATGGCTGCAGCTCCACGCCTTCATACCATCGCCTGTTTTCGACCGGTTGCACACCCGGATACCGCGAGAATTGCTGCTTAAACTCCATCTTCGGCAGCCTCGCGCCGCTGCGCTGGGTGTACCACTCGTAGGCTTGCCACACGCGGTGCATGCCCGCCCGTGCCGGTCCCTGGCCGTTCACGCTGGCACCCCGGATGATGCAGCAGTCCTTGACGAAGCTGTCAACAGTGTTCTGCTCGGCAGCGTACTCAGCCGACGCCGCGATCACCTCCGGTGGCGGCTGCAGCCCTTCGGCCATGACCTGCTGGTAGCCCCAGACCAGCAGGGCCAGCACCCCTTCAGCCTCTTCCGCGGCAATCTTGTCGTCTATGTCGAGCATGCGCTCCCACTCCGGCAGGGACGCGCCCATGGGCACGACCAGCATCCGGCGCTGCAGCGCCTCGTCCGGGTTGGCCAGGCTGGCCATTTCGTTGGTCGCCAGCAGGATCAGCCAGACCACCTTCGAGCGGAGCTGCTCCTTGCTGTAGTGCCTGTCGATCGCCACTACCTTTTCGCCGGTCAATCTCTTCAGCTGGGCTTCGTCCAAGATCAGGTGCCCGGACGCCTCGGTGATGGCCACCAGCCTGCGCCCCCGGATCGAGTTCTCGACCCGGGCGTTCCTGCCGAACCGCTGCACGGTGATCAGCTGGGTCGAGGACTCGTGGGCCAGCTCGCCCATCACCTTGACCGCGACGTTGAGCAGCGCGCTCTTGCCGCTGGCGGTCGGCCCGCGCAAGAAAGCGATCACCTGGTGCGGGTTGCCGCCGTGCAGGCTGTAACCCAAGAGCTTGACCAGGAAGGCCGCCACCTGCTGATTCCCGCCGCAAGCGCGCAGCAGCAGGCTGCTGTACTGCGGGCACTGCGCGGCCGGGTTGTAGGCGATGGGCAGCGCGTAGGTCATCATGGCCCTCGGGTCATGCGGCCAGACCTGGCCGGTGGCCATGTCGAGGATGCCGTTGTCCACGTTCAGGTGCCCTGGCCAGCGGTCCTCCAGCTCGCTCTCGGACATGCCGCACCGGCCCGCCAGGACCATGCGCAGCGCGGTCAGCCCGGCTGAACGGTGCAGGCCCATCCCGTACTTGGCCGCGGGCTCCCATGGTGACCAGGCCATCTTCACCGCCCTGTCAACAGTGGCCGCGTCGGCACCGGGCATCGAGGCGGCCACCTCGGCGGTGAGCTGCTGATGGGCATGGGAGAGCAGCTCGCCATACCATCGCGCGACCAGCTGGACGCGGCGGTCGATCTCGCTGGAGTCATCGGGCTGGTGGCACTTGCCGTTCCAGACGTACCAGCGCGAGGCGTCCGGGGCATGGTGCAGCTGGCCCGGCCAGATCAGCCCGGCCACCATCGCGGCAGCCATCAGGTCGTTCGACGGCAGCCCGGCGAGCGTGGCGTCCAGGTGCATGTCACCGTTCTCACGCCACAGCGCCAGGTGCTGCCAGGTGCCCGGCTGGCCCCGCTCAGGGGCAGCCATGGCGACACCGGCCCTGGTGATCAGTTACCATCTGCATGTCTGCTCCCGCGGACTACGGGCTCACAGCCCCAAGCGCCAAGACCACTCCTACATGGCGGCGCGAGGGCCAGAGCCTAAACGATCAAGTCCAGCGGGGACCGGCGTAGGCCCCAACCTACGCCAGCCCCGCGCTCAGGCAGTAGCCCCGGCCATGCCGAACTGGCAACCATCGGCGTGCTTCATCCCGGCTGCGCTGTCACCCTCGCGGACCACCATCGGGGCCTCGCAGGAGGGGTCCGCGCAGATCCACTCGCCCGGCAATCCGGGTACCGTCTCCCGTAGCCTGAATCTCTGTTCAAACGCCATCGCCTTCTCCTTGTCTGACGTGCCTTCTAACCTAGTCGTTCCTGCCTCTGCCCGCCGTGCCAGCGCCGTCCTTGCCATCGCTGGCCGTGCCTCGCCTCGCCTGCCATAGCTGGCCTCGCCTTGACGCGCCTATCCTGTCCCGGCCTCGCCACACCATGTCTTAACCACCCCAGCCGAGGATGCAGTCGCCGCACAGCCATGCCTCTTCGAGGTTGCCGTAGGCGATCAGGTCACCTGGTGCCCACCTGTACCCACACCCACGGCACCGACCATGGTACCTCGCCGTGACCCAAGGACCGCGCTCGGACATCGGCTCGGGCTCGGCAGCCATGTCGGCCAGCCAGTCCATGTCCAGCGGGTAGCCGGGTGCCATCAGTCATCACCGGGCTCCCCGGGGTCCACCACGGTGATCATGATCATGGTCGCGGTAGGCACCGTCTCCAGCAGGCCAACCACGGCGCGGTCCACTAGCGCCGCCCCGCCCATGGCCACTGACCGGTACGCCTCCACGGTGATCGCGTAGCTGTTGCTGATCCGCTGCGGCCTAGCCATCACCGGCTCCCCGCGGCGCGGGATCGCCAGCATGGCCAGACAGCTGCCACTCTGCGTGCCAGCCATCAGCCAGCCGGAAGCCGGTGAGGTGGATGCACAGCTGGAAGCTGCCCACCGGCAGCTCCGGCGCGATCATGCCGATCACGGCCTCGTTCTCGGCCTCGTTCTCTTCCGCGGTCGTGTCCCGGTTGAAGATCATGAGCCCCCCTCGATCCGGTCGTAGAACTGCTCCCAGCCATGGTCAGTGGTGTCATACAGGAAATCGCTGTCTTGCGACCAGGCCAGCCAGTGGCCGGGCTGCACTTCGATGAACCGGATCTGCCTCGGGCCATCGTCGGGATAGTCGGTGTACCGCACCACCAGCACCATGCCGCTGGGGAATGCCACCTCGGCCAGCTCGGCGTCCAGGTCGGCCCGCCGTGCCACCCAGAGCAGCGCGGCCAGGTCACCGCCCGGCTCCCACTTGGCAGCCACCTGGTCCGCCTTCTCGGCCGGGTCCGGCTTGCGCCGGAACTTGACCACGCCCTGGCCGCTCACCGGAAGTCCCGCCTGTCACCATCGACCAGCTCGGCCATCACCTCGGTCAGGTTGAGCCCCAGCTTGTTGCACAGCGCATACAGCGCCAGCCCGGTGTCGGCCAGCTCGTGCCGGATCTCCGCATGGATGGCGTGCTGGCAGGGTGAGGTGCAGCGCCCGCCGTAAGCACCATGGTGGTGCTTCAGGAGCGCGTCGGCCAGCTCCCCCGCCTCGGCGCACAGCTTCAGCGCGTTCAGCTCTGCGGTCGGGTACCGGTCCTTGCCATGCTTGGCGATCTGCTCCCTCGACAGGCTGTGCCCGTCGATCACTGGCACGCCGAGCAGCTCACCACTCATGGTGCCGCTCCCCCCATGGCGGCCTGCCCTGGACCGCGGCAACCGGGATGGTTTCCTCCTGCGGCGGCATCACCCGGGCCACATCGCCCAGCGCCCGGTGCGTGGTCGGCAGCAGGGCGGCCTGCTTGCGGGCCAGGCGGCGCAAGATCACCACCGAGTCCCGGTAGCCGTACCCGGTGTCGAGCATGACCCGGGCCACCCGGTAGGCGTGCGCGCACCAGGCGAGCACGAAGGTGCCCAGCACTATCACGGCCAGGATCACCAGGACGGCCAGCACCATCATCCAGACATGGCTCATGTCCCTCTCCCCATGTAGTCGTCGTAGGCGGCCTGCTCGGCCAGCTCAGATCGTCGCACGAACGCCAGCGCGCTCTTGATGGTCCGGTCGATCTCCTGCCTGCCGAAGCCCTGCCGGTTGGTCGCGCTCAGCACCGCCTCGATGGCCGCGCGGGCTGCGGTGATCCCCGCGGGCGTGGTGCCGTACCGCCTGAAGAGGCTGCAGGCCATCCGGTGCAGCGTCTCGTTCCGCGCGCCCACCGGCAGCCCGGTCTGCGCGAGCTGCGCGATGTCGGGGGCGTCCTCGCCGCTGCCCGGCCCGGGTGTCCCGGTCGCGGGGGCGAAGCTCACATAGTCGGTGAACCATGGCGGCGCTTCTGGGATCGAGCACAGGCACCCGGCCGCATTGCGGTAGGGCAGCAGCACCCGGCCACCCTCGGTGTCCACCCAGACCCGCGAGGGCGGGGCGAGCACGTAGCCATCATCAGACTTCACATCGACGCCATCGAGCAGCGCGGGCCTGCTCGGCACGCGCACCCCTGCAGGCAGCCGCAGGTAGATGTGCCATCCGCCGCTCGGGGTGCTCACCACCACGTCGATCGGGATGGGCGGCTTGTCCAGCATCCACCGGCCGAACGTGCCGGGGCCATCATGGCCGTGCTTGACGTCCAGGTCGATGACCATCAGCCCTGACCTACCGGCGTTGACAGCGATGCCCGCCAGCTTGTCCTGGCCCCACAGCCAGGGCACCATGCGCTGGTCGGTGGTCGCCCAGTGGACGCCGCCCTCGCGGCCATAGGCCGGGTGAGGCCGCTTGTCGCCGCGGATGGTCCCGAGCACCGAGAACCCGTGCTGCTGGTATTTCAGCGCGACGGCCCCGAGCCCCAATCGTTCCTGCTCAGCGGTGGTGACCTCGAAGCACTTGTGATCTTCGTTCATGCCTGCTCCCTCAAAATGCCTTGCCACAGGGTACCCCCAGCTACCGACAGCTGGGGATTACCAAGGTTGCTTAGTCGGTTACCATCAAGGCAGACGAGGCATGGCCTGGGCAGCGGAGCAGGCAAAGACAGGAGACAGGGAGACAGGCAATGTCATTGGGCGAGACTACTGAGATCGTCATCCGAGACAGGGTGTCCGGCATCACCAAGATCACCGGGCTGCTGATCGCTGATTTGAGCACACAGCGCGAGCGGCAGCCGCATGGCAACTACCGCCCGAAGCCGCGCTGGGGGCACAACCGGATCGTGAAGCTGCAGGAGTCGGGTGGCTATCTGTTGTTGCGGGAAGCCTTGTCCTTGACCTACCACCGGGTGAACACCAGCTGCACGACCATCAACCGGCAGCCCTCCGGCGAGCAGTGCTCGGCCAGCGAAATGTTCGCGGAGATCGAGCAGCTGGGCATGGCGCGGGACGAGGCGGTGAGCTGTGACCGGTGCCAGCCGCAGTATCCCGAAGAGCTGAGGGCAACCGCGCTGGTCCGGTACGAAATGCCGCGGCGGCAATGGGACCAGTGCGAGAACCCCGGCCAGGTCGTGCAAAGGCTGACCCAGATGCGCCGGTTCTCCGGGGTGTGGTCGAGCGAGGTGGCTGAGCCCATCCGCGGGCTGATCGAGCAGGCCCGGCTGCATGATCCTGACTGGGCTGAGGCCGACATGCCGGTGGTCGAGATCCGGTAACACAAGGGCGCACCTGTCACAGGCGATGGGACAATGGAGCCCATCAAGAACCAACCCGGGGGCCACCCAATGTCAACCGACGCTGCAGCTCACCCGTCTCACAACCGGTACTGGAACGACATCGAGATCGGCTGCGTGCTGCACCATGTCCGCATGGGCCTGGCCGCGGTGCGCCGCGGGCTGCCGCTCCCGGCCTACCCGCTGGAGAACGCGCTGGTAGTGGCCATCCGCGGCGGTGCCCGCCCGGACCAGCTGGCTGAGCTGGATGGAGTCGAGAGCAGGATGGACGCCGAGTTGCTATGCGCCGCGGTCGCGCTCATGGCGGGCACCGAGCGTTGACTGATGACCAGGAGACGCTGGCCGACTGGCTCCCGGGGAAGTGGTTCGCGGACCAGCCGCGCAGGCGGCACCCCGGCCACGCTGCTAACCGGCGCTGGCCGCTGTATGCGGTGATCTTCACGACGTTCGCGGTTCTCATGGTCGGCGGGGTCCGGTTCGGGCTCTGGGCGGGGGGCGTGATCGTGAGCCATATGCAGGGGCCTGACCCGGTGCTGGTCATCCCCGGGCCAGCAGCCAGCAGCCACAGCGCCAGCCCGGCTGCCCGCCGTCACCATCACCATCACCGGCTGCAGCCGCGGTTTCACGTGAATCCGGCGCAGCCCGCCGTCGCGCCCGCCCCGGCTATCAGCAGCCCGGCTGCGGTGGTGATCCCGCGCCGCCATCACCCGTCCCCCTTTCGCACGAGCGCACCACCGACGCCAGCGCCATCACCGACCTTCTCACCGACACCGGCACCCACGCCGAGCCCGTCACCGTCATCACCATCACCGATCGAGAGCCCGGCATGACTGAGCCCCTCGGCCTGCTGCACGTGGGCGCGATCTCCGCGCCGATCGTCAAGGTGTGGTTTGACCACCTGCGCATGGTGGTCATTGCCGAGCTGGACCCCGCCGCCGAGGGCGAGGTGGCGGGGACTGCCTACATCGTCGGCATGGACGGGTCCGAGGTATGGCGCGGCACCACCGAGCACAACTTCGGGCGCAAGGAGCTGGGCAGCAAGTGGGCCATCACCGCGGACATCGACATCACCCGCCGCGATGGCGAGGGCCGGTTCTGGCCGCCCTCGGTGATGCTCGGCAGTGATGCCGCGGAATGGCACCCGCTGCCCCTGGAGGGCATGCAGTGACCGGGAGGTGGCATTTCTCGGTCACCATCGAGGACCAGCTGATCACCGTGGACTACCGCGAGCCCTGCGTGGCTGAGGCGGTGCGCCGGGTGCAGCAGGGGCTGGCCTGGCCAGATGACGAAGCTGTCATCTGGAAGTGGTGGCTGTCGAATGCGATCCAGAGCGAGAACTGCAGGCGTGGCCTGTGCGCGCATGAGGTTGTCTGATTTGACGGTACCTGTAGGGATAGGTTAGATTGCGCGCAGCGCCCTGTACTTACAGGGGCAAGGCAAGGAGAAGGCAGCACAGACAAGGAGAAGGCAATGGCTGCTGAAGCACAAATCGTCCTGAAGCGGGTTGGCCGGTCGGTCATCGACGTCCCGATCGTGGGGACCGCGCCGCTGATCGTCCACCAGTTCGGGGAGAAGGCCCGGCACATCATGCTCGCCGCCCAGATGGGTGAGGTGGCCGAGCGCGAGCCGAAGAATCCCGACCAGCTCTACAAGGACTCGATGTACCCGCTCGACCCGGCCGCAGATGGCACCGAGCGCTACGGGTTCCCCGCGGTCGCGTTCAAGGCCGCGATCATCAACGGCGCACGGTTCTTCAAGGGCAGCAAGCTGACCATGGAGGGCCTGAAGGCGTCGGTGTTCGTCCAGGGCGAGGGCAGCCAGATGCTGGTGCCCTTGCTGCAGGCGGTCACCACCGATGCGGGCGAGCTGATCGAGCAGGCCAAGCCCGCCGAGCCACGCCCGCGCGAGGACACCGTTCGCAACGCCTCCGGCGTAGCCGACATCCGCTTCCGCGGCGAATACTGGCCGTGGTCCGCGATGATCCGGGTGGTCTACGTCACCCGCCAGCTGACCGCCGAGTCAGTGGTCAACCTGGTCGATGCGGCCGGGCTCGGCGGGGTCGGGGAGTGGCGGCCCAGCTCCAAGACGTCCAAGACGGGCGTCTACGGCACCTGGTCGGTCCCCGAGGGCGTCTCGATCCAGGCGCGTGAGCTGAAGTAGGAGCCATGGCGCTGACCGCGGTTGAAACCGAGCTGATGCGGATCTGGGATCAGCGCGGTGAGCTGACGCCCGCCCTGGTGGTCGAGGCCGCCAGGCCGGGCGACAGCCCGCTTCACGGGCAATTCGAGTGGGATGACGCGGTGGCCGCGGAGCTGCACCGGCAGGAGCAGGCGCGCACCATGATCCGCCGCGTCACCATCAAGGTGACCCACTCCAACGAGGAAGTCACCGACTACAAGGTCCGCGCGTGGGTGTCTGCCACCCGCGCCGAGCTGCCGGATGCGCAGCCGGGGCAGTACGTGCCCGTGGACTCCATCGACGCGGCGCACCGGCAGATGATGCTGCGCCGCATGACCCGCGAGATCCAGGGCCTGAAGCACCGCTGGGCGGGCTTCAGCGAGTTCTGGGCGCAGCTGGACGCAATGGCCGAAGAGCAGCGAGGCCAGGCGTCCTGACCAGGCACGGCAGGGCACCCCGGCGAGCACCCCGGGGGCGTCCTGCCGTTCTGTCTTAGGGAGGGAGGTGAACGACATGGCGCTGAGCGAAGCGGAGATCGCCGCCATCGCTGCGGCCACGCTGAAGGTCAGCCAGCACATCAAGGCTGGCCACGACGGCCTGCTGCAGCCCGCCGACAAGGGCGGCAAGGGCAAGTAGGCACAATCCAGCCGGGGCCAGGCGTGCCCTGGCATGGCAGGGACCGGAATGGCAGGGCAGGCACGGCGGGCATTGGCGCGGCTTGCAAGGGCTTGGCAGCGCTCGGCGTGGCAAGGGACGGCTGGGCAGGCGGGGCAAGGTATGGCTTGCAAGGCCGTGGACCGCGAAGGCAGGGCCTGGCGTGGCAGGACCGGACGGCCTCGGCCAGCACTGTCGCGGCACGCCGTGGCACGTCACGGCTGGGCAGGACCGGCCTGGCAAGGCACGCGATGGGTAGCGGTGGCTGGGCGCGGCAGGCGTGGCTGGGCTTGGCGAGCTGTCGCAAGGAGAGGCTTGCCGCGTCTTGGCGGGGCATGGCAGGTGTGGCTGGCCTTGCCAGGGTGAGGGAAGGCGAGGCTTGGCAGGCGAGCTGTGGCGCGGCCCGGCGTTGCCTGCATAGGAGAGGCGGGGCAGCCGGGGAGGGACGGGGCAAGGCTTGGCCGGGCGCGCAATGGCGCAGCACGGCAGGCGAGGCTGGCCGCGGCGAGCCATGGACTGCAGGGCCAGGCTCGGCCGGGATAGGCATGGTGTGCCAGGCGGGGCGTGCAGCGTCAAGTCACGGCGTGGCCGGTCCCGGCACGGCCCGCTCAGGCAGGCTGGCCACGGCTCGGCGGGGCTCGCAAAGGCTCGGGAAGGCTCGGCATGGCAGGATCGCCTCGGCCAGCGAGGGCTCGGCAGGGACCGTCAAGGCAGGAATGGCCAGGCTCTGTGCGCCAAGGCGGGGCCTGGCGAGGTTAGTCGAGGCGGCGCGTGGCAGGCAGGGCATGGGTGGGCTTGTTACGGCTGGGCTTGCGGCGGTGTGCAAGGGACCGGCGTGGCCGGGACGGGCAGGCCGGGCATGGCGCGGCGCGCGACGGCGGGGCGAGCTAACGCTAGGCACGGCGAGCCAGGCAGGGATCGGCGGGGCGAGGCCCGCGCGGCACTGGCCCGGCAGGATCGCCATGGCTTGCGATGGCCGGGCTCGGCGTGGGCTGGCGCGGCAGGACGGGCCGGGTGAGGCGAGGCGAGCTGGTGCGAGGCTTGGCGTGGCAGGCTTGGCTGGGCGAGGCGCGGCCAGCAGAGGTTCGCTATGGCGAGGCAGGCAGGGCTTGGCGATCGTTGGCTTGGCGCGGCCCGTGTTGGCAAGGCTCGGTGCGCATGGGCGTGTCCGGGCAGGCATGGTATGGGTCGGCGGGGCTTGGGTAGGCGAGGCTCGGCAAGCTACGGCAGGCGGGGAGCGGCGGGCCAAGGCTCGGCGGGGATGGGACGGGTCGGGTCGGTCCAGGCTTGGAGTGGCACGCCAGGACGGGCGCGGCAGGCAGGGCTCGGGTGGGTTAGTCGTGGTGCGCCATGGCGAGGTGCGCCGGGGCGGGGACTGGCAGGCGGGGAGTGCCAAGGCGGGGGTCGGCATGGATGGGTCCGCAGGGGCTCGGCCCGGTATGCAAGGGCAGGGCAGGCTGGGCACGGCGTGCGCGGGCGAGGCTCGGCAAGGCCCGGCCCGCCAGGGCAGGATCGGCTAGGCCCGCTTTCGCAGGGCGCGGAGTGGCAAGGCAGGCCAGGGCAGGCGTGCGAAGGCATGGCGAGCCGTGGTAAGGGCGGCCGAGGCATGGCAGGCGAGGCGCGGAAGGCACTGGCGGGCGTTGGCTCGGCGGCGGCTCGGCGGGGCTAGGTTTGGCAGGCAAGGCGGGGCACGCCAGCGCGTGGCTTGGCCGGTCCTGGCTGGGGCAGGCTCGGCAAGGCAGGCAAGGCATGGCCCGCGGGGGAGCGGCGTGGCGAGGATAGCTAAGGCATGGCCAGGCGGGGCAGGCGCGACTCGGCAGGGCTAGGGTAGGCACGGCTCGGGACGGCAGGGCTCGGCGTGCCAGGATTGGCTCGGCGGGCTAAGGCAAGCAGCGCATCGGCAGGTCGGCCTGGCTAGGTGGGCTTAGGCGTGGACAGGACTGGCAGGGACTGGCCGGGCAGGACGGGCACGGTAGGTCACGGTTAGCACTGGCTTGGCCCGGCATGGCTTGGCTCGCCAGGCAAGGCAGGGCACGGCCCGGGTGGGCAAGTCTCGGCTTGGCACGGCGCGGCATGGCCCGCCAGGCTTGGTTTGGCTGGCCACGGCAAGGCCCGCTGAGGCGGGGCGAGGCAGGCGGGCAATGGCCCGGCGCGGCTTGGCGAGCCATGCCATGGCAAGGCCCGGCAGGCGTGGCGGGGCTAGGCAGACATTGGCCCGCTCTGGCGGGGCTGGGCAGGACTGGCGCGGGGTGCTGAGGCGAGGCTCGGTTTGCGATGCCATGGCAAGGCAAGCCAGGCAAGGCGCGGCTGGGCAGTCGTGGCCAGGGCGGGCGAGGACTGCCAAGGACCGGTAAGCCAAGGCGTGCCGTGGCCGGGCAGCCATGGCAGGGATGGCCGTGGCTTGGCCCGGGTCGCACCGGCCGGGCATGGCCCGCCAGGACTGGCGTGGCAAGTCATGCGATGGCAAGGCAAGGCTCGGCAGGCAGGGCAGGCACCGGAAGGGCAGCTCTGGGCAGGCTGAGGCGAGTCTGGGCAGGGCAGGCATGGCCCGGTGTGCCGTGGCAGGCTCCGGCGCGCTCTGGCAGGGCAGGCGGGGCGTGGCCCGGGTCGGCTTGGCTCGGCAGCGCTTGGCGCGCGATGGCCAGGCAGGGCGGGGCTCGGCAGGTGAGGCATGGCGAGCGTCGGCTTGGCGGGCTGCGGGTAGGCGAGGCAGGCTCGGCAGGCCATGGCACCGCTGGGACAGCCATGGCGTGGCACGCCAGGAGCGGCCAGGCTAGGGCTGTCCGGGCCAGGCGAGGCGTGCCGCGGCGCGAGTTGGCATGGCGAGGCAGGACCGGCAGGGCAGGCGATGGACCGGCCCGGCGTGGCTCGGCACGCCAGGATTGGCGGGGCAAGGCAGGCTGTGGGTTGGCGCGGGACGGCGTGGCTCGGCACGGCAGGCTAGGACTGGCTGGGCACGTTCTGCCGGGGCGAGGCGCGGAGAGGCGTGGCAGGCGCGCAGCGGCTAGGGTCGGCAAGGCAGGGCAGGCCGGGGATGGGCAGGCGTGGTGAGGCGGGGCGGATCGTGGCTGGCCGCGGCTAGGCAAGGCCCGGCTCGGCAAGCCAGCCAGGGAGCCGCAGGGCGAGGCAGGTCTGGGCTTGGCCAGGCAGGAGCGCCATGGCAAGTCATGGCACGGCAAGGCTCGGCCTGGCCCGGCGAGGCAGGCTCGCCGTGGCTTGCACCGGCCCGCTCCGGCGTGGTGGGTCAAGGCCAGGCAGGGTACGGCAGTCGTGGATTGGCTAGCAGTGGCGCGGCTAGGACGGCCATGGTGTGGCTCGGCCAGGCAGGCACGGCGAGCTGCGGCCTGGCGGGGCAGGCACCGGCAAGGCCCGGTAAGGCAGGACGGGCGCGGCTAGCCGTGGCTCGGCTCGGCATGCCAGGACAGGCTAGGGTTGGCCGGTCACGGCACGGCGCGGCTAGGCAGGGCAGGCTGGGCATGGCAGGGCGTTGCTGGTCATGGCTCGGCAAGGCCCGGCAGGCATGGCGGGACCGGGACAGGATGGCCGGGGCTAGGCGAGGGCAGGCAGGATCGGCATGGCGTGGCCGTGGCACGGCTGGGCATCGCTGGCCAGGGCTCGGCAGGACGGACAGGGCTAGGTGCGCGAGGGCTCGGCAGGGCTCGGGTAGGCATGGCATGGCAGGCGGGGCTAGGTGCGTCGGGGCCTGGGCGGGACCGGTTTGGCGGGGCAGGCGCGGCTTGTCGTGGCTCTCGGTTACCATCGGCGTCAGACGTGGCAGGCGGGGAGGGGCAAGGCGAGGCCAGGACCGCAGCGGATTGGTTTGGCTCGGCCCGGCATGGCTGGGGATGGCATGGCAGGCATGGATGATGGAGCAGGCAATTTAGGGAGACGGGAAATGACAGCAGTGCTGCCGAGGGGCGGCGTGCTCGACAGCGTAGGACTGCACCGGGTATCAGACATGCAGACGCTGGGCGAGTTCTGGCGCTGGCTGGGCGAGCGGCATGACGGCATGGTCTGCTGCGACACCGAGAGCAGCGGCTTGTCGCCTTACAAAGACCGGCTGCGCATGATCCAGCTTGGTGACAAGCGGCATGGCTGGGCATTCGGCCCGCAGTGGTTCGGCCCCGCGCTCGAAGCGCTGGATAAGTGGCCGGGGCGGCTGGGCATGTTCAACATGGACTATGACCAGCGGGTGATCCATCACCAGGGCGGGCTGCAGCTGGACTTCTCCCGGCTCGATGACGCCCAGCTGATCAGCCACCTGGTCGATAGCGCGGCCCCGCTCGACCTGAAAACGCGGGCGAGCCGGGATGTTGACCCGACCGCCGCGGCGTGGGAGCGCGAGCTGAAAGAGGCCATGAAGGCCCAGAAATGGACTTGGGCCACGGTGCCGGACAGCCTGCCCGAATACTGGCGCTATGGCGCAGCCGACCCGGTGCTGACCAGCTGGCTGATTGACAAGCACTGGGGTGAGGCCAGGCAGTACATCAACGTCTACGACATGGAATTGCGGTACGCCGCGATATGCGCGTCGATGATGAATGCGGGCATGCGCATCGACCGGCCCTATATCCACGAGTGGATTGACAAGATCACCGCATTCACCGAGCGCGCCATGTTCTGGCTGCGCGGCGAGTGGGGCATCAATTCGGTCGATTCCAATGAGCAGGTCGGCCGGGCTCTTGAAGCGGCCGGGGTGCCAATCCTCTACCGCACCGGCACGGGCATGCCGCAGGTGTCTAAGGACGTGCTGCTGGAATACCAGGCGCACTACCCGCATGCCGCGCCATTGCTGGCCGCCATCCGCGATGCCAAAAAGGGCCAGGGCATTGTCGGCAAGTACCTGGAGAAGTTCCTGCGGATGGCCGGGGCCGACGATGTGATCCACTACTCGATCCACACCATCGGCGCGCAGCGCACCAGCCGCAGCTCGGTCACCGACCCCCCGATGCACCAGTTCGACCGGATCGTGGAAGCGGTCCGCGGCAGCTACGTGCCCGGCGAGGACGAGGCGCTGATCACCATCGACGCCGACCAGATCGAAATGCGGCTGGCTGCGCACATCAGCGGGGACGCGCAGCTGATAGCCGATTTCGCCATGTGCGATGCCACCGGGCGGTCATTCTTCGTCAACCTGGCCAGCGAGATCTACCGCGAAGAGGTGGCCAAGTCCGACCCGCGATACCCGACCACCAAGAACACGGCCTATGCCACGGTCTATGGCTCCGGCATGGAGACAGCCGCGGTCACCGCGGGCGTGTCGGTCGAGCAGCTGGAGCCGATCTACCGCGGGTTCAAGCAGCGCTACCACACCCTGGCCATGCGCTCGAACAAGCTGGTGAAGAAGATCAAGTACGGCAAGAGCAGGCCCGCGGTCTACTCGCTGATGGGCAGGCGGCTGTTCGTGGACCGGGGCCGGGAGTACGCCGGGATTGACTACGAGATCCAATCCAGCGCCGCGGAGAACCTCAAACGCGGGGCCATCGCCTGCGATGCGGCCGGGATCGGTGAGTTCCTCCGGCTGCCGGTGCATGACGAGCTGCTGCTGGCCTGCCCGAAGCACCTGGCACGCGACGTACTGCACGCCGCCCAGGAGGTGCTGACTGACCGGTCAAACTACCGGCTGCCGCTCACCTGGTCCGGCGAGATCCTGCCCGGGAGGTGGGTCAAGACATGATGCCCCCATGCGTGCTGGCCATCGACAGCGGTGGCATGACCGGGCTGGCCTGCTGCTGGGAGCAGGGCCGGGCGTTCTACGCGGACGAGTACGAGTTCCTCGAAGCCGGTGATCATGTCGAGCACCTCTGCCAGCAGTGGGGACCGGCACTGCTGATGATCTTGGAGAAGTACCGGATCGACCGCCGCAGGCCACAGACGCACGCGCACCTCGCGCTGGAAATGAGCGGAGTGGCCCGGCGCGCGGCGCTGAAGAACGGGTGCCAGCTGCTCGAACCGGGACCGCGCGAGCGGCTCACCGCCACGCCTGAGGTGCTGAAAGCCCTCGGCTGGTGGGTGCCGGGCAAGGACGACGCGCAAGCGGCAGCACAGCACCTGGCGGCCCATCTGATCCGGTCGGGCAACCTGCCCCCGGCCGGTGTGGCCGTTCTGTCGGAACCAACAGGTACCCTCTAGGCAGGACAGGGCGAAGGCGAAGGCAATGACTAGCAAGACGCACAGGCAGCGCAACTACCTCCACGGGCTGGACGATGCGGTCGTGCTCTGCAAGGGGCGCAAGCGGCACAAGTGGCCGTCCCTGATCCCGGGCAAGGCGGTGCCCAAGACGGTGGACATCTTCCGCGAGGGCGATGGCACGTTCACCGTGGTCGAGCACTGCGAGACGGGCTGCGGCCGGTGGGCCAGGCGGTGGGCGAACAACCGCGGCATCATCGACTACAGCGTCCGGCCGCAGTACGGCGGCGGGCCTGGCGGCGACGAGGCGCGGTTCCTGGCACCCCCGGGGATGGGCATCGAGCCGGGCTGGTACACCGACGAACTGGCCAAGCGGCAGGCCATGCTGGTGACATCCGGTGCGCGCCCGCGGCACGCCGAAGCCCCCGTAGTCGAGTTCAAGGCGGCGAAAGAAGGTGCGTGATGGCGTGGGCGTCGATTGAGCCGGGCACCGATCCCCCGGTGCTGGCGATCGGGTGCAGCCCGCCCGAGTACGGGCTGTGCAAGCAGCTCGCCGGGTGCAAGCACACCCCGGGGGATCAGATCTGGCGGATGCCTCTGACCTGGCCGGGATATGCGATGATGCGCGGCGTCTGGGCGCAGCAGGGCATCGAGATCTGGCCCTCGCTCGCGGAGTGGGCCGAGGCCGAGTGGCACAAGGTGCAGCGACAGCTGGACGCCCGGATCGCCCCGGACGCCACCGATGGCGACCTGCGCGGCTGGCTGATTGACAAGGACGCCCGCATGCCCGCCCCGCCACCCGGGCAGCCACAGTATGAGCTGACCGGCTGGCAGCGCGGCGGGGTGCAGTGGCTGCTGGACTACCGGCGAGCCATCCTGGGTGACGAGCGCGGCAACGGCAAGACCCCGCCGCTGATCCGGGCATTGCAGTGGCTGCACGAGGCGGAAGAGGGCTTCCCCGCCCTGGTGATCTGCCCGGACGCCGCGCCGCTGGCCTGGCAGCGCAAGCTGAAGCTGTGGGCTCCCGAGCTGCGGACCCAGGTGATCATGCACGCGGCGGGCGCGCGGCGCAAGGCCATCGAGCAGCTGCGGCTGGGCGAGGCGGACGTCGGGATCATCGCCTGGCCGAACCTGCGGCTGCACACCAGGCTGGCCGGGTACCCGGGCGAGGCGTTCGTCCGGTGCAACGACCACGGCGGCTCGACCGGCAAGAGCCCGGCCGCGTGCGAGGAATGCGCCAAGGAGTTCAACTTTCCCGAGGAAGGCCGCCCGCGCGAGCGGGAGAGCACCTGGCTGCGCACGGTGATCGCGGACGAGGTTCACCGGATGTCTGTGCCCAACACCAAGCTGACCCGGGCGCTGTGGTGGCTGGCCCATCACAGCGAGAACCTGTTCGCTGCGACCGGCACGCTCACCGTCAACAGCGTGGCTGACCTGTGGGCGGTGGCGCATGCGATCAGCCCGCGGGCCTGGCCGGTGCGGTCCAAGTACCTCGACTTCTATGCGCTGCAGGACTTCGCCTACGCGGGCAAGGGCCGGGTGGTGCTCGACCTGCGGCCAGACACCCGCTCGACGTTCGAGGTCACCATGTGGCCGCTGTTCCGGCGCATCCCCAAGGAGATCGCCCGCGCCGGTCAGCCGGTGCTGCTGGAGCCGGAGTTCCGCTACCCGCTGCTGACCCCGCGCCAGCAGCGCGCCTACGACTCGATCACCAAGATCGGGATCGCCCAGCTGGACGACTACGGCGTGGACACCCTGGTGCCCGAGGCGGGCATCGTGGCCTTCACCCGGCAGTGCCAGCTGGCCGGGTCGATGCTCGCGGTCGAGGATGGCGAAGATCCCTCCGGGTTTACCGCCGAGCACGTGCGCCGGGTGCTGCCCTCCAACAAGGTAGACGACCTGCTGGAGTTCCTCGGGGACAACCCGGGGCAGTGGATCGTGGCAGCCAACAGCCCGCCGCTGATCGAGCTGGCCGAGGGCAAGCTGGACGCCGAGAAGATCAGCCACGTCAAGATCGTCGGGGGCATGCCGACCACGGCCAAGGACGCCTCGGCGCTGGCGTTCCAGTCCGGCCAGGCCCGGGTGATCTTCATCAGCAGGGCGGGCGGGGAGTCGATCGACCTGCAGGCGGCCGAGGGCATCTACTGGATGGAGCCGGACCCGATCTTCGTGGCGCGCGAGCAGATGACCGGCCGCGCAGACCGGTTCGGGCAGACCCACAACGTGCGGCAGATCCACGTGATCAGCCCCGGCACGGTGGATGTCCGGCTGTACCAGCTCGGGCTCACCAAGGAGGCCCGGCACGAGAGCGTCGTCAAGGACGCGAAGCTGCTGCGCTGGTGCATGTCAGTGCAGCCCGGAGAGATCGCCGGAGAAGGAGAAGGCAATGTCAGCATCCCTGCCTGAGGGAGCCATCGGGCTCTCCAACACCGAGCTGCAGCAGTGGAAACGCTGCCCCAGGCGGTGGTTCGTGGAACACTTCCTGTGCTTCCTGCCCGCCGATGAAGCGCCGCACGGCAACCGGCAGCTCGGCATCCGGGTGCATACCGCGCTCGAAGGCCACTACGGCTACGGCCTGGACCCGGGCCTGGTGCTCGACCTGCTGTACCGGGCCGAGATCACCGAGCACCCGGAGTTCGAGAAGGAGCTGCGCAGCGACTGGGAGCTGGCGAAGATCATGGTCGCTGGCTACCTGGACGAGGTGCGCGATAAGAGCCTGGACGCCACGCTGAAGGTGGTGCTCACCGAGGCCGACGTCGCGGTGCCGCTGCCCGGCTTCGAGGGCGTGTACCTGCGCGGCAAGCTCGATCAGGTCACCTGGGACACCGAGACGGGCTGGTTCAGCTTCCTCGACCACAAGACCGCGGACAGCTTCGAGCGCCACGAGGTGATCGAAATGGACCCGCAGATGAAAACGTATGCGCTGATCCAGTGGCTGATCAACTACGGCATCCCGGTGCCCGGGGAGCTGCCGCAGCTGGAGTCGAACCGGCCGCTGGTCAACGGGGGCATCGTCAACACGCTGCGCCGGGTCAAACGGACCAAGCAGTCCAAGCCGCCCTACTATGACCGGCACCCGTTCCGGTACACCGCCGAGCAGCTGGCCAGCCACCTGCTCAGCACCCAGCAGGTGGCCAGCGAGATCCTGAGCGCACGGCAGCAGCTGAGCGCGGCATACCAGCAGGGCGGGACCATCGAGGCAATCAACTACTGGCAGCGGCGGATCTGCCGCCCGGTGCCGATCTTGCACGATTGCCGGTGGTCCTGCCCCCTGGTGGGCGGGCTGTGCCCCATGATGGATGACGGCTCGGCATGGGCGGCAGCCCTGGAGGATGGCGACCGGTTTGTCCGAGCCGACCCATACGCTCGGTACACGAGGGGCGGCCTGGATGCGGTCCAGGCACAGCTCGGAAGGGCAGGCCAGTGATGGCTATTGTCACCGATGGCGAGCGGTCGCTGCGGCTCAGCGGCGCGGTCGAGGTGTTCGAGGACGAGGATGGCGTGTTCCTGACCACCCACGACGAGGACATCAAGATCATCGTGGAGCTGGACGGCGCGGCACGCCGCCACGTCCGGCAGGCGCTGCGCCACTACGGTCGCAAGCGCGACTAGGATGTAGGGACAGGCACCGACAGGGAGCAGGCATGACAGTTCAGCCTTACCAGCAGCCGCAGCAAGCCGTCCAGGCTGTGAACGGCCAGTGGCATCAGCAGCCAGCGGGCAGGCGCATGCAGGGCATCTGCTGCTTGTTCCATGCGTTCGCCAAGCAGGGCAAGAGCTGCGTGGCGGACTCTGGCTGGCCGCCGCGGCTGACGATGGACCTGGAGGGCGGGGCGTTCTGGACGCCCTCGCGCAAGGTCTACTGGGAACCGGCCCGGGAGACGTGCCCGGCCTGGCCGTGTGATCCACGCGCGGTCACCCCGGGCAACCCGGAGGGCTACTGGGACACCTGCATCGTGATCACGCGGACCTACGGCGACCTGAAGGCGATGCGCTACTTCCTAGAGCGCGGGCAGCATCCCTTCAACAGCGTCACGCTCGACAGCGTGAGCGAAATGCAGCAGCGGTTCACCGACGAGCTGGCCGCTGACAAGAAAATGGAGCGCGATCACTGGTATGCGATGCTGCGCTGGGTCAACCAGACCCTGCGCGGCTACCGCGACCTGATCACGCACCCGGTCAAGCCGGTGTGGTCGGTGTCGCTGGTCTGCGGCACGCACTGGGATGACCGGGCCAAGAAATGGCGTCCGCTGCTGCAGGGCCAGAGCAAGGATTACGTGCCGTACTACCCTGACATCCTGGCCTGGATCGAGGCGCAGCCTGACGGGCGGCGCGACATGATCATCGGCCCGCACCCGAGCATCGAGACGGGCGAGCGCGTCGGCGGGCGGCTGCCGGGCGCGCTCACGATCGCATATCCCGGGTGGCCAGGGTGGACACTCGCGGATATGGTCCGGCAAGTCCTCAGTTAGGAGAAGGAGAAGGACAATGGGACAGCCTTATCAGAACCCCTACCCGCAGGGGCCACAGGGCCAGCCTGGCTACGGTCAGCAGCAGCCCTACGGCGGCCAGCCCGGCTACGGCCAGGCAGGCCCGCCTGCGCAGCAGTACGGGCAGCAGCCCGGCTACGGCGGGCAGCCAGGCTACGGGGCACCCCCGCAGCAGTACGGAGCGCCGCAGTACGGCGCATCGCCCGGCACGGGCAGCCCTGCCGAGTGGGACGCCTACTACAACATGGGCGACCCGACCGGGGTCAACTACCAGGAGGGCACCTACCCCGGGCACGCGATCGAGTCGGTCTGGGGGCCGAGCAACGACGGCACGAAGATGGGCTGGACGATCACCTTCGTGTTCGACGGCGGCCCGCACGCCGGGTCCAAGATCACCACGCCGCGGGTGATCAGCCCGTACAAGAACGACCAGACCGAGAACAAGGCCGGGATGGGCATCTTGTTCGGGGAGCTGCATGCGATGGGCATCCCGGTGGGCGAGAAGTTCTCCGGCGTGCCGCAGCAGGTGCCCTACTGGCACCAGGGCATCACCCAGGAGCAGGTGGCCCAGATGATGCTGAACAAGCCAGTCATGCTGCGGATCAAGAACGACGACTACGGCAGCAAGGTCAAGCGCATCCTGGCCGCGCAGGGCGCGCAGGCTGCGCAGGCTGGCCCGGCCGCGGGCGGGTATGCGCCAGCTCCCGGCCCCGGTCCACAGCCCGGTCCACAGGCTGTGGGCGGCCCGCAGCAGGGCTATGGCCCCGGCCCCGGCCCGCAGCAGGCCCCGCCGCAGGGCGGCCCGCCGCAGGGCGGCTATGCGCCGCAGCCGGGCACCTACAACCAGGCCAGCCCCGGCCCCGGTGGCATCGGGCAGTTCGCCCCGCCGCCTGGCGCGCAGGGCCAGCAGGGACCGCCACCGCAGGGCTACCCGCAGGGACCGGCCAACGGCATGCCGCCGCAGCAGGCCCCCGCGCAGGGACCGCCGCAGCAGGCCCCCGGGATGGGAGGCGCACCAGGGCAGCCGCCGTGGGGCAGCTGAGTTAGGCCCGGCCCGCAGCACCCGCTTCCGGGCCGGTACGGAGCCCCCGCCTCGATGGGTACAGGGCGGGGGCTTCGTGCTGCCGGGAATCTTTGAAGAAATACCTTGATCACTGTTGACAGAACGGATTCTGTCAACTATGCTCGTGAGCGTAAGCAAGTTTCCGAGAGGGAGAAGGCAAGACATGTCAGCAGAATCGGCCGAGTGGCTGAACAACATGACGCTGCAGGGGTTCACCGACAAGCGCGGGACCGCCTGGCACTACCTGGAGTCGGCGCAGGGCGTCGAGCCCAACCACTACCCCGGCGCGATCCCGGTGGCCGACGTCAAGCGGCGGCTGTTCAGCTGGGAGCCTGCCGAGGGCAAGGTCAAGACGACCTACCGGGCGCATGGCCGGACCCTCACCGTGGCCGTCCCGACGCACAAGACCTGGGTCCACCCGGAGACGGGCGACGTCCTGGGCGTGGTCGGCAAGCGCGCCATCAGCCACGGGTACACCCAGTGGCTGCTCGACAACACCAGCACCATCCTCGATGACGGCGAAATGGGCATCGGCTCAGCTGGCCTGCTGAAGAAGGGCGCAGTCGCGTGGGTGCAGATCGAGCTGCCCGATACGGTCGAAGGCCCCGGTGGCATCGAGCACCGGCCGCACTTCACCGCCACCACCGTGCTCGACGGCTCCATGAGCACCCGCTACCAGCGCGGCTCGACCCTCGTGGTCTGTGACAACACCTGGTCCGCGATGCTCGGGGAGCGGGACGCGCAAGTGATCAAGTACGCGCACCGCGCAGGCACCGACGTCAAGCCGCAGGATGTGCGGGACGCGCTCGGCATCCTGCAGGCCAGCTCGGATGCGGTCAACAAGGAGCTGGACGAGCTGCTCTGCACCCCGGTGTCCGATAAGGAGTGGGAGAAGTTCGTGGCCGCTCACCTCGGCAAGGAGCGCCCGTTCGAGGCTGGCCGCGGCCAGACCAACTGGGACAAGGCGCACGACGGCCTGACCGCCCTGTACAAGAACGACCCGCGGTGCGCGCCCTTCACCGGGACCGGCTTCGGCGTCATGCAGGCGATCAGCACCTTCAACCAGCACGAGCGGACCGTCAAGGGCATGAGCCGCCCGGAGCGGAACTTCATGAACCGCGTCAGCGGCGCGACCGACAAGGAGGACATGGCAACCCTGGACGTGCTCCGCAGCGTCCTGGTCGCCGCCTAAGGCCCGCGTGGTGGTGGGCAGGCAAGCGGGCCGGGGAACATCCCCCGGCCCGTTTGCTGTTGACAGAATCGGAAGGCACAATAGGGCAAGGGCAAGGAGAAGGAGAAGGAGCATGAAGATCACGAACCGTACCTACGGCAGCAAGGAAGAGTTCATCGGGGTGCTGGAGGCCGAGCGCGTCAGCAGGCTGGAGCGCGCCGAGGACACCCGGCTGAAGCTGACCCACCGGCAGCGGCAGCTGCTGAAGGGCCAGGCGGACGGCATCGCCTGGGCGATCCGGCAGGTGCGCCAGTGGCAGGTGATCCCGGCCGGGGAGGACGGCGAGCCACTGCCGGAGCCGCAGACATCGTGGGACCGGCTGGTGGAGGACGTCAGGGAGGGCCGGTAGATGCGCGGCGGGTACCAGGTGGTGGCCACCGCGCTCAACCTGGCATACAGCTGGCCGGACGGGCGCACGGTGGACCGCCGCCAGGTCGAAATGTGGTTCATCCGCGAGACGCTCAACAAGGACGGCGAGCCGCCCCCGCACGAGGTGGACACCGATGACGAGGCACCGCGCACCCAGCCGTTCTACATCTTCGAGACAGACCACTGGGTGGTCTGGGTGGCCCCCGGCGTGCCCGGGGAGCGCCGCCGCGGCTGGGTCATCCCGGTCCCGGTGGTGAGGCAGCCGTGAGCGCGCGGAAGCGGCAGCTGCCGCTGCAGCGCCGCAAGCGGGCCAAGCACGCGGGCACGGCAACCAAGCGGGTGAGCAAGTCCAAGGGACGCGCGGCCCGGCACCGGAGGCAGCCATGACCGCGGCAGACGATGGCACGATCGACCTGCTGACCGCCCACGAGGCGCGGTTCATCACCGTGCTCGGCCGCAACACGGTCACGCCGCAGGCGCTGGCCGGGCAGCTCACCTGGACCTGGCAGATGGTCAGCAGGATGGCCGGGCAGCTGAAGCGCATCGGGCTGGTGTCGATCGAGAGCATGCCCAAGCAGACCCGCTACCAGCTGACCGCGGATGGCGAGCGGCTGCTCCCGCTGATCAGGGAGCGGACCACGGCCAGCGGCCGGTTCCTCACCGGGGAAGATCTGAACGGGCTGGCCGCCGAGGCTGAGCGCGGCTACTGCACCGACTGGGTGGCGGGCAGCCACCCGCACCGCTGCCTTATCCCGTTGCGCGCGGACGGCAGCTGCCCCAACGCCGAGTGGCACCTGGAGGACCAGGCCGAGGCTGAGCAGGGGTACCCCGGTGCCTGACGAGCTGCCCGAGCACCCGTCCTGCGACCCGGACGGCAAGCACTGCCTGGGCTGCTGTCCCGGCTGGACGTCATGCCCGCAGCGGATGTGCCAGCCGCCGCGGCCTAACGGCCTGGATTCGGCATGGCGCGGCCAGGGAAGGCACCGCCCGTGGGATACCGGAGGGCCGGGGCCGCTGCGCCCACTGCAGCGGGTGGCAGTCACCGGGGAGGACGCCCCGGTCCGGGTGGTCTACCAGGGTCCGTCGATCGGCGGGCCGAACCGGTGATGTGACCGGGGGCTCCCGAGCGCTAGAGCGGGAACCCCCGGCAGCCGCCAGGTGCCTGGCGCTTTTCACGGTTGACCACGAGAGGCGCGGCCGGGCTGATGGCCCTGCCCCGCTTACGCGGTGCATCGCACAGGCTACGCTGTCAGTACAGACTGGCCAAGCCAAACAACCAACCAGCGACAGCGGACATGCTGTCAGAGATTCAGGCGACTCTCGGGAACGTAGTTTTGCTGCCCCGGCCAGGCTGAGCCGCCCGGTCCCTCCTAGGCGTTTGGGGCCGGGCGGCGATTTGCCTTCTGAGCTGCGATAACGTAGACTGTTGACAGAAGGCACGGACAAGGAGAAGGCAGATGTTCCAGATAATCGCGGACGGGGCCTACTGGGAGGACGCGGACGGCCAGGACACCTGGACCGCGTTCGAGATCGACGCGCTGGCCGAGCTGGTGGAGAGCCAGGGCTACGACATCGAGATTGTGGCCGCGTGATAATGGGTGGAGGGATACACCACGTGCCCGGACTGCAGCCGTCCGGTGGTCGATGCGCTCTTCGAGGCGCACCAGCGGAAGCACAACGGGACAGACTGGATCAGCCAGCGCCGCCCGGTGTTCGGGCCACGGCCGGGCATGGGCAGCCGGGCGCGGGACAACCGCGAGGGCGAGGGCCGCGGCCAGCGCCGCTGGGCTCGGCCGCGGCAGGGTGTGACGCAGGTCATACCTGGAAAGGGCCGCAACTGTTGACAGAATCCCAATTCACCGACTAAGCTGTAAGTACAACAGCATAGAGGACAGCGAGAGAGCCGGACCGTCAGAACGGCGGTACGGCACCCGATGAAAGGGTAAGCGCGCCGCACTGGGGAACCTTGCATCTTCGGATGGCTAACCCAGCCAGGGGCAGGCACTGCTGCGAGAGCCCGCAACGGCGGGGCGGTAATCGGGGGTTAACGTGCGGAACACGGGTCCGGCTCTCTCGCCTGAGGGGACCAGGGAAAACACCGGCCCACCTGCTGGCCGCGGGAGAACGCGAGCGCGGGGCAGGTTGCTAAGGAGCTAAGTCGCCGCCAGCCCGCAAGGGCTGATAGAGCCCCCGCCCAAGGGCAGGGGTGCGGTATCCCCTGGCCCCCTCACCGAGACGATCGAGCGGGCACCGCCCTTAGCTGGTGGCCGGTCACAGACGCCGGGCAGTCAGTGTGTACGCACGCAGCCAGCAGCTCGATCCTCTCGGCAGCTG
>Ga0126371_10000920_pt1 | contig 24462 bp, 15 predicted proteins | sample PanSoiMetaPlot_4_FD_110145 | JGI IMG/M metagenome (GOLD analysis project Ga0126371, IMG submission 110145) | Tropical forest soil microbial communities from Panama - MetaG Plot_4 | ecosystem: Environmental > Terrestrial > Soil > Tropical forest > Bulk soil | place: Panama | collected 2016-02-17 | reverse complement strand
GCAGGCCGACCGGCTCTACGCCGAGGCCGGAGACGAGCTCACCGCCAAGGAGATGCGCGCGTTCGCCTGGGTCGAGCTGCAGCGCGGCGTGCTCGACCTCGCGCATGGCCGGCACGCCGAGGCGGAAACGCACTACGCGCGCGCGGCGCGCGCCTATTCGGGCTGGTGGCTGGTCGACGAGCACCGCGCCGAGCTTCTGGCCGCGCAGGGCGACCTCGCGGGCGCGGCGGCGCTGTACGAGACCGTCGTCGCCGCCGTGCCGCGGCCCGAGTTGCACCAGGCGCTCGGTCAGCTCTACGCGCTGATGGAGCGCCCCGGCCGCGCCCGGTCGCAGTTCGTGCAGGCGCGCGCCGGCTACCTCGCGCCGGTGCGGCGCGGCGGCGTGCACTCTCTGCATCACCTCGCCGACTTCTACGCCGAGGCCATGATCGACGGCGCCAAGGCGCTCGAGTGGGCGCGCCGCGACCTGGCGCTGCGGGAGACTTTTTCCACGCAGGCGGCGCTGGCGTGGGCGCTGCTGCGCGACGGGCAGGCCGCGGAGGCGGCCGCGTGGATGGATCGTGCGCTCGCATCGGGCGTCAAGGACGCACACCTCTGCGCGCAGGCGGCTGCCGTGTTCGAGGCCGCCGGCGATGGCGCGAAGGCCGCAACCATGCGTGACCTCGCGCGGTCGATCAATCCGCGCTTGGGGCCCTTTCACGTCCACCGATGAGAAGCGCCGGCCATCGGTGCACCATCATGCGTTGCGGCTGGCTCTCGTAAAACGAGCATACGAGGCCATTTGCTTTAGAGGTTGTATACGTTAACATCCGCGCCCGGCTCGAGAGTCATCCGGGGTATCCGGTTTGGACCCGGTCGCCGTCGGTTCCAGCGTGGCGTCGGCGGCTCAGCAATTGGAGGTTTGGTCATGTCCGAGATCATCAAGCCGCCGACGAAATGGGCGCCGCTTCTGGATTTGAGCGCCATCGACTTGAAGAACGCCTTGGGCAATCAGCGGCTCATCTCGATCAAGTCGTATATCCGCAACAACAAACGCGTCTACGCCGGCATCGCGGTGCAAGACGGCATCAGCGGCCTCTCGTGGACCGGAAGCATGAAATATGCCGACCTCAAGCAGATGGTGAATCAGGCGAACGGCCGCCTCATCACGCTCGATGCGTTCTGGGACACCGGCGCCAACGAGCTGCGCTGCGCCGGCGCGTGGATCAAGAACACGCAGGGCTGGAAGTGGGACTTCAACGTCGATATGACGCCGAGCGCCATTACCGGTGTGCTCGAGAAGGACAAGGGCAAGCTGACATGCCTGCGGGTGTACACCCGCCCGACCAACCCCCAACAGCAGCCGCCTATTTCCTTCGAGGAGAAATACTGCGCCATCTGGATTCAAGACGACGGCCATCCCTGGAATTGGGATCCCGATATCGATCCCTCGGCGCTCGGCCTGAAGCTGGACGATCAGGACGGCCGTTTGGTCTCGATCGACAGCCATGCGCCCAACAGCGGCCACGTCGCGGCCGTGTGGTGGAAGAACGACACGGGCGCGGTGTGGTTCTGGAACGTCGGGCTCGACGCGGCGGCGCTGATCAAGGAGTTTCCCAAGTTCTGCTCGTACGGATTGGACGTCGTGTCGGCCGGGACCGCTCAGTATGCCAGCATCATGTGCCAATTCCCGAAGAAGCCGGACCCGAACGAAGCGAGCCTCATCGCTTTTTCCGGCAGCGGTGCCGTTACGCTGCTCAATAGTCTCTTTGAAAGCATAAGCTGGAAATTCCAACAGCAGAACCTGACCGCGGCGAGCGTCGCCTACAAGAACGCCGTCATGTTCGCGGCCGCCGAAGGCGGTTGGTGCTGGTGGTCCGCCGACTTCGTGAATCCGGCCGGGCAGACCATATTCGGCCTGCCGCTCACCCTCGCGGCGAGCGGCAGCTACTCGGGCGGCGGCGGCTGGCAGGTGACGAATAATCCCAAGTTCGGCGTGTTCTTCCTGCGCGCCGAAGATGGCACGGGCAAGCACCAGGAACTGGTAGCGCAAGCGCCCCTCTCCATGGCGGGTTTCCCCACGCCCGCCAAACTGTCGACCGCCTGGCCGGTGTTTCTCGGCCTGCAGGCGCCGGTTGAATCCGTCAAGCTCACCAACGGCAAGACCTGGGTGACGGTCGCCGGGCAGATCTGCAACGGCACCAATCAGATACTCACGATCACGAACGTCCACGTGCGCCTGAGGGACCAATCGGTCATCCTGCACGAGGCCTCCTTCACCGGCAATCTCACGATCGACGTGGACAACACCGGCAAGTTCCTGAGCCCTTCCGTGGTCGGTCCGGTTGTCGGTTCGAACGCGCCGTTGCCGAAGTTCTATGACGGATTCGCCGTGCCGGCCAGCTTCACCTCCGGCAAGCTCAAGGTCGTGGCGAATGTCAAATTCGGCGGCGCGCTCGATTGTTACGGCGACACGCGCGAACTGACCGTGGTGCCTGCACCCGTCACCACGATGGCCCACCTGCCGTACGGCGCGGCCCCGAGCACGCCTTTCGCCGGTCTTCGCTGGCACTGGGGCAACGGCGTCGGAGGCACGGGCTTCAACGCCCATTCCACCCCCGAGCACCGCTATTGCTATGACATCGTTATCTGGGACGCCCAGAACCATTCGCTCAAGCCGGGCGGCGATCAATTCACCAACAAGGATTTCTACTGCTGGAGCCAACCGATACTGGCGATGGGTGCGGGAACCGTCATCTTTGTCGACGACAGCAATGACGACAACAAAGGCAGAGGTGGCAACGTCAACAACAACAGCGCCAATATGGTCGTGGTCCAAAGCCTCGACAAAAAGCTGTATTACGTCTACGTCCACCTGCACAAGGGCGGCGCACTCAACAAGAACAATCAGAAGGTAAAGGTCGGCGACAGCGTGAATGCCGGGGACAAGATCGGCGAAATGGGCAATACCGGCGACTCCAGCGAGCCGCACCTGCACGTCGGCATCTATACTCTCGACGCGAACGGATTCCTGCGCTCGCTGCCCATGAGCTTCAACAAGATCAAGGATGGCAGCGGCAACGTCGTCAGCGGCGTGCCGGCCGATGACAATTTCTATTCGAGTTGATCGAAGGCGCGACAAGCCGGGGCTCGCCATGGCTTCGCAGCCGAGGCGGTGGCGCAAGCCAAATGAACGCGAGATTCCCGCGAGCTGGTTGCGGGTGACAAATCTCGAAATGGGATGATAGTCTCAACTGCGTTCTTGCAGATTCGTCAGGCGTCGACACCATGCTTGCGATCCGCGCATTCGCCGCACTCGTTCTGTCTTGCGTCGCGGGCTGCTCCGCATTGGCGGCATCCATGTCGGCGGCCGATTTCCACGCCAAGGTCGTCGAGCTGTACAGCTTCGAGCCGCATAAGCTCAAGCGCGACGAGATGCAGGCAAAGTCCAATCAGCTGGACCAGTTTTGGGCCATGGTGAAGGCTGATCCTCAAAGCACTCGGCCACTGCTGAGGACAGAGCTGGAGAAACTCCGCATTCTTCTTCTATGACGGAAGCAAGCTCCTTCTCGCTCTGTCGACGGATCGTGCTGACCAGGCCTTGGCGCTTCGCTCGATCGCGAAGGCCGATCTGCGCGGCGTTCAACCCACAGACTACCTTCAAACGGTCCACTGGCTGGGGAGCAAGGGGTTCGACACGCGTGAAGCCGCGTTTCGAATACTGGCGTTCCCTGACTTCAAGGCATTCATCCCGCAGCATGTGCTGACGCTTGGGCAGGACTACTCGCTCATCTGCATGCTTTTCCCGATGGAGGAGTCGCTCTTCGTGCCGGACCTGGTCACCAGACTTGGCGCCGAGTCCAATGTGCAGTCACAGAAGAGCCTTCTGCTGGCTCTCTGGTACACGGCGATGCCGGCGGGAAACGCCGCCATGAAAGCCTTTGCGGACAACCGGAAGAATCCCCCGGACGCCGTAGCATACGCGAAGACCGTGATGGGCAGGACGGGAGGCCTCGGTTCCTTCAGCTTGTCGTCTGCCGAGTCGCTGAGGGAGGAACGGCGCAAGATCATGCAGCGCCCGATCAGCGATGAGGCGCTCATCGAATTCGATCAGGTGACATTCAAACTCATCGCCAAGCAATGATGCCGCCCGTCAGTGAGCTGCGATGGACTGGATATACGCGCGCTCGGCAGGGATTGCCCTCCTCCCGGGCCGGATGCATAGTAGAAATATTCTATTTTTAGAGGAATAGACATGGTCCGACGCTTGTCCTGGGTTGGGTTCGGTTGCGTGCTGGCGCTGTCGACCTGCGGCAGCGCCGCCGAGGGTGTGGCCGCCACTCGAGACTGGGCAGCTCATCCCGCCGTCATCGAGGTGGATACGTCGGAAGACATTTTCGCGATCGGCGACGCGCATGGCGATCCGCAGCGGCTGGCCGCCGTGCTCGCGGGCGCAAAGCTCATCGACGATGCGTCGAGCCCGCCGGACCAGGTGAAATGGACGGCAGGCAAGTCGATATTGGTGATCCCGGGCGATATGATCGACAAATGGACCGACTCGCTCGGGGTGATCAAGTTGCTCCGCGCGCTGCAAGACGACGCGGCGAAGCACGGCGGCCGTGTCATCATCACGATGGGCAATCATGAAGCCGAGTTCCTGGCGGATCCGCTCGGAGCCAAGACGAGCGAGTTCAGCTCCGAGCTGAAGAACGCGGGCATGAACCCGCAGGACGTCGGCAACTGCGTCGGCGACATCGGCAAGTTCCTGTGCGAGCTGCCGATCGCGGTCCGCGTCAACGACTGGTTCTTCAGCCATGCCGGCAACACGGGCAATCGCACGATCAAGCAGATCAGCGCGGACATCGAGGCCGGCTTCGCCAAGGATGGATTCGCGACCAAGGAACTGGTCGGCAAGAACTCCATTCTCGAAGCTCGCCTGAACAAGAAGGGACCCAACGGCCTGCCCTGGTTCGACGACGGAAAAGCCTCGACGGATCCGCAAAAGCTTCTCGCCAAATACGTGGCCACGCTGGGGGTGAAGCACCTCGTGCAGGGTCATCAATACAACGCCGTGAAGTTTCCCGACGGAAAGAACCGCAAGGAGGAGCACTTCTTCCAGCGCTACGGCCTGTTGTTTCTGATCGACACCGGCATGAGCCGTGGCATCGAGGACAGCGACAGCATCGGCGGGGCCCTGCACATCAGCGGCCCGGCCGGTGGGCGGAAGGCAGTCGTCATCTGTCCGAACGGCGACGAAAAGACCCTGTGGAGCAAGAAAAAGGACGACCGCGAAGAAAAGCTTTGCGGTGAGTAGGGTCGCTCGGCGCCGTCGACACGCAGCCCGGCCGCCGGCCGACTCAGGACGTCAACCATCAGCCGCTCGCCGCCGCCGCAGCCCTCATCTCCTTCTCCCGCTCCCGCGCGCGCATGTACGACTGCTGCGTCCGCTCGCGCAGCTTGAGGAAGATCGCCTTCAGATCCGCCTTGCCGCGATCGTGGAACTCCTCGAGCACCTCGTTGAAGATCCCGTCGGTGATCTCGAAGCCGAGCGCGCGGTAGCTCTCGAACTGCGACTCGCTGAAGAACTGGTCGCCGGTCGACTGGTGCGGGAAGGTCGGGTTGGCGATCGCATAGGCGCAGATGTCGGCGTTCTCGACGCCGTGATAGCCCGGCTTGATGTAGAGGATGATGCCGAAATCCTCCGCGTTGCCGCCGTCGGCGGCCGGATAGTCGACCTCGCCGATGGCGTGATACGGAATGCCGGCGCCGAGGATCGGGTCTTTCGGATCGCGGCTCTTGAGCTTGTCGAGGCCGTGGAAGCGGATCTTGACGCCGAGATCGATCGCGATCTTGCGCACCGCGTTGCCGAGGTCCTCGAACGTGTAGGTCGGATCGCAGCCGGCGTCGACCACCACCATGTAGCGGCAGCGGCGACGCACCATCTCGTAGAGGCCGAGATTCTCGAAGTGGCCGCCGTCCGACAGGTAGATGTAGGGCCGCTCATCGGTGGTGAGCCCGAACGTCTCCTCGATCAGCGGCGCCAGGGCGAAATCCGGCCCGGGACGGTTGTACGTCGCGTTGCCCTCGGGGCCCGGATTGCCGAGCCACCATCCGAGGCGGACGTTGAACAGCGCGAGCAGGAAGGTGATGCCGGGCGAGGAGTGGTAGCCCATGTTGGGGCTCGCGGCCGCGCCCGAGATCGCCATGGCGGTGCCGAGCGAGATGCCCGTCTTGCCGGCATATTCGTCGCTGCGCCGATACGCCTTGCAGGCGGTGCCCGAATGCAGCGGGCTCACCGTGAAGGATTCGGCCTTGCGCTCCTGCCACGACAGGTGATGGGTCGAAACGACGTTCAGCGCCATGTTGATGACGTGGAACGGCCGCCACTGCTTCGGGTCGCGATGGACGTCGCGACGGCGGCGCGGCCACAGCGACGACATCGGCGGATTGTCGTCCTCGTCGAAGCCGCTGAACGCATCCGGGTTGCGCCTGGCGCGCGACGAGCCGATGAAGGCGCGCACCAGCCGGTTGCGGTAAACGGCGTGAAGCGAGAAGCGGTTGATGTTGATGCAGGACGACGCGCCCCACGTCACGATGCCGGCGATCGCGAAGCCGAACATCAGCGGGCCGAAGATCCTGAACCAGCCGGGCGAGAAGATGTCGAGGCCGGTATGGTCGAGCGGCCGGATCGCCTCCCATTGCGCCAGCACCTCGAGCGTGGCCGCCACGAGCACGATGGCGAGCAGCGCCGCGAACGGCAGGAGGACAGCGGACACGCAGAACAGCCGCATGTCGATATGCCGGGCCGCCAGGCAGGCGCCGATGCCGGTGATCACCAGGCCGAGCACCAGCGGCACGTTGGTTTCCCAGGCCTCGGCCGAGGTCAGTTGCCAGGGGTCGCGCAGCCACGCGAAGCCGAGCAGCTGGCCCAAATAATCGATCGCCACCGGCAGCAGCATCACCACCGCGGCGGCGAACAGCGGGGCGACGATGACGAGCAGCCACCATCGCGGTTTCTTGAGATGCCGCGCGAACAGCCTGGCGATGATCCACAGCAGCACGCCGGCGATCAGCAGTCCGGCCACGAGAATCGCCAGCGCCGTGCGCCAGCCGGTCTGCACGATCTCCACGCCGGGAAAGCGCAGCATGATCACCAGCGAATCGCCGAGCAGCAGCTCGTCGAGCGCGCCGGACAGGAAGACGAGAAGCGCCGCGCCGAACAGCGGCGCCGCAATGGCAAGAAGGATGTTGGTCGGCACCTTCCAGGCGCCATCCTTCGCCTTTGCGCCCTGGCCGCCCGACTTGATGCTGCTGCCGATCCACGCGGTGAGGACGCCGGCGATGCCGCCCATCGGCGCCAGCCAGGTCTTCAGGTTGTCGGCGAAATCCTCGGCCACGAGCGAGCCGGCGAAGATCAGGAAGGTGACCAGGAACCAGCCCAGCGCCGTCGCGATGTACCAGCCGCCGGCGCGGCCGAGCCACTCGCGGTCGCTCTCGGAGTCGTCGTGCTCGCCGACGTCGTCCGCCGCCGATTTCGCCATGACGTCGCCCTCGGCGTCTCTCGCGGGCGCCTCGGCCTTGCGCTGGTAGCTGCTCAGCCCGACGAAGATCATCTCGGCGATCATCTGCGACAGCAGGACCCAGGGCACCCCGAACATCACCGGCAGCAGCAGGTCGTTGAACAGCAGGTTGCCGTCGTGCGGCGCCTGGGCGTAGGCGTAGACGCCGACGCCGAGCAGTGCGCCGTAGATCAGTCCCGACGCGGTCCAGAACCGGAAATCCCTCCACTCGCGGCGCTCGGCGCAGGCGAGCAGCCAGCTGAGCGCATAGACGATCGCGCCCGCGACCGCGGTCACAAACATGATGCGGCCGGCCGAGTGGTGATCGGCCAGCGCGAGACCCGAGTTCGACGCGCCGATCTGGATGAATACGCCGGCGCCGAGCAGGGCCGGCAGCAGGTCCCAGCGCAGGAACGTGCCCTGGTCGATGCCGAGCGGGCGTCCGAGCTTGTCGCGTATGTTCTCGCCGCGCAGCGACGGCCGGTTGCGCGTGCTGAAGCCCAGCGCGGCGAGCCCCAGGGCGATCGCCAGGACCACGAACCATATCGTCATGTCCTTGCTCGGCGGCAGCACCGCGAGGCCGATCGACACCGCGGCGACCATCTTGAGCAGCAGGATGACGAGGCAGATCGCCGGGATGATCACCAGCCAGTTGAGCAGCAGGTTGCGCGTCGCGATGGCGACGCCGGCCCAGGTATCGCCCGAGAGCGCGCCGAGCTTCGGGGTCAGGTAGTTGCTGTAGGCGCGCAGCCACCCGATCGTGTGCGGCTCGACGTCGGGTCCGCACGGCCGCCCCACCAGGTTGGCCCACACCGCGTCGAGCCCGAGCCGGCTGCGCCATGCCGACAGCCAGCTGCCGATATAGCCGCCGCCCGATACGGTGGAGAGATATTGCATGTGCGCGAGCAGCGAGTCCTCCGCCTTGGCGACGACATTGTATGGGCCGTTCTCGATGCCGGTCTGCGGCTTGAACTCGGCCACGCTGCCGTCCGGTGCGGTCTCGGCCGCGAACATGGCATGCGGCGATTTCGGCCGCGGGTGCGTGGCGAGCGCCTGGATGACGCCGAGGCTGAAGGCGGCGCTGCGGATGCCGCCGCCCGACAGGCAGAGCGCCGCGCGGTCGAGGTCGTTGAGCGCCTGATAGAGCGCGTGCTGCTCGTTCGCGCAGTCGCGGCACCGGCGCGCGTCGCCGTCGTCGCCGCTGATGCCGAGCTTTTGATCGTCGTTCAGCCCGAGCGCCCTCTGCAGGCGGCCCGGCAACGACTGCCCGGCCGCGGTCCCGATCGCATGCGCTTCCTCGATCAGCACCTGCTCGGTCGTCAGCGGGCCTTTCGCAGGCTCGTGCGCGGCATGCTCGCTCGGCTGGTTGGTCACGGAAGCGTCCCCTCTGTGCCCGGGTTGTTGACAGCGCTTCGACGCAAGGCGGCGTGCGCTACAGCGTGATGACTTTTCTTCGAATCGCCATCACGCTCTACGCTGTTGTTTGAGCATGATCTTTTCCGAAAACCGGTGTCCACTTTTCGGGATCATGCTTTAATTCTTGTCCGTCTCGGCGGGCCAGCCGCCTGGACAGACCACGGTCGTGTCGCCCAGGCATTCGTACAGGCAGGTCCGGTAGCTCTCCCGCGTCAACAGCGGCACGGGCGACCTGGGCGGCCGCTGCGCCGGGTAGCCGTCCCATTTGTTGTAATAGGCGAGGTACTTCTTGAGCTTCGGCAGGCCCTTTTCATAGGCGGCGAGCTTCCTGTTCCACTTCTCGCCGCACCGCTTGAGCTTCAGCGCAGGGTCGTCGTCGTCGTTGCTCTCGGCCGGCGGCTTCGGCGACGGCACCGCGTGGATCGTCAGCGCGTCGCCGGGCTTCGGCTGCGCCTGCACTTGCGCTGCCGGTAAGGACATCAGCGCAAGCGACATGAGGCTGGCGGATACGAGTTTCATGGTCGACCTCACGGCGAAGGACATGAGCACGAACCCGGCAAGGGCCGCGAGACGTCCGTGTCAGCGCGCGTCCGGCGCAAGCGTGTCGGCATGGATCACCTCGGCGGCTTTCTCGCCGATCATGTAGACCGACGTGACGATGAAGAATCCGGGGATGCGGGGGAAGACCGAGGCGTCGGCCACGCGCAGCCCTTTCGTTCCGCGCACGCGGAACTGGCCGTCGAGCACCGCCATGCGATCGCCGTCGCGGCCGATCGGGCAGGTGCACGAGGCGTGGTGACCCCAGCACCGGTCCTTGACGAACTGCTCGAGCGCGGCGCGGCCCTGGACCTGCGGTCCCGGATGCTCCTCGACCTTGATCGCGTCCTTGCACTGGTCGGTGAGCGTGCGGACGAACTCGACGCCGGCCGCGACCGACGCGACGTCCTCGGCGCCGCCGTCCGTGAAGTAGTTGAAGTTGATTACCGGCGTGTCGCGCGGGTCGATCGAGCGCAACGCCACGGTCCCGGCCCGGTTCTGGGTATGCGCCTTGAGCACGCACCAGGTCAGGTACTTGTAGGGCGGGGTGGCGAGCACCTTGGAGTAGGTGGGGAAATAGCCGCGGAAGCGTCCGAGCAGCGCGAAGATGAAGAGATCGGGCAGCGGCCGCTCGGGAAGCGAGCGCTTGATCACCGCGAGCGCGGCTCCGTTGGTGGTGTAGACGCCGGTGCGCGAATTGGACCATTCCTTGCCCTGCGGATCGTCGGTCGAGAACCTCGCGCCCTTCAGCACCTCCCATTCCTGCTTGAGCTCGCTGACGATACCGACCTCGTAGCGGTCCTGCAGGTTCGTCCCGACCCCCGGCAGGTCGACCCGCACCGGGATGCCGTTGCGCTCGAGCGCCGCCTTCGCGCCGATGCCCGACAGCATCAGGAGCTGCGGCGTGTTGAAGGCGCCGCCCGCGAGGATGACCTCGCGCGAGACGCGCACGGTGTGTTCCGTCCCGGCCGCGCCGCTCGGCTTGGCGAAGGCGCGATAGAGATGCCTGCCCTTGAGGTAGGTCACCCCGACCGCGCGGGTCGGATCCTGCTCGTCGAACACCACCTTGGTGGCGAGCGCATCGAGCTCGATGGTCAGCCTGTCGGGATACTTCTGCGCCACCTCGAGCAGGAACTCGCGCGTGCCGTTGCGCGCGTGGTTGTGGGTCGAGAGCGGCGTATAATGGATGCCCTCGGCGGCCAGCCGGTCGAGCCGCCAGTCGTTCGGATCGAGCTTGCCGACGAAGCCTTCCTTGATCTGCTGGATCGGATTGCGCAGCGTCTTGAAGATCTTCAGGGCGGATTTCGTCAGGATCTCGATCAGGTCGATGTCGCCGAGGACGCTGAGCGGAAGGGCCTTTTCGGTGGAGAGCCAGCCGTCGAACCCGTGGCCGGTCGGATTCCAGCCGAGCAGGCGCTTGATGCAGCGCCACACCGGCCGATGGCGGCAGTTCTCCATGCGCTCGAAGTAGCGCCGCATGTTGCGCGCCTTCCACGAGTCGTCGCCGGTGATCTCGGCGATCGCGTCCCAGTCGGGATTGTGCGGATACACTATGATCATCGCGTTGTGGGAGGTGCAGCCGCCCAGCGCGCCCGTGCGCGGGTACCAGACGCCGTCGACCCGCTTGCCGTCGTAGACCTCGTAGTACTTGTCGTCGCGCTTCTGCTGCTCGATGTCCTGGTAGTGCCGCACCCAGAACGCCCAGCTGATGGCGTCGTTCTCGGTCGACAGCGCATGGAAGGTCGGCACGTGGTAGTCTTCCGGCAGGCGGTTCGGGCCGATCGGGTCGCCGCCCTGCAGCTGCAGCGGATCGCCCCCCGCCTCGAGCAGCAGCACGCGGTGCCCGGCGAGCGCGAGCCGCGCCGCCACCGTGCCGCCGCCCGCGCCGGAGCCGACGACCACGTATTCGTAATCGACTGACTGTGCCATGGCTCGCCCCGTCCAAGTGACGCATTCTCGGGCCCGCCGCGACGGGCTCTAGAACGTCTTGAGGAACTCGATCAGCGCGTTCTTGTCCTCGTCGCTGAGGTTGCTGCCGAAGTAGTGCCCCTTGTTGACGATGAAGTCGGGACACTTGCTGACCGAGATCAGGTCCGGCACGAGGCCGCGGAACGCATCGGCAGCCTGCGCGTCGGTGGCGTTCTCGGGCAGGCTCTTGAGCGCCTTCTTGACCTTGATCAGCACGGTCAGCAGCTTCTCGGCGTGCGCCACCTTGTCGTCGAGCCGCGGGCTTTCGGCGAGCAGCTGGATGTTGGCGACGAGGCTGACCGGCGTGCCCTTCGGGATCGGCCCGATCTGCACGTCGCCGTCCTCGGTGAACACCCAGGGCAGCACTGCGTGCGCGAGGTGCTTGAACCAGGGGCCCCAATCCATCAGCCTGAAGCCGGCCACCGTCGGCAGATAGCCGGCCGGCACCTTGAGGTAGCTCGTCGTCGTGGTGCGCTGGATCCAGCTCGGCCCCGGCACCTTGTCGCCGATCAGCTGGTCCTTGCGCCGCGTCTCCGGCCACAGCATCTGGTGGATCGAGGCGTCGAACGACTTCAGGCGTCCCTCGACCGACGGGTCCTCGTTGAACGGGCCGACCGAGTTGTTCTGCAGGAACGGCGCCGTCGACCACACGCTGACCAGCGAGGCCGGCCGCACATAGCCGCGTCCGCCGCCAGGCATGTTGTACTTGAACGGCTCGCCGCTGTACGGGTTATACAGCGTGATCTCGCCGACCGGCGGCAGGGTCTTGTAGGTCTCGGACGAGAAATCGTCCCAGATGTTGTCGCGGATCGCGTTGGTGGCGAGCGGGCTGCAGGCGTTGATGCCCATCTCGGTCATTGGGACGCGCCGGTCGGCCGACAGGAAGTTGTCGTCGAGGAAGTCCGGCTTCGCCGCCTCGGCCCGCATCCAATTGAAGTATTCGGCCGAGTTCTCGATGATCTGGCCGGCCTTGCAGGGCTGGCCGAGCGTGCAGAGATTGGGCGGCTGCTTGCTCGAGTGACAGCGCGCGCAGTTCTCGGCGAACACCGTCTTGCCGCGGTCGAGCTTGCTCGCGTCGATGTGCGCGGCGCCGCCCGGCGCATCCCGCAGCTTGTCGGGCTTCGCGGTCTTGAGGAAGAACAGCGCCATGTCGGGCGTCTGGTCCTGCGTCGCCAGCCAGTACGACGAGTTCCTGTTCATCACGGCGATGCGGATCGGCGAGATCTCCTTGCCGCCGACCAGCGGACGGAAGTGCCGCAGCCATTCCTCGCTGAACAGGCCGATGTTGACGAACACGCGGTTGAGCGCGCCCAGCACGCCGACCGAATCCGAGCCGTCCTTGAGCACGTGCGGCGTCTTCACCGTGTGGGTCTGCGGATCGTAGTACTGGGAGAGGATCTTGGTCTGCGGATAGTCGTTGAACTGCTTGTTGTTGAGCTCGCCGCCGGCGAGCTGCTCGGGGTAATGGTCGCCCATCTTGATGCGCGCCAGCACGTTGTAGATCGCGTTCATGGTGCGCGGATTGTTGATGTTGTCGGTCGACACGAACGAGGTGTCGAGCGCGCCGGGCAGCGACGTGTGAAACAGCTGGAAGATGAAGTTCGCCTGCGAGTTGACCGGGTTCCAGATGAAGATGCGGTCGACCCAGAAGTACTGCGCGCCCGGGTTGGAGTTCAGGTGCTCCCACTTCGGGTTCTCGGGATCGGGCGGCGGGTGCGACGGGTTCGGGCCGACGTGGCAGAAGCCGCACGACATGCCGACCCGATAGGGCCGCACCAGGGTCTGGTCGTTGTAGTACTTGGGGTCGGTGTAGTAGCGCTTGGCATCCCACTTTTTCCGCGCCGCCTCGTCGAAATCCGGATTCGGGAAGAGGCGCAGGCCGACGATGCCGGACGGGTAGCCGTAGTAGGAGCCGACCGGCACGCCGCCGGGCTGGCCGCGTGCGCCGATCTTCACGCCGGGGTACTTCTTGTCGTCCGCGAACGGATCCTTCGGGCACTCCGCCGATTCAGGGACGCGCTTGTCGAGCCAGAGCCCATACTCGTCGGGCGCGGTCGGCTTGACGAAGCAGGGCTCGTTGACGAGGCCGTACCATGTCCAGCGGTTGGCGCGGCTGATGGGGACCCAGAACCTGTTGGGTCCCACGCACGAGTCGTGGCTCAGCGCATTGGTGGGGCTGTCGTAGTTGATGCGATGCTCGGGGCTCGCGTCGTCGGTGCAGTAGCCGAAGTCGGGCGGCGAGGAGAGAACCTTGAGGAGATCGAAGGCGCCGAACGTGTGGTTCGCCATGTAATCCCAGAACCGGTCGTTGCCGAAGGTCCACACGATCCAGCTGATGCGGCCGCGCTCCTCGGCCTCGCTGAGCTTCACGTCGGGCTTGCTGTCGCGCAGGTACCCGTAGTCCATGTCGCGGAGGTAATCGTCGGCCGCGCCCTTGAGCTTGTCCGCCGTCACCCCGGCGAGCATCGCCTCGTCCTGCACGACGCCGGTCGGCGAGTCGGAGCAGCTGGCGAACCCGAACAGGCCAAGAACCGCGACCGATGCCAGGATGAGTTTGCGCGACATCATAGCCCCCATTTCTCGTCCCTCGGCGACCGGCGGGCTCCGCAGGCGCCGCGGAGATTCGTCACGATCGGCTGGTTCGTGATCGTGCGCAGGATCGCCGGCACAACCATCGGTTAGAAACGGAACGCAGCCGGCGGGCGCGATCGGCAGCCGGCACGCCGGTACTCCCTCTCATACGCGCGGAGCCTACACCTGGACGTGACCGTCGCACATCGCCGCAGCGCGAGGTGTGAGTTGTGTCACAAGCCGGTGAGTGCCACGCATGCCATGCGACGCGGAGGCGGCCGCTCCCAGGCGCGGGGAGAGCTCGGATTTTCACGAAGTGCCGCGTCACGTCCGTCACTGCCGCACAGCAAAGTAGAAAAATTTGCATTCCAATGCTATACGACTTTCACGAGAATGCAATCCAGGGGAGTGATCCGCATGAAACGCCGAGCCAACCGGGCCATCCCGCTGCTGACGCTGCTCGCACTCCTGTTTCTGGCGGCGCCGATCCTCGCATCCGATCATGCCGACCCGACCGATCTGACCGACCCGTACGCGAACATCACCGGCCTGTTCTTCTTTCCCAAGGGCGATCAGTACATCATGATCTTCAACGTGCGGCGGTCGTTGACCGCTCCGAAACCATACGACCTTTCGCCCTACGAATATGTCGTGAATATCGACCTCACGACGCCGGTGACGTTCGACAAGGAGGAGGATCGGGCGCGCTACGGCGGGACCATCGCCACGCCGGACAAGATCCATCCCGACGTCACGTTCACGATACATCTCAATGACGACACCACGCTGAAGGACATGAACGTCAAAGGCCTGAAGGACCCTAATAGGATCAGAACCTTCTTCGGCGTGCGCGACGATCCCTTCATCTTCCCGCGCTTCTTCAACGTCAATGTCATCTCCATGGTGATGAGCATTCCGAAGGACGCGTTCCCGGCCGGGCAGCAGGATTTCATCCTCTGGGGCACCACCAGCAAGAACGGCGTGGAGTTCGACCATGTCGGCCGCTCGATCCGCACGCAGCTGCCGCGCTTCTTCTGGATCAACACCTCGCCGCCGAGCGAGCACGTCAAGATCCTGATGGAGAAGAAGGAGAAGATCGACAAGGTCTACAATTTCTTCAGGAACAACAAGGAATGGTACTCGAAGGCGGTGGCCGATCTGATGGAGACCAGCTTCCTGATCCGCAAGTACGATCTGGTGGCTGACGTGATGGTCTATACCGATCGGCTCCCGCCGGGCTATCCGAACGGACGGCTGCTGACCGACGACGTCGTCGCCCAGACCTGCGGCTTCGGCGACTGCCTGCTGCGGGACCTGTCCTTCATCGAAGGCAATTGGCCGCGTGCCACGGTCAACGACAAGCCGTTCCTCGATGATTTTCCCTATGAGGCGGAGCCATGGCCGGACAAGGCGGAGCCGCTGCCGTCGACCAACAGCATCCTGCCCTACCTCATCGGGTTCGTGCTGTTGATCATGATCGTCAGCTGGGTGATCGTCGAGATCGTGCGGCGCCTGCTCGTGTGGCTGTTCGGAAGATGGCGTCCAAAGACAGCCTGAGTGCAGCCTGATTGCGCGAACGAGACATGAGAAGCGTTGCGGTCGCGGCGGCCTTGCTGCTGGCGGCCGCGAGCGCGCGGGCGCACGATTTCTGGATCGAGCCTTCGACCTTTCATCCCGCTCCCGGCGTCACCGTCGCGGTCGGCCTGCGCGTCGGGCAGGATTTCATCGGCGATCCGGTGCCGCGGGCGTCGGACTACATCGCCTCGTTCTCGGTGCGGCAAAACGGCGCTGACCGCGACATCGGCGGGACCGATCGCATCGATCCGGCCGGCTTCCTGCGCGCCGACGCAAGCGCGACCGCCGTCATCAGCTATGCGAGTACCGGCGCCTATATCGAGCTGCCGCCCGACGCGTTCGAGGATTACCTGCGGCTCTACGGGCTCGACGACATCGTCGCCAGCCGCGCCGGTCGCGGCGAACGCAACAAGCCCGGTCGCGAGCGCTTCTATCGCTACGCCAAGGCGCTGCTGACCGGGCTCGAGCCGTCGGCCAGCGTCACGAGGCCACTCGGGCTCGACTACGAGATCGTGCCGGACTTCGACCCGACGCCGCGGCTCGCGCCGTTCCGCGGCCGCGTCCTCTATGGCGGCAAGCCGCTCGCCAACGCGCCAGTGGCGGCGCTGCTGCGCGGCCAACCCGGCGTGCATCTCGCCACGCACAGCGACGCGCAAGGAGCCATCACGTTGGCGCTGCCCTGCGCCGGGGTCTGGCTGATCAAGTCGGTGCACATGGTGCGCGCCTCGTTCTTCGCCCGCGAGGACTGGGACAGCTACTGGGCGTCGCTGACGTTCGAGATTCACGAGCCCAAGCCCACGGCCAAGCCCGAGCCGAAGCCGTGATGCGCCGCCTTCCCACCGGACTGCTCGCCGCCGCGCTCCTGCTGATCGCGGCCGGCGCTCGCGCGCACGAGATCGGCACCACCCAGGTCCGCTTCACCCTGCGCCAGGACCACACCTGGTCGGCCGAGATCACGACGCCGCCGACGCCGCTGCTCAATCGCCTGGAGGCGGCGGCGGGGCAGCCGCTCAGCGGTACCCTCGACGAGGATGCCCTGCGCGCGACACTCGAAAAGTTCCGGGAGGCGGTGGCGCGCCGGATCGAGGTCAGGTTCGACGGCGTCGCCTCGCCGGTCGAGGTCGCCTTGGCGTGGTCGGGCGAGTCGAGCGACATCAACCGGCCGCTCGCCGTCATCCTGCTGGCGAAGGGGCCGGTGCCGGCCGCCGCCCGCGAGGTCACCTGGCGCTACGGCCTCCTCCACAGCACCTATGCGGTGGTGTTCTCTTCCGACGGGATGCAGGGCAGCGAGACGCAATGGCTGGAAAGCGACGCGCGCAGCCCGCCGTTCCCGGTGTTCATCAACATCCCGCCGCCGACCACGCTCGAGATCGTTGCGCAGTACCTCGCGCTCGGCTTCCGCCACATCGTGCCGGAGGGCCTCGACCACATCCTGTTCGTGCTCGGCCTCTTCCTGCTCGCGACCGGATGGCGGCCGCTGCTGGTGCAGGTCACCGCGTTCACCGTCGCCCATTCGGTGACGCTCGGGCTGACCATGTACGGCGTCGTTTCGCTGTCGCCGCGCATCGTCGAGCCGCTGATCGCGCTGTCGGTCGCCTACGTGGCGATCGAGAACGTCTTCACCCGCCGCCTCACGCCCTGGCGGCCCGTCGTCGTGTTCGGCTTCGGCCTGCTGCACGGCATGGGGTTCGCGGATGCGCTGCGCGAGCTGCGGCTGCCGCGCGGCGAGTTTCTCCCCGCCCTCGTCAGCTTCAATGTCGGCATCGAGCTGGCACAGCTCGCGATCATCGCAGCCGCGTTCGTTGCGGTCGCGATGTGGTATCGCGACAAGCCGTGGTACCGCCCACGCGTCGTGGTCCCGGCATCGGCCGCGATTGCCGCCATCGGCCTGTTCTGGACCGTGCAGCGCATCGTGACCTGATCCACGGCTTGTCTTCACGGCATCTGCCGTTTCATCATGAGGTTCGCGCAACCGCACGAGCATCGCATGAGCCGAGACGCCGCCATCGCCCGCGCCGCCGACTATTTCGACAGCGGCGGCTGCAAGGCCGATCTCGCCCGCCGCGTCGCCATCCCGACCGAGAGCCAGAACCCGGATCGCGCACCCGAGCTCGCGCGCTACGTCGAGGCCGAGATGCGGCCCGCGCTCGAGGCGCTCGGGTTCACCTGCCGGGTGCTCCGCCACCCCAAGGCGCGCGGGCCGTTCCTGGTGGGCGAGCGCATGGAGGCGGAGGGCCTGCCCACCGTGCTGGTGTACGGCCACGGCGACGTGATCCGCGGGCTCGACGCCGGCTGGAAGCCGGGCCTGTCGCCCTGGCAGCTCACCGAGACCGACGGCCGCTGGTATGGTCGCGGCACCGCCGACAACAAGGGCCAGCACACCATCAACATCGCGGCGCTCGCCGCCGTGCTCGCCGTGCGCGGCCGCCTCGGCTTCAACGTCAAATGGCTGCTCGAGATGGGCGAGGAGACCGGCTCGCCCGGCCTGCGCGAGGTCTGCGCCGAGCATCGCGCGCTCTTTGCCGCCGACGTGCTGATCGCCTCCGACGGCCCGCGGCTCTCGCTCGACCGTCCGACCATCTATCTCGGCAGCCGCGGCGCCTTCCCGATCGACCTGTGGATCGACGCGCGCGAGGGCGGCCATCACTCGGGCAACTGGGGCGGCCTTCTGTCGAGCCCGTCGATCCAGCTGACCCACGCGCTCGCCACCATCGTCGGGCCCACGGGCCAGGTGCGCATTCCCGAATGGGTGCCGAACGAGATCCCCGAGTCGGTGCGCCGCGTGCTCGCCGATTGCGAGGTGCGCTCCGGCCCGGGCGACCCGGAGATCGACCCGGGCTGGGGCGAGCCGGGGCTCACCCTCGCCGAGAAGGTCTATGCCTGGTGCTGCTTCGAGATCCTCGCCATGACGGCGGGCAATCCGGAGAGCCCGGTCAACGCGGTGCCGCCGCGCGCCTGGGCGCGGGGCCAGCTGCGCTTCGTCGCCGGGATCGACATCGCCGGGATTCTGCCGGCGCTGCGCCGCCACCTCGACCGGCACGGCTTTCCTTTCGTGCAGATCGCGCAGGGGCGCGACGAGATCTTTCGCGCCACCCGGCTCGATCCCGATCATCCATGGGTGAAATGGACCGCCGCCTCGATCGCCCGCACCACCAACAGGCCGACCGCGGTGCTGCCCAATTCGGGCGGCTCGCTGCCCAACGACGTCTTCTCGGAAGGACTCGGCCTGCCGACGATCTGGGTGCCGCACTCCTATCTCGGCTGCTCGCAGCACGCGCCCAACGAGCACCTGCCGTTGAGCGTCGCCCGCGAGGGTCTGCGGATGATGGCTGGCGTGTACTGGGATCTGGGCGAGGCGGGGGTACCGGGAAGAAGCTGAGAGCTACCTCTCCCGCGCGCTCCGGCGGATTTTCGCTGCGGCTTTGAGCATCTCGCGATCGGGCTCGCTGGCCTTGAACGGCTGGGCCAGAAATTCCATCCAACTCGCATACATGATCAATGGCACGTAGATCAGCGGCATGGCAGCCTCCTGAGCTGCCTCCCCACTTGAGATGTGCGTCGGGTAAACCGATTGAGTCCCCGCCGAGTTCCGTCTGCGGCGCCTCGCAAATCTTACGTCACATGTCGGTGAAGGAGGAAACCAAAGCCGTCCTGGCAAAACGCGGCTGTGGGCATCAGCTGACTCATGTGGTGTTCGGGAGGGACCCGCTCCGCGGCCCCATGTCCTCAGCGCGACGATTGCTTCCGTGCGGCTGTGTCAGGCCATGGCAGCCGCGCGACGTAATCCGAGACTGGCCCCCCAACTCGGCCCCAGTTGCTGGACCAGATCACCTGAGAGCCGTCGCGCGAAGGCGTGGCGTGTGTCTCGCTCCAGTAGTCGGCTTTGGGGTTACGGGTCTGAACTATGCGACGAACCTCGCCGCTGCCGTCGATGCGCAGTGCGACTACCTCCTGGTAGAACGGTGCCCAGTGAGGATGCCTCGCGATTTCCTCATAAGTGCCGGTGTAGCTCACAAAGACCCAGCCGGGCCGATCGATGTTGCGCAGGGAAGCATGCGTCGCCTCACCATAAGGAGCCAAGTCGGTCACGGCGCCGTCCTCGAGCCGACGCTTGATGACGTGGTACTTGTCGGGGACGGCCTTGCTGATTCCAACGTAGACATCGCTGCCGTCCGCATCGATCGTCATGTCTCCGTGGCCCGGCCGGTGATGGTCGGTCCAGTGCTGGATCAATGTCCCATTCAGGCCGAAGACAAAGGCCGTTTCCGTACCGTCGAGGAGCTTCTGGAAACAGACCACATGTCGCCCCGATGGCGAGATGCCGCAGTACCCGTTCTCGCCGTGCAGACCGGACAGATCGATATCAGCGTGCTTTTTTCTCGCCGGGATGTCGTATGCAAATGCGACCAGCTTTCCGGCGCCGTCATTGGCTCGCACCACCAGACGATTCCCATCGTGCGAAGGGTTTCCCTTCCACGGGCCGAACTGCAGATTCGCGTAATCGGTAGGCGCGAAGATCGTCTCCGTTTCGTTGCTGCGTGGCGTCCACAGGTAAATCGCCCGCCGCGAAACACAGATCATTCTTGCCGCGTCGGTCGGATGCCACTCGCACTCATTGGGCACGCGTCGGTGAAACAGAGGTTGGTATGTCTGCCCGTCCAAGAAGCAGAAGCCGCCGGCGCAGCCGTTCGCGATTACCAGCAGGGTCTGATCGGCATTCCATGCCTGCGAAGTCGAATATCGGTGGGTGCAATATTCCGGCCGGCACGACGCCCCGTTCGCCATCAGACGTGCCGGCTCGGTGACACGGGTGAACGGGGTGCCGAAGACTGGATCGCTGACTTGTACGAGATATTGAGGTTCATGCATTTCGGGCGCAACGACGACTCGCGACGTCGCCAGTTCGCCGAATGCACCTGCGGCCCCGGCCGACGCGACGACGATCAAGGCGGTGCACAAGGCTTTCCGGGCTCTCATCGCTTTACCGGCGCTGAGCCCCTCACTTGATCTTTCGCTTGCCGGCGCTTCCGACGAGAAGGCGCATCTGTGGTAACTCGGCATGACCCGCACCTTCCAGATCGAGCGTTTGAAACGATGCCGACCCATTGCTCTTTCGCCGCCGACCGATCGATGCCGCTGAACTGAACGCGTTGAGCCAGCCGGTTCGATCACGCGCGGTCCAGCGGTTCCCACTCACGTCGAGGGCGCCGCGCACCTCCTGCCGACGCTCCCCCTTACGCATTCGGAAATTCAGCGCCTTCACGAACAAGGCCTGGAACACCGCAAGCACACCCGGCACCAACTGCAGGCGCCTCCAGAGAAAGAGAGCCATGGCCGCATTCCAAACGACGAGAATTGCTCCGGTGGCCATTGCCGCCCCGCTTAATCCGAGCGAGCCGATGAGCCACACGCTGAGAGCCGCGTTCACGACGGTATGCGATACCAACAGCAGCGCCGCGGCGCGCTCGTGCCCCGTCATGATCATGACGTACAACTGCGAACCAGCACTCGCCGCGATCACCTGTGCGATCAGAAGGATTCGCAGCGCAGGCCCACCCGCATCATAGCCCGGACCGAACCATCCGAGAAACGGCTCCGCCAGGACGAAGAGTATAAAAGCGATGCACGCTGATGCGGCGAGCGTCCATGAAGCAGCGGTCGTGACCAGAGCCTGCAGCATGGCCTGATCCTTGCGCGCGAAGAGACCGGAAATCGTCGGCGCGAACAATGTGTTGATCGCGATTCTGGGCAGCGCAACCACGAATGCGATGTTGAAGACCAGGCTGTAGATGCCCGCGTCCTTGGTCTGTCCTAACCACCCGAGGAGTATGACCCCGGTACGATTCAACAGGGCTTCGGCGGCTCCAATGATGACCAGTGGCACGGCTGTCCGGCGCCAGATGGCGGCATCGTATTCCGGTGCCACATCCTTCACGACGGAGGGGCGCATCCTGCGCATTCCCAGACTGGCGAGACAAAGCCCGACGAGCGAACTGATCAGCGTCGCCGTCATGACCATCGGAGCGTCCAGCTTCCAGCCCAGCCCGAACGTCGCGATACCGACGAAAATCACCAGAAGGCCGTCTCGCACGACGCGATCGGGCGCCAGCGCCGCGACAACCCCGCCGAACGCCCGCACGACCGAGCAACGGATCCACAACAGCGCCCACACAGGCACGAGCCAGAGCCCGACAAGCAAGGTGTCTCTGAGCAGCGGCACCTCGTCTCGAAGCACGATGGCGCCGACGCCGATGAGGGTCACGGCCAGGCCGACCGCAGCGGCCCGTCGCTGCCCATATTGGATGACGCCGCACAACAGCGGCCAGTTGCGTACCGCCTCGTAAGCCGGCACGAATCGCAGCAGCGCCACGTCGAAGCCGAGCGCCGACATATACGCGAGCACGACCATCCAGGCGTAGACGTAGGCGTAAACACCATAGGTGTGGACGCCGACCATTCGCGCGATCAAGAGCTGCGAGCAATAGGTCAGCCCGACTCCGGCGCCATAGATGAAGAACGAAGCAATGCCCCCTCTGGTGACGCGCTCGATCGCACTGCCGTCACGCGTCGCCGTGCTCGTGGTCCTGCACTCTACATTCATAGCCCTGTACTCTGCCTTCACCGCGCGACATTCATCTCGCAATCGCTTTCCTCTGATGGTCGAGCTCGACGCTCGCGTCTTGGAGGATGCCGAAAATGACGCACATGATGTCAGTTTCCGACGGTGACGACGCATCTCCGCCGCGCCGCGTCTCCCGCCACAAGTGAAAGCGAAATGGCGAACCAGAAGATCGGATGGCGGACGATGAGATGGAATATGCTGAATACGGCAAGTCCGCAGAGCATCGTGGTCAACCCGTCCAGCTTGGCTCTGAGGGTCCCGAGCAGGCTGGTGCCGCCGAGCCAGAGGATGCTGAGCACCCCGATGAGGCCGCATTGCGTGAACAGATCGAGCAGCGTGTCGTGCGCCTCGAAGTTCGGTATTCCATTCACCGCGGGGTGTTCGATATCCTTCGGGTCGGCCGATGGGTTCAGCCTTCCCTCGATGATGCTGAACGGGATATCGATGTGCGGCCCTGGCCCCAGACCCAGCATCCCGGACTCGAAGCCTCGGCGCAGCGCCTCGTGCCAGGAATGAAACCGGATGGCGGCCGTTTGCTCCGAGTCGGCTTCATTGCCCTTGGCCATGTCCCTCGCAAGGTCCTCGACTCCGGCCTTGATCGAAGGGAGGAGCATGCCGCCAGCCGCGGCCGCCACGGGCACCGTCAGGATGACGAGCCATGCGAACGCGGCGCGCATCGTCAGCATTCGGTGGTCGGACGAGCACCAGGTCCACACCTTCAACGTGGCGAAGAGCAGGATCGATCCGACGAGAACAATGGCGAACGTATCGCTCTTGGAAAGTCGGCCCACATAGACGGGAAGGACGGCACAAGCCAGGGCGCCGAGCTTCTTGCCGAACCCGGTGGCCGTCTCCGCGAGATAGAGCGAAAGAAGTCCGAGTGTGGCACACAGCAGGGCGAGCTGATTCGGGTTCATCGCCCATCCTCGGAATCGATCCCAATACCAGGGCCTGATCCCTAGCATGTCGATATCCATCCAGATTTGCGCGACCTGAAGGGCGAGGCCGACGGTACCGAAAATAACCAGAAGCCAAGCGACCCGGCGCAGGCGATGTCCAGCACCCGGTTCGACCATGCTCAGACAGCTCACGATGGCGAGAAGCGGATAGGCCAGCGCGTCGTGCATGAACAGGTAGGAATCGTGGCGATCCCCGATGACGTATGCGGTGAAGGTCCCGACACTTTGAGCGATCGCGAACACGAGCCAGAACATCAGGAGCTTTGCGAGCGGCGGCGTGAGCGGCGGACCGAGCCGGTACACCTCGCGGCACAGCATGAGCACGGCCCAAAGCGCCAGGCAGATCTCGCCCGGTCCGACCGGAAGGCCGGCCAGCCGCAATTGCGCCGCCGTCGATACGATGAGCCCGAATGCGAGCAATACGTCCAACAGCATGTCAGGATCTCGCTTCCAATCCCCGACCTCCGGAAGACGCGGTCAGGTCCCGACGGCTCATGTGGCTGTCTCCCGTTCTGGCGTCAGCCGGCCGTGCACCACGGCGCGATCGGACCGCGGTTGATGCTCGCGCTTCGGTGTGGAGACGTCGATACGATCTGAGCCATTCATCAGCTCTTCGTACAACGCCGCATAGCGTGCCACGATGATGTCGAGGTTGTAGTCCTGCCGCACCAGCGCTGAAGCACGCGCGCCCATGGCTTTCGCAGTGTCACGATCCTCCAGCAGGTCAATAATTCGATCTGCCAGACGCTTGGGTGAGCGTGGAGGCACCACAAAGCCGTTCCAGCGGTCGCGAATGACGTCCGTGCATCCGGGCATTGTCGTGGTCACGATCGGCAGGCCGGCGGCGCCCGCTTCGAGCAACACACGCGGAATGCCCTCGCGATACTCCGTCGGGAATGCGAACACGTCGGCGAGCCGCAGAAGCGCCGGAACGTCCGACCGCGGACCGACAGCCACCACGTAGGGCGCGTGGCGGTCGATCTCGGCCTTTCTGACCGCCAGAGACCCCTCGCTCTCGCGCGGTCCCACGAGCAGGAAACGCACGCCGGGACGGCGGCCGTGGACCGACGACGCCGCTTCGAGCAGCGCCGGAATCCCCTTTTGCCGCGTCAGGCGGCTGACGGTCACGACGATCTCGCACCCATTCAGGCTGAACGAATGGCGCAATTCTTCCGGCGAGGGACCGCTTTCGGCCGCACGATCGAACCGCGCGAGATCGATGCCCGAACCTGCGATGAGACGGCTGTGGCCCGCGCCGATCATGCGACGGTCGTGG
>Ga0126371_10000919_pt1 | contig 24473 bp, 15 predicted proteins | sample PanSoiMetaPlot_4_FD_110145 | JGI IMG/M metagenome (GOLD analysis project Ga0126371, IMG submission 110145) | Tropical forest soil microbial communities from Panama - MetaG Plot_4 | ecosystem: Environmental > Terrestrial > Soil > Tropical forest > Bulk soil | place: Panama | collected 2016-02-17 | reverse complement strand
TTGAAATCGAAAGCTCGGTAGCCGCCGGTCATATGGTTCCCAACGTACCGAACCTCCAAAACCGTCTGCTTGAACAGATGCTGGATTCCAGCCGACCACTGCTGCACGCGCGGCCGCCGCAGATTGGGATCTACCAGCCCGATGGTATTGAACGGATTGTTCACGTAATTGTCCGACACCTTCAGCGGCACTTGGTACCCCGGTACGGGAATCGCCGGGATCGACGTAACCCTATTCGAGAGGCCCGAACCCGACGAGATTTGCGTAAGCCCCTGATTCGCCTCCAGCATGGTTTCCGGCGCCACGATCGCCTGGTCGTTCACGTAGCTGATCGAATACCCGGCCCGAAACGCCGTCCGGCCATTGCCGAACACATCCCACGCCAGCCCGAGGTTCGGGGCGACTTCCCGGTAATCTCGATGGTAATAAGGATTCCCGACGGAGCCGCCCGCGAAGTTCAGCGTTGCGTTCGAGAGCAACGTCTGCGCTGCACTCCCCACCACTACGGGTTGTATCTCCAGCGAGTTCTGCTCATCCATCACGCCCGGCAATTCATACCGCAGTCCCAGGTTGAGAGTAACCGTTCGCAGCACCCTCCACTTGTCCGAAACATAGAGCGCGTAATTGTCCTGGAGAAAGTGCCGCAGGTACGGCGCGCCAGGCACAAAACCGGAGTTCCGGTTGGTCACCTGGAACGTCTGGCTGTAGCTGTCGATGTAACCTCCGAGCGTGGCCAGCAGAGCATCCGCCGTGTCCAGATCAGTCTGGCTGCTCAACCCCGGCAATTCTCTTCGCTGGATGGCCGGTTGCCCGGTGCCCATCGCCAGACTATAGGTCGGTATCGTTCCCGAGTAGTCCAGGGACGCCACTCGGACCTGCTGCATCCAGTATCCGAACTGGATGTAGTGTCGGCCGCGTTGATAAGCCGCGTCATCAGTGAGATTGTAGGTGTTGGTGGTTCGCCCTTGCCGCATGAACTCGTTGACGGGATCGGAAAAAATCATTCCGGTCAATAGGTATGGTCCGAACTGCTGCCCCGTATCGAAATAGCCCCAGGTCAGGTTGAATCCGCCGCGCACTTCGTTGGTTAGGTTCGCGCTCGGCGTCCAGCGCCACCCGAGCGCCATGAGGTTTGAGTGGTTCGGGTTACTCACTTTTGGCGCCAGCGCGAAATCGTTCTCCGCGTCCGGCCGGTCGACGTTATCGCGGTTCCAGGCGTAGGTTGCCGAAAGCGCTTGGCGCGTCGAAAGGTTGTAGTCGAGCTTACCAGTAATATTGTCTCTCAGTTCGTTCGAACGCTGATTAAAGCGGTAGCCCGCCGTATTCTTCCGAAAGCTCGCCGTGCTGTCACCCACGTCATAATTGTTGATCTTGTCCCCCCCGGGGACCTGATTCAACAGGTTCTGGATTACCGGATCGAGTGTGGTGATACCGCGCAGCCGCAGCAGGTTGACCGTTCGGATCGCTCCGCCAGTGTCTTTGTAGGTGAAGATTCCGTTGCGCGCGTCGCTCGTAAGAACAACTGTGTCGGCCGCGGTTTGAGCGTTCACCCGCACCCCCTCATAATTCAAAAAGAAGAACAGCCTGTCGGTCTTAATTGGACCGCCCAGAGAGCCGCCGAACTGATTCTGATTCAAGTGAGGTAGAGGCGTCCCCGATTGATTGCTGAACCAGTCATTCGCCGCGAAGTGGCTGTTGCGGTTGTCCCAGAGCGCCTCTCCGTGAAAAGCGTTCGTGCCGCTGGGAGTCGATAGCGCCGTCTCAGTCGCTCCTCCCGCCGCCGCCGCATTCGCGTTAGCTGTCAGTAGCGTCATCGACCGGACTTGCCCGAGCAGCAGCTTGTTTGGCGTGTAATCCAGCGCGTTGTCGCGAATGTAGTTGTCCTGGATGTTGATCCCGTCCAGCGTCATGTTCGAAAACGAGGTCCGCAGACCATTGATCACTGTCGTGGTATTGCCGTTGTTAATTACGCCCGGTTGCGTTTGCATCAGTTGCAGCGGATCGCGGTCGAGTACCGGCAGATCGCGAATGTCGTCGGTCGTGACCGTATCCGAGATCTCGGCGTTGGTAATCTCCACCGCGTCCGCTCCCGCCGTCACCTCCACCGATTGCGCCACCGACGCCAACTGCAACTTGATTGGGGGGACCGGCGTCTCGCGCGACGCATCTACAGTGAGACGCTGCAGCTTGGTTTTGACGAACCCGGATGCTTCGACTTCCAGATCGTAATCCGCCGACCGCACTCCAATCAGGTTATAGAGCCCTTCGTTGGAAGTCTTGGTCGCCAGCAGCGGCCGCTTGCCGCCCGCCAGATACAGCCGCACGTCCGCCCCTAGGACCGATGCGCCGCTGGCATCCACTACCGACCCAGAAATCCGCCCCGATAACTGCCCACTCGCCAGCCCCTGAAGAAACAGAACCAGCGCAACACAAGCACACGTTCTGTACATGTCCTTATTGGACACTAAAATGCAACATTCGGCGTCATCCTTGTGGCTAATTATTTCCCGGAAACCCGTCTTACCCGGCCGCGCCGCCGTCCTGTTACCATAGTCGCATTCAGGGCTAAATCGAGAATGAAGGATTCCAGTCTGAGGTGCCGTGCGTGTTCGCGCGCGGCGTTGATCGCGAGCCTGTGCCTCGCCGGCCACTCTGTACTTCTCGCGCAACAGTACACGATTTCAACCGTGGCCGGGGGAGTGCCCCCCGCGACACCCGCCCCTGCCTCCAGTATCCCCATCGGCCCGCCGCAGCGGATCGCGTCCGATGGCGCGGGCAACTTCTATTTCACCAGCCTGAACTCTGTCTTTCGCCTCGATGCCAGTGGCACCATTACTCTGATTGCCGGTAATTCGCGGCCCGGCTTTAGCGGGGACGGCGGCCCCGCAACCCAAGCCCAGCTCAACGGGCCTCAAGGCCTCGCTCTTGACGGCTCCGGCGATCTTTATATCGCCGACACCAATAACCACCGCATCCGCCAGGTGACTCCAGACGGAAACATCCATACCTTCGCCGGAACCGGGCAGGCCAGCCTCTATCCTCTTGGCGGACCGGCCACACAAGTCGCATTGCATTCACCGGGCGGCGTAGCCTTTTCCGGCGGAAATCTGTACATCGCTGATTCCGGCAACCACCTGATTCGCATCGTCACTCCCGACGGAAACATCAGCTCCTTCGCTGGCGTCGGCTACCCCGGTTTCGCGGGCGACACCGGCTTGGCCCTGCTCGGCAACCTTTACGCTCCGCAGGATGTCGCCGTCGACAGCAAGGGCGTCGTCTACATCGCAGACACCGGCAACGCCCGCATCCGCGCCGTGGGTACAGACGGTAACATCAATACCGTCGCCGGGAACGGCGGCCTGGGTTTTGCCGGCGATGGCGCCGCCGCAACTGGTGCTGCCCTGTCCCAGCCTTATGCGCTGGTGGTCGATTCGCAAGGCGATATCTTCATCGCGGATTTGGGCAACCTCCGCATCCGCAAAGTCGATACCAAGGGCAACATCAACACCATCGCCGGTACCGGCTTCCCCGGCTTTACTGGCGACGGCAGCGGCGCCACCAAGGCCACACTTACTTTGCCCAGCGGCGTGGCCATCGACGGCTCCGGCAATGTCTACGTCGCCGACCAGTGGAACCTCCGCATCCGCAAAATCTCTTCCGGCAACATCGCCACCGTGGCCGGCAATGGCGGTTTCTCCTATTCCGGCGATGGGGGCGCCGCCGCACGCGCCCAACTCAGCGGGCCCCAAGGCGTCGCGCTCGATCCTGCTGGCAACCTCTACATCGCCGATTCGCGTAACGGCGTCGTCCGTAAGATCACCACGGATCACAACATCGGCACTGTCCCCGGAACCTCTCTGATTCTTCCCCGGGGCTTGGCCGCGGATTCCGCCGGAAATATTTACGTCTCCGATGCCTTAGACAATCGGGTGAAGAGAATTGGCACGGACGGCAGCGTCGTCACAGTGGCTGGCAATGGTACCGCCGGTTTCGGCGGCGATGGTGGGCCCGCCGCTGGCGCCCAGTTGAGCGGACCTGCCGGGCTCGCCGTCGATCGCACCGGAAATTTATATATCGCGGACTTCGCCAACAACCGCATCCGCGAAGTCACCACCGATGGCAACATCAACACCATCGCGGGAACAGGCACGCAGACCTACTCCGGTGATGGTGCGGCAGCCGTACTGGCCGGCCTGAACGGTCCCCTCGGCGTGGCCGTCGATACCGCCGGCAACCTCTACATCGCCGACACCAACAATCATGCTATCCGTAAAGTCACCACCGACGGCAACATCAACACCGTCGCCGGAACAGGCGTCCCTGGCGCCGCGGGCGATGGCGGCCCTCCTACCGCAGCGCAGATTCCTGGGCCGACGGCCCTCGCTCTCGACCCTGCCGGCAACCTCTACGTATCCGATGCCAGTATGCGCGTGCGCAAGATTTTTGCAGGCTCCGTCATTACTACCGTTGCCGGCAGCGGCGCCTCCGGTTATTCGGGAGACGGCGGCGTTGCGACATTAGCTACGCTCAATGGGCCCTCCGGTATCGCAGTCGATCCTTCCGGGAATCTCTACTTGGCCGACACCGGTAACAACGCCGTCCGCTTCTTGCAGCCGGCCGCGGCTGGAGCTGCCACGCTGACCGCCTTGACCAATGCCGCCAGCAATCAGGCTGGATCGGCTGCGCCCGGCGAGATCGTCGTCCTGTATGGCTCCGGATTGGGACCTGCGCAACTCACCTTCGCCGTTCCCGGACCGGACGGTAGGATCCCGACTGCCCTTGGGGGCACCGCCGTCAGCTTCAACGGAATCGCGGCGCCGATCATTTACACCTCGCCCAACCAGGTAAGCGCCGTCGTGCCGTTGGGCGTGACGGGCACGAGCGTGCAAGTCTCCGCCCGATATTTAGGCCAAGCCGCGCCGACAAAAACTTTCCCCGCGGCAACCGCAGCCCCGGCCTTCTTCACGGTGGATTACTCCGGCAAGGGCCAGGCTATCGCCTTCGACCAGAACCAGCAGCTCAATAACAGCGCTAACCCGACGCTTCGTGGAACCCAGCTCACGCTCCTCGCTACCGGACTCGGACAAACCGCGCCCGCGGGAGTCGATGGCCTGCTCGGCGCTGCGCCCCTGCCGGTGTCCGCCGCGACGCCTACCGTTACCATCGGCGGCCAACCCGCCGCCGTCATTTCGGCTACAGGAGTAGCTGGTCAAGTCGCGGGGATGATGCAGATCACGGTCACCATCCCATCGGGCATCCCATCCGGCGCCGCTGTTCCCGTGACCTTGCAAGTATCTGGCGCGTCAGCTCCAGCCGGCGTCACGGTCGCGCTGCAATAGGGCGCACCTTACTGCGCGAACCGCCGGAAAAAGCTGTCGTTCTTCCATCGCGGCCGCGCCGCATCGTTCGCCACAGCCGTCGCCAGCGCCAGAATCAGCCGGTTGTAGCGGGCGGCAGCCTGTACATCCACAGGCTGCTGCAGATCGTCGGAAGGCGCGTGGTAGCGCTGCGCCAGCCATGCTTTCTGGATCTGTTCTTCCTTCGATCCCTTCTTGTACCCGTTATCGATCTTCAGCGCCGGAATCCCCCGGCGAATGAAATTATACTGATCGCTCCGGATGAACACGTTCCGCTCCGGCGCTGGATCGTCCTGCACCTCTACGCCAATCGAAGCCGCCGCCTGCCGTACCGCGTCGCCCAGATCCGATTCCTTCAGCCCGTGTACTGTCGCCAGCCGAAACGGATAAATGGGCAGGAACATATCGACATTGATGTCGGCCACCAGGCTCTTGGCATCCACGGTCGGATGAGCCGCGAAGTATTTCGAGCCTTGCAGCCCCTTTTCCTCCCCGGTCACCACCACAAACAACAGCGAGCGGCGCTGGCGCGCCTGAGTTTCGTGCAGGGTCGCCGCCAGATCCAGCAGCGTCGCCACTCCGGACGCATTATCCATCGCCCCGTTGTAAATTCGGTCGCCATTGATAGGTTCGCCTACACCGATGTGGTCAAGGTGGGCCGACAGCACTACATATTCTTTGCTAAGCGCCGGATCAGCACCCGGATAGACGGCCACCACATTTTGTGATTCGATGTCGCGCCGCGCAACCTTCGCCTTCGCACGCAAGCTTGCAGTCAGCGGAAATCGCGGGAGAGGCTTACCTTGATCCGATAGTGCCAGCAATTCCACCAGCGTATGCGCGGTGCCCGCCAGCCACTTTTCTGCATGATCCGGATTCGCTGTTACCGCGATCTTCAAATCGCGGTTGTCCTCCAGCGCCGGCTCCGCCAGCGTCATCGACTCCTGAAATCGCGCCAGCGACGAACGGCTCCACGGCAGATCCGAAGTGTGCGGGTTCTGAATCGCGACCGTCCCGATCACACCCGCCTTGCGCAGAAACGGCGCGCGCTCGGCCGCGGTCTGATAGTGAGCCTTCAGCGGCCCCGGTATGTTCGACGGGCTTCCTTGCAGCGTGACGATGATCTTTCCGCGTAGGTCCAGCCCGGCCAGGTCGTCGTACTGCATCTCCGGAACCGTGAGGCCATAGCCGGCGAACACCAGCGGAGCTTCCACCGATTCCGCCGGATCCACGCGAACGCCGATGTAAGCATCCTCGCCCGATTGCAGCCGCTCGGCCTTTCCGTTGCGAACCAGATCGAGGCTGCTCTCGGCCTCCACCAGTTTGCGTCCGTGAAACGCCACGGGCTGAATGAATCCCTGATTGCCCGCGGCTTTGAGACCGTCGCGCTCGAATTGCGCCGCGACGTACGCCGCGGCCTTCCGGTGCATCTCGCTGCCGGTTTCGCGCCCCTGCATCTGGTCGCCGGCGAGCGCACCTACATACGACCACCAGCGCTGTCCGGCGCCATCCCCGGCCGCAAACAGCGACGCCGTCGTCACACCAAGCGCGAGCAGCCGCCGCATCACTTCTTCCCTTTCGCCTGCTTATAGGCTTCGCGAATTTCCTGCAATTGGCGCGCGTGCGATTCGGCGTGCTGCGCCGCTCCCTCCACAATCTGCAGCAGCGTTACCGGCCCCCGCTCGGTATGATTGCCGGCGCGCGCATACGCGCTCTCGGGCAGCTCTTTCAAAAGCTCGTAGTTCTCGGCGCGCACGCGGCGGAACGTTTCCAGCGACTGCTTCGGCTTCCGCCGTGAGTAGTCGAGGTTCTGAGCCCAGGCGTCCTGGTCGAACGCCACGATCGTCGGATTCTTTTCCGCGATCACCTGGCGGAAGCGGTGCGCCATCACCACCTCGGCGTCGGCCAGGTGCGCGACAATCTGCCGGATGCTCCACTTGCCGGGGGCCGGTGCGAAGTCTTCCTCTTCGCCGAACACCCCTGTCATCACCACCGCCAGCACTTCGGGACCGCGCCGGAATCGTTCCAGTAACGTAGATAGTTCAGGCATCGTTTCAATAATAGTCGGCGCAGCTTAGGTAGTAGCCGCACTGCTCACAGAACAGTTTGCACTTTCGCGGCGTGAGGCGCGTCGAGCACACCGGACAGTACAGCATCGGCTCTTCCTCGTCGCGTTTCCGCGCAGGCGTTGCCTCCGCATCAGTTTCGTTCACAATTGCCCCGATTATACCCCGGCGCAGCGTCCCGCCTGCGCGCGGCCCCCTGATTTCCTACAATAGGAGCAACGCTTATGAGACTCAGTGCGGTAGGACTGGTGCTGCTAGGGATAACAGGCTGGGGACAGCCACAACGGCAGGAGCGCGCCGTCCGGCTCGACACGCGAGGCACGCGCGGCGCCATCGCCGCCGGCGCCGATTTCGCGACCGACGCCGGAATGCGCATGTTTTATCACGGCGGTAACGCCGTCGACGCCGGCGTCGCGGCCATGCTGGCTGCATCCGTCACCGAATTCTCCCACTTCGGCTTCGGCGGCGAAGCTCCCATCCTGATTCGCACCAAGGATGGCAAGGTCCACGCCATCGCCGGCGTTGGCACCATGCCCAAGCTGGCCACGGCCGACTTCTTCCGCAATCATAAGCTCGAGCCCGATGAAATGACCTCACCTCCCGATGAGCACGGCCTCAAGGACTGGGTCCCCGTGGCTGGCATCCTCCCTGCCCTTGTTCCTGGCATGCCGGAAGCCGCTTTGGTTGCGCTGCGCGAGTTCGGCACCAGGAGTTTTTCGGAAGTGGTCGAGCCCGCAATCGAGCTCGCCGACGCCTTCCCCATCGATGAGTTGCGCGCTTCCACGATTCAACGCACGGTCAAGTACCTCGACAAGTGGCCTTCCTCGCGCCGCGTGTTTCTCCCCAATGGCCGGCCGCCGCGAGTCGGCGAAATCTTCCACCAGCCCGAGCTCGCCCACACGCTCCGCTCCATGGTCGAAGTCGAAAAGAAAGCTCTCGCCTCCGGCGCCAGCCGCGCCAAGGCTATCGACGCCGTTCGCGACTATTTCTACCGCGGTGAGATCGCTCGGAAAATCGACGAGTTCTCCAAGCAGAATAACGGCCTGATCCGCTACGAAGACATGGCCGCGTTCCGTCTCGAGCCGGAAGCGCCCGTTTCCACCACCTTCCACGGCTACACAGTCTACAAGCCCAGCTTCTGGAGCCAGGGCCCGACCATGATCGAGGCGCTCAACATCCTCGATAGCTACGATCTGGTCGCCATGCGCTACAACTCCTCCGAGTACATTCATACGCTGGTTGAAGCCCTGAAACTCGCTTACGCGGACCGCGACACCTATTACGGCGACCCCAAGTTCAATCACATACCCGAAGAGCGGCTGCTCTCGAAGGATTATGCGGCCGAGCGCCGCAAGCTAATCGGCACGACTGCCTCTCTCGATTTCCGGCCCGGCCAGCTCGGCCCGCATCCCCCCAAGCATCCGGCGCAGACCGAAATCGCGCGATATCCGCTCGATGATGCGCTCCTCGCTAAAGACACTACCTGCGTCGATGTGATCGACAAGGATGGCGTGGCCTTCTCCGTGACGCCGTCCGGCGCCTGGCTGCCGTCCGTCATCGCCGGCGACACGGGCATTCCGCTCACCGAGCGCGCTCAGAGTTTCTTGCTGGTGCCCGGCCATCCCAACGAGTTGGCCGGTGGCAAGCGCCCTCGCGTCACGCTCAGCCCGACGCTTGTGGTCCGGTCCGACCACACCATCGTGGCGCTTTCCACCCCGGGCGGCGATAATCAGGAGCAATCTCTGATTCAGGTGATGTTCAACGCGCTGGAGTTCGGCATGAACGCCGAGAACTCCGTCGAGGCGCCGCGCTTCCAGACCGAACACTTGGTCTCGAGCTTCGACAATCACGCCATGAGCCCTGGCACGCTCCTGCTCGACGAACGCACACCGCCGTCGGTGGTCACCGAGCTCGGCCGCCGCAATCATAAAGTCGAAATGCGCTCCCGCTACAACAGCGGCGCCGCTCCGGGCATCGTGCGACTGAATCCCGACGGCATGATCGAAGCCGGTTCCGATCCCTTCTATTACCGGGCCGCTCGCGCGTGGTAGGTCCCCTGTTCGAGGAGCCGGGCGGATTCGACCGCGCCGGTTTCGCCGCGCGCCTGCACGCGCTCGCTGCCGAGAACATTTACATAGGCGGCAGTTCCTGGAAATACGAGGGCTGGATCGGCCAGATCTATTCGCGCGAGCGCTACCTGGCGCGCGGCAAGTTTTCCCGCCATCGCTTTGAGGACGACTGCCTCCGCGAATACGCCGAGACTTTTCCCACCGTCTGCGGCGATTTTGCGTTTTACCAGTTCCCCTCCGATGAATTCTGGCGCAAGCTCTTCTCGCAGGTTCCCGCGGCCTTTCGATTTGCCTTCAAGGTTCCCGAACAGATTACCTGCCCCGTATTCCCGTCGCACGCCAGGTACGGCCCACAGGCCGGCAAATCCAACGAGACGTTTCTCGATACCGCCGTCCTGCAGAACATGTTTCTCCGCCCCATCTTGGCCTGGCGCGAGAAGACCGCGCTGCTGATCTTCGAGTTTGGCGCTTTCGGCCGCCGTAGTTTCGCCGGGCTTCCGGAATTCCTCGACCGCCTCGATCCGTTCCTGGCTGCCCTCCCGCCGGAATTCCGCTACGCGGTCGAGATCCGCAATCCCGAGTTCCTCGAGAAAGACTACTTCGCCTGCCTGCGCAGCCACGGCGTTGCCCACGTGTACAACGCCTGGTCAAAGATGCCGGAGTTGCGCCACCAGATGGCGATCCCCGATTCGGTGACTGCCGATTTCCTGGTCTCCCGCGCTCTGTTGCGCCGCGGCCGCAACTATGAGGACGCTGTTACACTCTTTACCCCCTATCGCGAAGTCCAGGACCCGAATCCCGAAGTACGCCAGTCGATGCGCGTCCTGATCGGTCGCGCCCGCGAAGACAAGCGCATGCTCTTCCTCTTTGTGAATAACCGCCTGGAAGGCAATGCCCCGCTGACTATTCTCTCCCTGGTCGAGACGCCCGAGCTACAATAAGGATTCACAAATGAACCGCCTTACGCTTCCGGCAACCGCCATCCTCGCGGCCTTGTCTTTAGCCTCCTGTAAAAAAGCCCCGCCTACCAACGTCGCCGCCGTAGTCAATAACCATTCCATCACCTACGCCGAGCTCGATAAGACATACCAGTCCCAATATCCCCAACCAGTCGAGGGCTCCAGCGACGACCTCGTCATGATGCAGAAGCTCGATGTGCTCACCAGCCTGATCAACAGCGAGCTGCTCATGCAGCGGGCCGAAAAACTCGGCCTCATCGCGGTCGATGCCGACGTCGAAACCGAATTCAACAAGATGAAGGCGCCCTATACCAAAGAGGAATTCGAACGCCAGCTTGCTGCCCGCAAAATGACGGTGGACGATCTCAAGTCGCAGCTCCGGCGCCAGCTCACCATCGATAAGCTCATCAACAAAGAGATCACCTCCCATATCACCATCAGCGATGCCGATGTCGCCAACTTCTATAACGCCAACAAAGTGAGCTTCAACCTGGCCGAGCCGCAGGTTCACATGGCCCAGATCCTGGTAACGCCGACTCCCGACTCCAACGCCCGCAACTTGAAAAACAGCAAAGCGCAGAACGATACGGAAGCCCGCACCAAAATCCTGGATATGGAAGCCCGCCTCAAGCGCGGCGACGATTTCGCGCAGCTCGCCCAGAATTATTCGGAAGACCCCAACACGGCGCCTAATGGCGGCGATATGGGATTCGTGCCCGAGTCCGCTCTCGAACGGGCCAATCCCGAGCTCCGCAAGATGGTGGTCTCGTTGTCGCCTGGCGCGGTGTCCGGTCCGATTCATTCTCAGGAAGGCTATCGCATCCTGAAAGTCATTTCGAAAGAGCCCGCTGGCCAGCGCGAACTGAACGATCCGCGCGTGCAGCAGAGCATCCGGGAAACGCTCATGAATCGGAAAGACAGCCTGCTCAAAGCCGCCTACTATGAAGTGCAGCGTAACACGGCCAAGATCGAAAACTACCTGGCTCTGAGCGTCAGTGACTCCGCCGGCAAATCGAAATAACGCCGGTTCCCTGAGTGACGACGTTCACGCGATCACGTACGGCGGATTGAAATCGGCGACGCCCGCGTGTCGGCCCGCAATCCACCGTAGAACATAAACCTGTCGCGGGTCAGTAAGGCTCCCGCTAATGCCGTTCACGATGACCTCCAACAGAGCATGGGCTCCGAGGTCTTTGTAGTAGTCGATATCGGGCTCCATCCGAATACACTGGACGCCGTCGATCTCCTTTGTGTCATTCGCATGGAAAGTCAGTTGGACGTTGGCCTCGCCAAACTGAATCTGTTTATAGCTATCGGTGGCCCCGGTGTGGAACACTCCGAATCCGAGTTCGCGCGAAAATCCGCCCTGGGCCGCTGCCAGCTTCACTTGGTCATAGAGCGCCGGATCGGCCCACCCGTAGAACCGGTCTTGCGCCATCGTATCGTCCCAGATCAACTCCTTGAAGTAGTCCAGCGGAGTTCCCACCGGCAGGTGGATCGCCGCCATGGCAGTCGTGATATTGAACAGGCAAGCTAACACAGCCGGGCGCTCCTCCATCAGCTGCGTATAGCGGTCGCGGGCGGCTGCGGCATCGAGTGCGCCGTGGGCTAAGAGTGCCGACAACTGCGGGCGGCTGGCGGCGAGAGCGTCCCAGCCGGCAGAAGCGAAGTTAAAGTCGGCATCCTTTTTCAACAGCATCAGGTCCAGACTCTGTGGCGTCGCAGGTGAACATTTCACCGGCGAAAACCCCGCTTGGTCGTAATCGTTAGTGAACGCGACTACGGTGTAATTGTCGCCGAAGTTGTCGTAGAACGGCACTTTGAAGTTCGTCCTCGACGGTTCAAATTGGCGAAAGATCTGTCTCTGATTGCCGTCAATGATGGTAAACAATACATCCACGCCCGCCGCGATCAGCTGGCGGGTCCCATCGTAGATATTGACCTGCAGACTCGAAGTTTGCGGCGCAGCTCCCGTCGTCGCCATAAAGTCTCCTTGCCTCCTCTACCGTGCGGTTTTCAAACAATCGTGCACTGAAATCACTGTTCGCGCTAGGGTTTTCTTCACGATTTCCCGGCAGCGATCCTCCGTTGCCACAGCCGTTGCGTAATTCGTCATCGCCCTGGACCACCCGACGCTGGTCACGTCCGTAGTTGCCAGTCTCGCCTCGTCAGACATCTGTCGGGTCAGGGTCGCGTCACTATCGGCGGACGAAGCCGCCACATTCAGGTCGCCGCAGTTGGTTAGGTTGATCGCCGGCATGCTTCCCCCGAACTTAAGATAGCGCCTTCCGGTCAAAAACAACGCCATTTTGAAAAAAGAATCCCAGCCTGCGGACCCTCTGAGCCATAATTACCGGACCGTCGCGAACCAGACCCGTCTTCCGGGTAATTCTGGCTGAGCATGAGGAAAAGCGCGAGACTCCAGTATGGGGTATGATTTCACGCACGGGAACATGACGGCTCCGAAATCTCACCCGACCACAACACGGCTTCCCATAGGGCGCGGATGAATCGCTCGGTCTTCATCAGCTATTCTTCTACCGATAAGGCTCCGGCCGGTCGGATCTGCGACGCCCTGGAACAGGCCGGCTATACGTGCTGGATCGCTCCGCGCGACATTGAACCCGGCACGGACTATCCGTCTGCCATCCTCGCCGGCATCCAGAACGCGAAGCTCCTCGTCGTGGTCGTTAGCACCGCCGCCGTCGCTTCGCCTCATATCCTGACTGAGATCGAACACGCATTCGACCGGAAGAAGCCGATTCTTCCGTTCCGCCTCACGCCCGATCCTCTGCCTCCCAACTTCGATTACTTTCTGGCGACCAGTCAATGGCTGGACGCCCCTGATGGCTGTACCCCCGAGAACTTAAACCGCCTCAAAGAAGCTGTCGCACAGGAACTCGCAGGAAGGGCCGCTCCCGTTGACCTCGTGCGGTCCGGCAAGCGAGTCTATTGGCTGGCCGCGGTCCTGCTGCTGGTCCTGGCCTCCGGCTTCGCGTTCTGGAGGCGCCCGGCCGCTGGCGTGGTCACCACCGATGCCGCACTTCCTCCCAGCAGCGCGGTGATACCGGAAGACCATGTCGCCGTGCCTGCCCAGGTAACCGCGCCCCGGCAGAAGTGGGTCAATCCCAAAGACGGTCTCAACTACGTCCGCGTTCCGCCCGGCACCCTTACCATGGGCTGTTCTTCCGGCGATTCGCAATGCCGGCCGGATGAAACTCCTACCCACCTCGTCGAGATCCCTTCAGCCTTTTGGATCGGAGAGACGGAAGTGACCAACTCCGCGTATCACCGCGTGGTCCCAACCTCTGCCGTCCGTCCGAATGAAGCGAATCTTCCGGTTGTCCACCTGTCGTGGCTCGATGCCAAAGCCTACTGCATCGCCGCTGGAGGAAGGCTGCCGGTAGAGGCCGAATGGGAATACGCCGCCCGCGCTGGGACCTCCGGCCCCTTTTACGGCGTCCCGTCGAAGATCGCTTGGTATGGAACCAATAGCGAAGGCACTCTGCACCAAGTCGCCGCGCTTCAGCCCAATGCCTACGGTCTTTTTGACATGCTGGGCAACGCGTCGGAGTGGGTTCTGGACCGTTATTACAACCACTATGACGTCGAGGCTCCGGCAATCGGCAACGTCGACCAGCCGCTTGCTCCCAATGCCATCGCCCTCACTCGTGGCGGCTTCTGGGAATCCGATACGGCCGGTATCCGCGTTTCGCGACGCGTCAAAATGGAAAAGGATGACCCGGCGCCGATGGCCGGAGTCCGCTGCGTGGTCGAACCCAAATGAGTATGGTTCGCCTTAGGCTTTGGTCGGCATGCCCGCCAAGTCTCGGCTCTTCAGATGCGCCACCAGCGCGGCCCGTCCGGCCTCCACCAGCGCGTTCAGTTTCGCGTCCGGCATATCGAACTCCGTCGTGCCGCATCCTTTCACCGGCAAACGGCAGATCTCCCCGGCATGCTGGCGCATTTCGTCGTTGTCCTGCGCTCCCATCATCGTGTCCATCAGCCGGCTCAGCCTCTGCACGACCTTGATTTCCTGCGGCAGCGGCGGCGGCGCCGGATTCACGCCCGGTACCGCGAGCCCCTCGTCCAACAGCAGGCCCAGATTCAAAGCCGCCGCCGGATCCGTGTCTCCCATGATTTCCGGAACCGCCTGGTCAATCAACCGGATCGGGAAGTTCGACAGCACGCCACCGTCTACGATGGTGTTTCCCGTCTTCTTCCGCCCCCGGTAGGTGCCCCAGACGTCCTGCCACACCACTTCGCGCCAGATCATCGGAATGCTCATCGACATGCGCACCGCCCAGGCCACCGGCACATTCGGCGCCGTCCGGGGATTCAATACCAGCATTTCCATGTCGCTCGTGTCCGACGCCACTACCGACAAGTCCACGTTCTTCTTCGCCTGGAATGTTGCGAGAGTATCGTCCGCGGTCACGCCTTTGACCGCCAGTTTCTCGATCAGCCATTGCAGGAATGCATTCCCCGCGAACACACCTCCGCACTCCACGATCGAGAACAGAGTCGGATACAGTGGCGTGTCGAGCAGCAGGTTGAGCAAGGTCCGGTCGGCGACCGCCGGCAGATGGACCGACTGCAGGATGTGCACGGTGTCGCTGGCGTCCTTCTGCGCCTGCGTGAAGTCGCCGGCACGCGGATGGTCCATGAACGTCGCGAACCGCGGCTTCCCGTTCGGCTGTTTCTCGTTGACGGCAGCCAGCATCTCGTCGGGGCTGTAACCGGCGGCCAGCAACGTGGCTGTAATCGCACCCGCAGATGTCCCGATCAGCCGCCTCGTCGTATGCCCCGCCGCCTTCAGCGCAGTGAGTGCCCCGACAAACGCAGAGCCCTTGGCTCCGCCACCTTCAAATACCACGTCGAACTGTGCCATTTGAACCTCCATCGCGATGCATCGCCCGATGTGCTTGCCAATACCTGCACATCATACCGCCCGTCATACGCGGACCGCGCCACCACCCGCGAAACGTAAGGAACCGTACGGTCACGTTTACCATTGCCGTGTAACCCCGAAACTGTTATATACAATACGGCACATCTCTTAGGAGGGGCACTCCGTGGCAGACCTTACGGTGACGAACTGGTTTGGCGATCTCGTATCGCATCCGAATGCGGTGGCCGAGCCTGCCTCCGTGGATGACATCATCGCGATCCTCAAAGACCCGACTCGATATCCGTCTCCCGTTCGCGCCATCGGATCCAACCACTCCACCGAACGCTGCGGCGTGGCCGACGGCGGCACGGTCCTCCGGATGTCCGGCATGAATCGCATTCTCGACGTCTCCAACAACACCGTCACCGTGCAAGCGGGCGCTATTTACATCGATATCGCTAACGAGATCCAGAAGCAGGGCCTGCAGTTTTATGTAAATACCGAGATCGGCAACATCACCGCCGGCAGCGCCGCCTGCTGCGGCACCAAGGATGCCTCCATGCCCGGCGAACTGGGCCAGGTCGGTTCCTACGTCAGCCGCATCAAAATGGTCCTGCCTTCCGGCGACCTGCTGGAAGTCACTGACAGTCAGCCCGATCTCATGCAAAAAGTCCGCTCCAGCTACGGCACGTTCGGCATCGTTTACGAAGTCACGTTCCGCGTGCGCCCCATCCAGCCCCTGGCCGTTCATCATGAGACTTTTCACATCGCCGATTTCACCGCGAAATTCCCTTCCCTGCTGGCCGGCGGCCAATCGTTGATGTTCTACCTGTTCCCCTACGACGATCTCGTGACTGTCGAGTTCCGCCATTACAATCCGGGTGCCTCCGGCGATCCGAACCGCGTCGCCTGGCCGCTGCGGAACTATCTTTGGGCTACTGCCGGACCCTCCGTCTGCGCTCAGGTCACCGCCGACATCGATGACGCCGACATCCGCAACGGCGTCCTGGATTCCTTCAATGCCCTCTGGCGCCTCAAACTCGAAAACCTCATCAAGAGCGAAAACACCCTCGCCACCGACCAGATCATTCGCTACCCTACCAACTCGAATAGCAAATACACGTTTAGCTTCTGGGCGTTTCCCGAAGAAACCTATCCTGAGGCCCTCACCGCCTTCTTCCAGTTCGTGCAGAATTACCTGAAATCCACCGGATATCGCATCAACATGCTCTGCGTCGGATACCGCGTGGCCCGGGACCAATCCTCGCTTCTTTCTTATTCCTACGACGGCAGCATGATCACCATCGACCCGGTCTCCACCGCGAACCCGGGCTGGACCACGTTCCTCGCCGCATATAATCAGTTCTGCAGTGATCGTGGCGCCGTGCCGCTCATGAACCAGACGCCTGGTTTGACGCGCCCCATGGTCGCCAAGGCGCTGGGCGGCCGGTTGCAATCCTTTGCGCAGGCCCGTCAGAATTTCGATCCCGGCGGCCGCCTGTTGAACGACTACTTCCGGGACCTGCTGGCTGACGCCGACGCGGCAGCCGGCCATTGATCGCGCATTCGAGTACTTCGTAACGGGAGGAATTTGTGCTACAGACACCGTGGCAGCAGCGCCGCAATCAATACGACATCGTGATTATCGGATCGGGTTACGGCGGAGCCATTACCGCCGCACGCCTCGCATCGGCCGATCTCAACCCCCGGCCCTCCATCTGCATTCTGGAGCGCGGCAAGGAGCGTCAGCCGGGCGATTATCCTGAGCAGCCTTTCGATGTCGCCCAGCAACTGCGCAGCGACTTCAACCCGCTGGGCCTGTACGAGCTCCTCAACTACCAGGACATCTCCGTCATCAAGGGGTCCGGCCTCGGCGGCACCTCCCTGATTAATGCGAACGTCGCGATCATTCCCGATCGCGAGGTCTTCGAGCAGTTCCATTGGCCCGCCGCCATCACTTATGACGTGCTGGCTCCCTTTTACCAGCAAGCGGCCTCCGTGCTGGCCGCCAACCCTCACCCCCAAGCGCTCCAGCTCGCGAAGGTACAGGCGCTCGATCGCCGCGCTCGTGAACTCGGAACTACGGCACAAGCCTTGAACATCGTCGTCAATTTCACCATCGATGGCGTCAACCCCTACGGCGTTCCCCAGAAACCCTGTACCAACTGTGGTAATTGCGTAACCGGATGCAATGTCAGCGCCAAGAATACGCTGTACATGAACTACCTGCCGATGGCCAAGAACGCCGGTGCCATCATCCACACCCAAACCAAGGTGGAGTGGCTGGAAAAGAAATCCGGCGGCGGTTGGCGAATTCACGGCAAGTACGTCGACGGCCCCGGCGACGACCAGGACTTCAGCCTCGACGCAGGTGAAATCATCCTCTCCGCCGGCTCTCTGAACTCCACGGAGATCCTCTTGCGCTCCGAAATGCACGGTCTCTCCGTTGCGCCGGCCCTCGGCACCCGCTTCAACGGCAACGGAGACTTCTTCGGGCTCGCTTATAACTCCGCGTTCGAAACAGACGTGCTCGGTTATCCCTGCAAGGAGATCCCGCCTGCCGGCGGTTCCCCCGAACCCGGCCCGAACATCGTCGGCGCCGTCCGTTATAACGGCACGCTCCCCGAAGCCCAGCGCATCGCCGTGGAAGATTTTTCTTTTCCCGTTTCATCCGTCGCGGCCGCTAAGGCGATCTTTGCTGCGATTCGCGGACAGGATACCGTGGCCGGCAATGAAGATGCCCAACTGCAGCGCCTCACCCGCGATCTGGACCCCACCAATGCGCTTCAGGATCGCGACGGCGCCCTCGATCACACCATGCTCTACCTCGTCATGGGCCAGGACAATGCCCGTGGCACCATCCTCTTCGACGCTCCCATCACCGAGCGCGATGGACGCATCCGCGTCTCCTGGGATGGCGCTGGCCAGCAGCAGATCTTTACCCGCATGAACGAAGAGTTGCGCCGCCATGCCCATGCCCTGCAGGGCAGCTTCATCTCCAATCCTACGTGGAGCTTCTTCAATCTGCGCCATCTGATCACCGCGCATCCGTTGGGCGGCTGCCCGATGGGCGACGATCATCTGCAAGGCGCCGTCGATATCTACGGCCGCGTCTTCCAAGCCGATGGATCTGTCCACCAGGGCCTCTACGTCATCGATGGCTCCGTCGTCCCCAGCGCCCTGGGCGTCAATCCCTTCCTCACTATCTCGGCGCTCACGGAAAACTTCGCCGCGCGCAAGATCCAGCAGCTTCGCGGCGACCCCTATCCCGCGCCCAAGCCGCCTGTCAGCATGGCGCAAATCGATCCGCTCGATGTCGTCACCTACAACGAAGGTCAGCTCGAAACCCTCTTTCGCCGCTGCCCCACTCTCGGCATTGATGCTCTCGTGAATCAGGGCGGCAATCCGGTCATCGACATCGCCGCCCGGCAAATCCGCAACGACCGCTATTGGAAAGGCTTCTTCCCCCAGGGCAGCGTCCTCAATGCGATGTCCTCCGCCATCTTTACCGGCTTCAAGAAGGAATTTCATCACGACGGCAACCGGTACACAGGGATCACCAGCGATACCGATGACCGCATTCACGCCCGAAACAGCTTACAAGAGATCGTAGTGAAGCACGACGATTCCGGCACCCTCGAAGCCGGCCGCTATGTGCTTCTCAATTATCTCGATCCGCCATGGCAGGGATTCTACGACGTGTTTAAGATCATCAACCAGGACCTGCTGATCGGACGCGTTTACCTGGGCAAGTATCCGCACGGCACACGAGTCTTCACCTTTCCCATGTCGCGCCGGTACACCTTCGCCCAGATGACCGTGAGCGACCACGCCGCGCTTTATGTCAATGGCTCCGTCCCCACCGCCGGCGATCTCGACGGCGTGTGGCGCATGGATATCATCTCCAACGCGAACCACGCCGCCGGCATCGCCTATCTCCAGTTCAACAACCTGCCCGATGGAACCTTCAAGGCCAATTATCAGCTCATGGGCCTCATGGAAGGCCTCGTGGTTCCGAGTTTCCTGCAAGACCATTTCCAGCTCACCGATTTCACTCCATTCCACGACGAGATCCGCAAAGTCGCCGGCGATTTTCTCGTGGGCAAATATGTCACCGATCTTCCCGCCGGTCTGGCCACCCTGCTTGGAAATTCGTCACTGGGCATGTTCCATACCGAGGCCAACGGCCAGTTCGGGTTTTATTACATGCTCACCCGCGCGGCCGGCCGCGATCTTCCCACGAACACGCTCCTGCAGCCTTTCCTCGACGTGCAACTTCCGGACGGAGTAGGAATGACCTTCGACGAGAAGATGGACGGCTGGTACTTCCCCGGTCAGGGCACGCCCGCTCCCGGCCGCGATGGCGATCTCACGATCGGCGCTCGTATCCCAGCCACCGGTGCCCCAGCCGGAGCGGTCGCCGCCGATTTCAGCGCGCGCATGACCATCGGCGACGTCAACGAGTTCGTCGACGGCTACGAACATCAGGCCCAGCTCAGCGGCTCCATCCACTTCGCGCAGTTCGAAGACTTCGGCGACGCCACCTTTGCCATGGATGCCGCCGTCAGCCGATTCCATTACCTTCGCATCAACCCGGCTACCCGCGAGGCGGAGATGGAATACCACATCGAATTTGCCGCCGCCGACGGCCGCCGCTTCGCCTTCGATGGCGTGAAATATATGCAGAAGAATTCGGGCCAGAACGCCATCGCCGACTTGCTCCAGGACTACACCACTCTGTATTGCCACGTCCGCCAGCTCTTCGCCGATGGCACATCGCGGGAAACGGGCACCGCCCTGTTGAGATTCCGCACCTTCGAAGACCTGCATGCAGCCGCAAGTTTCGCAGCATTTCTGGCCTCCTTCCAGATCACCGGGACTTCTGATCCATTCGTCCAGTTCCAGGCGCGCCTGCGATTCCTCGCCTTTACCGCCCAGTTTGTCGAGCGGGAATATGACCCGCTGGCTTTGGCAGCTGGTACCTAGCAAGGTAGAATCTCTTCGCGAAACCACGACGCTGGCGCGGTCGCGCGTGAACCGCTCGGTTCAAATTCGTGAACCCGCCGGTTTGTACGAACATGCCCCTCTCAAAGGTCCAAAAGACTTACCCGCGCCCGCACACTTAGGCCAATATGGCTGCCCGAATGCAACCCTCGGCGCGAGAGGATTTTCCCAATGGTACTCAAGGATTTGATGAGCAAAGCGCAGGAAATCGGCGGCACCGCTGCCGACGCCGCCGGCAAGCTTCTGGATGAATTCAACGAGGCCCTTCCGACGATGCGCGCTCTGGGGTTCACGGTGAAGGACATGCGGATGGGCATGGGCATCATCCCCGAGATCGGCGCCAAACTGGTGGCTTCGACCGATTCCATCGATCCGGCCCGGATCAAGGAGCTCATCGAAAAGCATCCGGAAAACAAGACGCTGGTCACCGCCCTCAAGGGATTGCAGACCGCCTACAACCTCAAGCAAAGCGTGGGGAACGTCCCCTTCAAAGGTGTTGAAGTGGACATGTCTTTAGGCTTGCCGCCGCACATCGGCATCGCCTTTCTGACTAGCGATCCCACCACTCCCACCGCCCTCGCCGCACCCGTCGCCCGCGCCGCGTAGGCCGCGACACTGAGACCGTGGGAGCTTGCGGAGCATCGGTACGTTTGCTTTGTGCAGCCACAGGAACACGCCGTTCCTGGTCCTGCCGGGCCTACTCGGATCGCTCGTACATCGACTCGAACTTGTCGGCCGCCACCGCGTATCCGTCACCTCCCTGTTCGTCGTTGAACACGAGGTAATCCCCGGCTCGGTAGTGCGTCTTGCCCTCCTTAGTTTGGACGTAACCTGCTTCCGGCGCCACCATTGCCCAGACCGGTGTAACCTTCGCGTACGTACCAACTCCCACCTGACGGTACGTGCGCTCAAAAGTCTCACGGTCCACGGTGTAAACGTCGCCATCATTGTTGACAATCCAGTCACCCATTTTGCATCGCTGGACGCCGCCCCACTTCCGATACGTGAACCCATCCATCTCCAAAGCCAGTTGCATCGCCACCAGCGTCTCACTGGCCCGCTTGACATACTTCAGTCGTTTGCCCATCACGTGTTCAGCCGCTCAAGCCGCTCGTAAATGGCCCGCAGCGAATTCTGTGCATCATGACCGGCAGCCTGCTCTACCGCGAGCTTCAGGTCCGCAAGCAGAGCGTCGAGCTTCCAGGCCGCGCCGCCCTCCTCCTCCACCTGCTCTGCGAGTTCGCCGGCTTTCTCCGCATCGCGCGCGCGAAATGCCGCGCCTAGCAGTGTGGGCCGGAGCCACTCATCGAATTCGCCTCTCTTGTGGGCCCGGTCGCAGGCCGCCAGAACAAACCAATCGATCGCCGTCGCGCGTTCCGCATCGCCGCTCTTTCCGCGCTCTCGCAGCAACTGGGGTAGGTTGCCCGAGCAGTAATAACGGTTGTAGTCAAGCTCCATGCCGCGCGTGTAGTACTCGATTGCCTTGTTCAGGAAGCCGCGTTCTTCGCGCGAAGGCTCTTTCTCGCCCCGAGCCTCGCGTCCTTCCTTCTCGGCTCGCCAGAGTCTCTTATACCTCCCTCCAAGGATCCCCTCGCGTTCGGGCGAATCCCCTTGCTGGGCGATTAACATTTCCAGACGGCCGATCGCATCGAGAGGGTGTCCTGCCTCCGCCAGAGCAAGCAGTTCCTGTTCCTGTACTACCGCAAGCCGGCGCGTGCAGTCGGGTAGGGTCCGGACAAAGTCAAGCACTGCACTCCATCCCACTTCGTCGCGAACCAGCATGATCAACTCGCTGGCGATTTCCGGAATGGTCAATGTCGCTGCTCCAACATCGGCCACAATCGAATGCACGGCTGCCGCCCGGGTTGTCTTCGGGGCGAGGCGTGCCGTGCGCATCCGTGCCTGGAAACCGCTTACCGCCTCGCTTTGCTCTCTGAATTCTAGCTCGCGTGCCCCCCCTGTATCCACTCCGATCAGGTCGTGCCAGGGGGTCGGGGAATCCACCATGCGTGGGATGGCTTCAGTCAGCAGTTGGCGAATCCCCTCTGCCTCCGTCTCCGGAACCAGGCCGTCCGCCAGAGGATACCGGATGGACCGGAACTGGTCTATGTCGAACAACTGCCGCGACCACGTGGTTGCCAGCAGCACGCATCCCCTGGCGCGCGCGACATGGCGAAGGCCAACCTCGTAATATACGTTCCCGTTAGGCAGTGTCACATCTGCCAGCACTAGGTGGGCGTAGGCCAACCGCTCCAACATGTCCTTCACGATCACCGAACCGGTTTCCGCATCGGCACGGATCGGCAGGTACCCCAGTTGTTCGATGACGGGCCGAAACACGCGGTCCCACAGCGAGTCGCAATCCATCTCACCTGGTGCGCCAGCCGTTACCGTCCCTTCGACTTTCCGGCGCCGGAACGGCATAACCATGAAACAAACCGGCCTTGGTCCGCTGCTCCCTGAGGAATTCATCGTTTTCCGGTCTCAGCCACAAACGCTTCAGCGTCGATCCACTGTGCGTACTCTGGGCGGTGATAGTATAGCAACCGCAAAGCCGTGCCAAGGGCGTCTCTCTTCCAGTCAACTCCATCCCGCAACTTGACGGGGATCTTGACACGCGGTGAGTGCGGCCACATACTCGGGGAATTACGCCCTGACGTATGGGTGCGCTCGGAACACAAGCGAAGGCAGACCCCGCCGCATTAGACCGGTTCGTCAAGCGGGCAAGACGCCAGTGGATTGCGGCCCGTTGCTTCCTCGGCCTGTTAGGAGTGCTGCTTCCCTCCACCCTGCTTGGGATCCTGATTTTTGGTTCGAGCCTTTCTTCCGATGCCCAGGTTGGCTCATGGAAGGCCTATTTTGGCGCCGCGGTCGTCTCGGGATATGTGCTGCCCGTAATTATCTCTCTGCCCATCCTGTGGCCTTGGGCTGCGCACTGGCGCGAGCCGCGCCGCATCGTCGCGTTTCGCAGGTTCCATGTCGTCGAGAATCGCCAGCTCCGCAAGCTGCTCACCCGGTATCTCGCGCCGTACGGACACGTTTTCACGCTGGCGGACACCAGCATTCACTTAAGCTGGGCGGTCCGCATTCCGCTTCTCCTCGGGCAGCTCAGCTTCATTCACTTCCGGCCGCGATCGGTTCGTGACGCAGGCAGGTTGAAACTGTTGGGCCGGCTTCTCGGGCAGCGCGTGCGGCTCAACGTCAACTGGCTGGCTTCGTATCGAAAGCTGTTCGCAATCCGTTCGTCGGATGAGTACTGGCGCGCCTGCGTGGATTCGCTTCTGGAACGCTCCGACCTGGTGTTGGTCGATATCTCGCTGCCCAGCGACGCGCTTGAGTGGGAGCTGTCGCGATGCATCGACTGCATGCCGGACCGAACCATACTCCTCGCGGCGGAAGAGCAGCGGGCGATCGTCGAGAGCTGGATGGGATCGGGCGGGCCTGCGCGGGCGGCGCTCCGGGCGCTCCCGCTATTTGTGCACCGGCACGGGCGGGTGGTCGGCGAGGAGACCTTCCGCTCCCTCATCGCGCAGCAGTTGATCGCGACGCGCTATCCTTCGCCGCGCGCGCCGTTCCTCCGTACCTTCGCCTCGTTCGCCGGTAATCTGTCGACCTCGCTTGCAGTTGCCATCGCTACGGTGATCGTGGTCATGCCGTTTTACCTGCCATCGCTCACGGTTCGATACTCGCCGTTCCTGTGGCAGCTGGAGCAGGTGTATTTCGCCGAAAAAACGTTGGCGGATAAGGCCCTCGCGCGTCTCGATGCAATGGACCACAAAGCCACTGTGGAAAGCATGATCAGCCATGCGCGCAGCGGCCCCGTTGCCCAATCGCTGGACGCGCTCGCCAAAATCGGCGACCGGAGCAGCGTCGGACCACTCTGGGAGATTGCGTGCGCCACGGATGCCGACACACGCACGCGGGCGTCGGCCGTGCTGAAGCAACTCGCAGCCCGTTTGGGGGACGGGTTCGTGCGCGAGAGCCTGTCGGTGCTGCGGGCGGGGCGGCCGGATGTAAATCCCTGGGCGGCGCCGCTCTTCCGGGATCTCCTCCCGCAGGTGCCGCGGGCGGAGTTCGAGCATTTGCTCGGGAGTCCGCTTCCAACGTCGCGGTTCACCGCGGCTCTG